>FTBG01000689.1_pt1 | contig 21844 bp, 9 predicted proteins | sample 1639311 | NCBI WGS metagenome assembly FTBG01 (sample SAMEA3914864, study PRJEB12502) | metagenome | biome: forest; material: soil | place: USA | collected 2012-03-12 | depth 0.3 m | reverse complement strand
GGAGAAATCCGAACCATGACAAACGTGGCGGGAAGCCCGAAGCGAATGACGAAAGTGGGAAAAATTCGAAACCAAAATGACGAATGACGAAAGAAGCCCGAAGCTCGAAATCCGAAGGTGGCGTGGTCAGCACGCAGCGTGCGTGTTTCGGGCTTCGGGCTTTTAATCTCTCATGAGCTTCGTTGATCTTGGTTTTGCCCGTGTCGATACTGATCGGCAGCGACGTTGCGGCTTTCCGGAGGTGATTTTCGGAGAGCGAAAGACGGTGGAAGAAGTGGTGGCCATCGCCCGGACGATTCTGGCGCAGCACGGAGTGTTACTTGTTTCGCGGGCCAGCGAGGAACAGTTCAAGGCCGTGGCAGCGGAGTTTCCTGTCGCCCGTCATCATGCGCGGGCGCGTTGCATCTCCGTGGAGTTGCAGGCGTTGCCGAAGAATGAGGGCGCGGTCGCGGTGATTTGCGCGGGAACATCGGATCTGCCCGTGGCTGAAGAAGCGGCCGTGACGTTGGAAATTTTTGGAAATCACGTGGAGCGGTTGTCGGATGTGGGGGTGGCGGGGATTCACCGGTTGCTTGGGGAAAGGGATCGGTTGGAGGCCTGCAATGTCCTGGTGGTGGTGGCGGGGATGGAAGGGGCGCTGCCGAGTGCGGTGGCGGGCTTGGTCAGCAAACCGGTCATTGCCGTGCCGACGAGCGTGGGCTACGGGGCGAGTTTTGGGGGATTGGCGGCTCTTTTGGGAATGCTGAACTCCTGCGGTTCGGGGGTGACCGTGGTGAATATCGACAACGGTTTTGGCGCGGGATACGCCGCGGCGCAGATCAATCGCCTTTTGAACGCGAAGCGCCGGCCTCCCGAGTAGCTGGTGATCAGCGTAGATTTTTGGGGAAAGTGTGCGAAAAAGTGCAAAAAAGGTGTTGCACGCCATTATGATGTATTTACACTGTGAGTCGTCGTTACCCCCTATGAGACCGCAAAACTCCCTTTCTGAACTTACGGATTCATCTTCTTTCATGGTACTAAATCGGCGGACTAAAGCGGCCGGTGTCGGCCGAAAACCAGCCGGTTTCAGCTTGGTGGAAGTCGTTTTGGCGATTGGTGTGGTGGCCTTCGCGTTTGTGGCCTTGTTCGGGTTGCTGCCGACGGGCCTGTCCATTTTCCGCAAGGCGACGGATACATCGGTAGGAGCGCAAATCTTTCAAAAGATCGTGGATGACGCGCGGCAGACAGATTATCTGGGCTTGGTCGATGATGTGGATACCCATTCCGTGAATGCGCCGGGATTTGGCCTGAATCCGAATCCGCCCACGGCGTTTCGCGCTCCGAAATCGACGGCCCCGACGCTCCGCTATTTCGATGAAGCGGGGACGGAGATCGTGCCGGACAGCGCGGGAAGCGCGGATGGCTCGGGTCTGAGCAACAAACAGAAGAACGCGGTGGTCTATTATGCGAGCACGCGGATCATGACTTCGACCGGTTTGCCTCGGAGCTCGAGCGCCACTGCTCCTGTCACCGGGCCCAACGCCGTATATCCCACGCGCTTTTTGGCAACCGTAAGCGTGCAGATTGCGTACAACCCGGGCAACGTGAAGTTGACCTTCGACGACAACACGGCAATGATCAAAACCCCTCCGCCGGCGGGCGTTACGGTCACGACTTACACCGCGCTGGTTGCGAAGAACGACTAAGAGTTCCTCCCTTTATATGAATGACCCGATATCTAGTAATGAGAGAGCGGGACGTGCGAGCGGCTTTACCCTTGTCGAGCTATTGGTCTCGATGGGGATTATTAGCCTGCTGCTCCTCATCCTGGTCCAGATGACCAACCAGACCTCACGGCTTTGGATGCAGACCAGCGGCAAGGTGGAGCAGTTCCGCGCGGCGCGGGAGGCTTTCGAGTCGATGACCCGCAACCTGAGCCAGGCGACGCTCAATACGTATTGGGATTACGACAATCCGACCGTACCGAAGCGATTCATTCGCCAATCGGAATTGCGCTTCATTAGTGGGCCGATGACGGGTGGTTCTTTGCATCTGGCAACGACGACACCGCCTTCCCCGAAAGCCTGGCCCGGCATGGGAACCTTCTTTTTTGCGCCCTTGGGAGTGACCGGCGATACGACGGCGACCGGGCTGCCGAATCTTCTCAATACGGTGGGATACTTTGTGGAATTCGATACGGATCGCAATCTCCAGCCTTCCTTCCTCCAAGGGATCGTATCGGAACGTTATCGTTTTCGCCTGATGGAAATGCGCGTTCCCTCGGAGAAAGTCTATATTTATAACCGCACTTCGGGGCTGTCCGGGGCTAACTCTGCGAACCTTACTTACGCGGGGAAGGAATGGTTTAACAATTTCCTGATCAATCCGGTCTCGCCGACGGCGGCCAATCCAACGACCGTCCGCGTGATCGCGGAAAATGTGATTTCCTTGATCCTGCTTCCGCACCTTTCACCCAAGGATGAAAAGGACCGTCTGACGAACAATCTTACGGAACCGCTTTGTCGCGATTACTACTACGACAGCACCTATTTCAATTCTCTGAGCAGCCCGAGCTCTCCGCCCGCTTCTGAGGCCCCTCGCTATTCCAGTAATGATCCTGGGATCAATCCGACGGCGCAATTGCCGCCGGTCATGCAGGTGGCGATGATTGCGATTGATGAACCTTCGGCGCAACGGCTGGCGACGATTAACAAGACTGCCATGCCGGATTTGGATTCCACGGATAATCTGTTTCAGGATTCCACCAAGCTTTTCGATGATCCAGCAACACCAGATCCCGGTGATGGCGATCTGCACAAGCTGGAAAAATTCCTGATCAATCAAAAATTAAGCTATCGAACGTTTTCCGCGGGTGTGGCTATTCGCGGGGCCAAATGGAGCCGCGAACAGGTTAAGTAAATCCTCATTCCTCCAGTCTATGAAAACATCTGTTTCCTCCCGTTCACCAGGCATGGCCCTCGTGCTCGTGCTGGGTTTTCTGGTTGTTATATCAGCGCTGACCGTTGCATTTTTTAGTTCGGTAACGACGGTGGCGAGCACTTCGCGGACTTACGCCGCGGGTATCACTACGAATCTTCTCGCGGATACGGCGGTGCAAATGGTGATGGCCCAGATTCGCGAAGGCACTACGCCGCGCAGCATCAAGTCACGCCCCTGCTGGACCTCTCAGCCGGGAATGATCCGGGTTTTCGGAGCGACCCAGGCCGGCTCGCAATTTCCCGGCAATGTCGATGCCTCGGCTCTGCCTTACGCCTATTATAAGTTATATTCTTCGGATCAAATGGTGCTCACCGGTCCTGGTGCGCTGGGCACACCCGACCAGGTCACCAATTTCGCCGCGGAAGACGAATATAAGAATTACGCAACCGGAACCGGTCCGGACCCGAAGCAGCGGGCCATTTTCACGGATCTGAATGCGCCCGTGCTGGTGCCGGATCCCACCGGGTCGATTGTGGTTCCCGCGGGAAGTAACAATAAGTTTCGTCTGAGCTATCCCATCCTGGACCCTGGGGCGCAGGGATATCCGATCAATGGCACGCCGGGGCAGGTGGAGGGATTCTGGCTCAATAACAAGGTAGGAAATAACGCGACCAGCAAGAATCCTCCGGGTTATGGCGGCGCGCTTCCGCCGGCGGATAGCTATAATCCATTTCAAACGGGCAATTCCAATCCGGCTCCCATGCCGGTGAAGTGGCTTTATGTTCTTAAAGACGGAACAGTCATGGCGCCTTACCTGGACTCGGCCACCAACAAAGCTAAATTTGGTCCGCAACCCGGTGTGTTGAGCTCGACGGGCTCAAGCCTGGTTCCCACGCTGGCGAATCCGATCGTGGGCCGGATGGCTTTCTGGACGGATGACGAGACCTGTAAACTCAATATTAATACTGCTTCCGAGGGGAATCCGTGGGATACGCCGATGGTATCATCGACTCCGGAATCCGTGTACGGCCAATACCAGCCGGCGGCCAATGAATATCAGCGTTACCCGGGACATCCTTTCTCGGTGTCGCTGAGTCCCGCGCTCGGACGGTTCTTTGGAGTAACACCTTCTGCTACTTCCACAGCGTTGTACTCGCTGGGCAGCGGCAACAAGAGTAAGTTATATTCAATCATTCCGCGCGTGCAGCCGGGTGGTTCCCAGGATGCTACGGCGGCGGTCGGTGGTGCTGGCTCGGTTACTTTGGATTCAGATCGGCTCTTCTCATCGATTGACGAAATGATTTATGCGGCTCCGACCTCTCCCGGTATCACAAGGCGGCAGCTGCAAACGTCTCCGGCGATGCCGAACACGGCGATTCAGCGGATGAAATTCTTTTTGACGCCCTACAATCGAGCACCGGAGTTGAATCTTTTTGGCCAGCCCAGAATTAGCATCTGGCCGGTGGGAGACTCGGGGAGTGCGCTTCCCGGAGATACCGCTGCTCAGGGTGTGCGCACGGTAAAAGACAGAGAGTTTGTCTTTTGTTCCACCATCGGGGATTCGACCGCAAAGTATTCCTGGAACTCTGGCGGCCAGTATCAATTTTACTTCACACGCGGCATGCCCACAGGAGGGGCGGTGAACAATGCGGGAGCATTTAGTCCGACGTCCGACTCTAATCTCACGCGCAATAAGGAGTTGCTCAGCTATCTGCAGTTTTTGACAGGTACACCGGGCAACGTCGTGGCAACTACCGGTGCGGCGGCGAATGGCGCGGGACCCATTCCTGGTTTTGGCGGGACGGCAAATTCCACGTTTAACTCGAAATATCCGGGAGGAGACCGAGATCAGATTCTGACGGAAATCTTCGATTACATCCGCTCGACTAATATTGTGGATACGCAAAGTGGTGCGTTGCCGTACACCTTTACCTATGCGGGCGAGCATGACTATAGCGGCCAGGTGGTGCCTGCGGAGGTGACGACCAGCGCCGGCAAAACCTATCGTGGATTTGGACGGTTTCCGACAGTGAGTGAAGCCGCCATTATCTTTGCGGAAGAAGACGCGAATTTGCACACGATGCGTGCCATCCTCGTCCTGGAGACCTTCTGTCCTTCCTATGGATATCCTGCCCTCAAAGATACCTATGCGGTGGATGTGGTGACTTCGGATACGACGCTGGCCCCCACTCCCCTTAAAGTCCAAATCCCGGCTGCGGGTGGAACTCCCGCGGCCGTGCCGTTGTTTAGCTGGACTTCAGCGACCAATATCGTTCGCGTCGATCCCTTTAGCGGGTGGCTGGGTCGCGCGATGTCTGGTTATGAAGGATTTAGCCACACGCTGTTTTATAACAGTGGAGGTACGGCGGCTACTTTGACCTTCGGCCATAAGACGCTCAATCCTGGGTCCAGCGTCGAATCTGCCTATCCTTTTTGCACCCTTCCGATCGCGCATCAGGCGACAGGAACCTTCTCCTTTCTGGGGGGCAATATTGCAATCAGGATGCGCGCCGGTCCCTCGACTGCGGCTCCGGTCATGCAGACTTTTCAATTGAACTTTCCGGCGTGCACGCTGCCTGTGCCGGTATTCGTGCAGAAATTCCAGGACCGGATCAACGGAATTGGTTTCCAATCGGGTGGGGCTGCTGATCAGGACCCTATTATTCGCTCGACGAATCAGCCAGCCTTTCCAGCTGCGCCAAATCTGACAACAGGAGGCGACGTGGTGCGCAGTATCGATGCCAAGGTGGATTTGCGGTTGATCGCGGGGTCCAAAACGGTACCGGCGGGCTTTTTTGGTCCGGCTGGAGCAAATTACACCAACCCGGGCATTTACCGTGTCCATTCCTTGCGCAGCTCGAACGGTGCGCGCCATCGCGAAGCGGTAGCCGCAGGGGTGCTGGCCTACGGCGCCGCGCAGCAAGATTTGCGCTGGGATATCTTCAATGCCAAAGGGACAGGCGCCTATTACGACCCTCGTACGGCTGACGTGCCGGAAGGTACCGATGGAGTGAAACGTTCGGATGGTAAATACGGCGACTTCGACACCGGACTCGCCAAGTACACGGATGGGCCATTCATCAACAAAGCGGACGAAGGTAATATTAACACTTCCTCGATCCCTTATTTCACGGGTTCCGGCTTGGCGGACGTAGGACCCTCCTATTTTTCGCCGAACCGAATTATAGCTTCAGCCGGCTGGTTTGGTTCTCTGCCTACGGGTGTGCAGGCACAAAAAGGTTATCAGACCTTGCTATTCCGGCCGGATAGCACAGGCCGGAGTACTCATCCCGGAATCGGTTCCGTCGATGCCAAGGGGGTGACGGTTGTTCCACCAGATCACTTGCTATTGGATTTGTTTACCATGCCCGTGGTGGAACCGTATCCGATTAGTGAGCCATTCTCCACTGCCGGTAAGATCAACCTGAACTATCAAATCCTGCCGTTTAAATACATCCGTCGTAATACGGCGATGCGTGGACTGCTGAGGTCGGAGAAATTGGAATTTATTCCCGTCAACGCGGTGCATGGCGCACACTCCGAAGGTTACACTGAAGATGGCACCAATTATCGCTGCGACATCGACGAGGCTACGACCTTGTCTTATCTGGAGAAGAGGTGGTCGGCGGGACCGACGAGTACCGATCTCGCGCTCCGAAATGTGCAGGATCAGGTGTTCCGCTCACCGTCCCAGATTTGCGAATTGGATCTCTATCCAAAGCCGAACAATTCGCTCGACGTTACTTTGGTATCCTCCAACAGCGACGACACCGGCCAGAGCTATCCAGCCACCACCACTACCACCACGGTAGCGGACAACAAATGGGGCTACCCCGGAAAAGCGGGCACGTTTTGGGATAAATACCGGCTGACCGGAGATAACGTGCGGGAGCGTCCGTACGCTCGTCTCTATTCGCGGCTCACGACGAAGTCCAACACCTTCACCGTGCACCTTCGCGTGCAGACTTTGCAAAAGCGCGCCAACGATCCCAACCAGGATACCTGGGATGAAGACAAGGATTTGGTAACGGGCGAATACCGGGGCTCAGCCTTAATCGAACGCTACCTGGATCCGTCGGACCGCCGCTTCAATCCAAATGATCCGACGACTACCAAGCAGCAGGATTTGATCAATCCCAACGACTACGCGGGTCTGCCGACTTCGCATCCCGCAAACAATCCGGATGCGGACTTGCTGGAGGCGGCTTACAAATTCCGCGTTGTTTCCACGAAGCAGTTCGGGCAATAGCGGGTCGAAGGAAAGACCTGCCAAAAGAAGGCGACAGAAAAACGCAGAGGCGCAGAGAATTAAGAGGAGTTAAGCAGAGGCAAGATGGCTTCTGCCTCCCTCTGCGTGACTCGACTCTCTGCCTCCGCGCCTCTGTGTTTTCTTAGAAGCTGGAGGCGAAACGGTGCTCTCTCGATCCGATGAAGCGTCGCCCGTTTTGACCACCTACTCAATTCCTCCCGCGGCAGCCTTTTCTTTCAACCCGCCTGGGAGCCATGGAGGCCGTAAGATGCGTCTCGCCGAGAGCCGGGAAACGCCTTTACTTTTGCCCAGTTTGAAGGAGGGTGAGGTTCCTTCTCATTCAATCCGGAGACCCCTGTGAGAGCACCCAGACACCTCGTTGCGTTTCTTCTACCCCTCGTAATCTGCGGTTTGGAAGTTCCCGTGCATGCCGACGCCATGCTCGAATGGTTTAACACCAAGTGGAACGACATGGCGGCGAAAATCCCCGAGATCGCCGAAGCTGGTTACGATTCCATCTGGATCCCGCCTTCGACCAAAGCGAGCGGCGGACTTTCCGTGGGATACGACGAATTCGATGCTTTTGATCTCGGCAGCAAAAACCAGAACGGCACCGTCAGCACCTTCTACGGTACGGAAGCGGATCTGTTAAATATGATCACCGTCGCGCATCGCTTCGGCATCCGCGTGTACCTCGACAATGTCGTAAACCATCGCGCCTTCCAGGTGCCCGGATACGATGCGAATACGCCGACAACGCTCTATCCCGGCATGGTGCCGCAGGATTTTCATTTGCTCACGATATCCGGGGGATTTTATCGGAACACGTATAACGTCGCCGACTGGAACAACGGATGGGACGTCGTCTATGAGTCCCTGGAAGGCTTGATCGATATCGCCAACGAGCCGGGCACCACGAATCTGAATTTCGGACCGAGCGTGGGATCGACGACGCAGAAGGTGAAGTTTGTCCGGCATCCCAACAATCCGGAATACTATTGTTATAAACCGGATGGCACCTATGTCGGATTTGGCACCAGCAACGGCATCACCGTGGCGATGCTGACGCAAAATCCGAATTTCTATGGAGAGTATGTGCAGGATTTTCAGAACCGCTCCGTGCGCTGGCAATTGGATCGCACGAAAGCGGATGGTTTTCGCCTCGATGCGGTGAAATCGGTGCGGGACGATTTCTTCGGCGCTGAATTTGGCGCGGACCGGGACAGCTCGACGTACGGCTATTGCGGGCAGATTCAGCAGCAATTCAATCTCACGCACGGCTTCACCAATACGAATCTGCGCGCGACCAATTTCGACAGCGAGGCAGCCCGGGCCAATGCGTTGATCTTTGGGGAGCATCTCGGCGCGCCTCCGGCGCAGCAACCCTATATCGACGCGGGCATGCGGTTACTTGACAACGTGCTGAACAGCAACTTGAACAGCAGTGTTGGCTTCGGTCCGCTCAATGGATTCGATCAGGCGGGTGGGAAGGGGATCAATGGGGGGGCGAATGTCTCCATCGCTTACGTGCAGAGCGCGGACTACGGCTACGCCAACAAGCAAGCTCTGCAATACGCTTTCATCCTGGCCCGGCAGGATATCCCGGTGGTCTATACGGACGGCTTTCACTATGCGTCGGTGCTGCAATCGAGCGGCAAGGCGTTTCCGGCCAATTCCTATAACAACTATCTCGGGCAATTCTCGGATCCGAAGCTGCCAAGCATGCTTTACGTGCACAATCAATTTGCGCGCGGCAACCAAATCCCGAAATGGAGCGATGGTTCCGTGGTGGCGTTTGAACGGCAGGACAAGCGCGAAAATACGAGTATGTCGGATGCGGATGGCACGGTGCTGCTTTTCATGATGAACGGCAACGGCTCCGCGGGACAGGGCCGGAATATCACCACGACCTTCCCCGCCGGCTCCTACTTGTGGCAGTATGCCCGTGGCAACAGCGATTCAGGAGACGCCATGACGGGATTTTATATCACCGTTCCTCAGAATCAGCAGATCACGAATACCATTCCCAAGGACGGTTATTTTGCTTTTTCCTGGCGCACGCCGGAGCCTTCGAATCTGTGGAAAAATCCGGGTGGTTCGCAGATCACTATATTACAAAATGGCCAGACGCCGGGCACGGTCACTTACATGCGGAAAGATGGCCCGAATGGCGATCCGAATTTCAATCCCTATGGAGTTTCGGGTGCCGTGGCGGGGAGCTATTCCTATCCCTGGACAGTGCCGCGCATTACTTCTGGCACCAATCTGAGTTTCATTGGCCGCGCGGATGGTTCGACCGAAAACATGCGCATGAAGTTGGATGGCGGCATGGACCTCAATTTCCAGATGGGCCTCGGGCCGCAGAGCGGCGAAAAGCGTGACAAACCGCCGGGCGTGGCTACGGATGTCTATCTAGGTTTCGAGCAGATGCAGTTTGTGGATCGCCAGTACGCGGAGAAATTTGCGGCGGCGGCTTCCGCTCGAGACCAGATCAGTTCGTCTGGCGCGGAAACCTACATCACGACGGTGGGTAGCGGGGTTGTTACGGAAAATCAGAGTACGGCTACGAACGACCTGAGCACGCAGAACGGAACCGTTCCCTCATTCCTTTTTCATCAACCCGATCCGAATGGAACAGGTGGAGGAGTCGTGGATAACAATCCGGGTGGCGGCACTCCCAAGGTCTATGACGACAGCGGCGCCAATGCCGTTTTCTGGTGCAAAACCAATAACGTGGGCGGCGGGTACAACATGTATCTCTATTACACCACCGACGGGACTTTCCCGGAAGGTGCGGGTGGCGTGGGGTTGGGTACGACGAAGATTGTGCAGATGCACTATCATCACAATGCGACCGATGGAAATAACTGGTGGACGGGCTCGATCAGCCCCAAGCCGTCGGGGACGCTCAAGTACAAGATTGGTTGTTATAAAAATCAGGACAACGGAAACACGGTCGCGTCTGTGTTCCCGGGCGGTGCGGCTCAGGTGTCGCAGAAGGTATCGATGATGACTACCTTCAATATCACTAACTTCAATGCCGATACGGTCCTCGTTTATCCTCATAATGACTATGGGGTGACCCAGGTCGGCCTGAGCCAGGGTTTCCATGTGCTGCGCATGCGCCCGCTGCTCAGCCGGTCAAATCGCGCCGCGATTTACGATACGGTCACACAGACATTCTACTACGACACCCAGCTTCCCCAGGGACAGGTCGCTTTCCCGACCAACGATGGAGACACAATTACGACTCAGCAGTATGGGGTGGTGGCTAGAGCGGATAATAGCGTCACCGAGGTGGACTACAAAATCGTGGATAGCGATCCCACGAATGACGATTCCGCGGTGGGCGTAAACAATGGAAATAACGCGTGGGTGAAGGCGACGCAATTTACGGCGAACCCCACGATCCAAAGCGCTTACCCGAATGAATGGCGGTTCAACTACGTAAATGTACCCTCCAGTGGAACCGCGCAGATCATGGTGCGGTTGAAGAAGCTCACGTCATCTTCGGATAATTCACTTTCCGACACGGCGGGCCATTTCACGACGCTCACACGCACGGTGAATACCGCAGCGCCGGCGGTGCAAATGTTTGTGGCCTTCCCGCAGGCGGATGAACAAGTGGTCGGCGCGAATTACGTGATGAAAGTGTGGTTCAGCAAAACGCTTGCCACTGGCGTGAGCACTCCGACGCTGCTTAGCCGTTTCCTCATTACCATCGCGAGCAGTGAATCTGGCAGTCCGGCGAACCCAGTCACGCAGCCGAGCGCGAATTACTCCATCTCTGCCTTCAACGTGGGGCCAAACCAGCAGTACGACGAACTGGCGTATTCCCTGCCGTTACTTTACAACGGCGATCCGGATTTTGTGCACACCATCACGGTGACTTACACGAATACGGGCAACCCCACTTTGACCACGACCCGGCTCGTAAAGGCGCAAACGGTGGCTTCGGTGCCGGACAGCATTTTGACTCCGCCGGAATTCGACATTAACGGCGATCCCTTCCAGATCGTGCTTCCCGATGTGCAAAATCCGACCGCGGCTCAGCGTTCGTCTCCGATCGTCGTGCAGACGGATTTGACGGCGCAATCGGTGGCTATTAATTTTACGTCTGGTCCGACGGTGCAGCCGAGTGATGTCGTTTTGAGCGGTACGACGAACAATGGCAACAGCTTGAGCTGGAACTTTACCTGGAATAACATCCAGCAGGGTTCCTACCACTTCACTGCATCGGTTACCGAAAACGGCGCAGTCGCCGCGGTCGCTGGGCGGGATGCTACGGTGATTTATCTTCCTTTGGATACGGATGGCGACGGGATTCCCGATTCCTGGACGCAGCAGTATTTCGGGCATCCGACTGGGCAGGATAATGATCTTTCTCAAGCAGACGACGATCCAGACGGCGATGGGTTAACTAACCTGCAGGAGTACATCCTCGGTACCAACCCGCTAAGTCACGACTCGGGGGCGTTAAACATCACGGTCGGGCAGAATGCCGGGCATCAAACGACGCTGCAGTTCAAAACCGTTACGGGTCGCTTTTATCGTGTCTTTTACGCGAGCGATCTTTCCGGCTATTGGGCTCAGGCCGGAGACGCGATCACCGGCAATGGCGGGACCATTACCTGGACCGATGACGGCAGCCAGACTGGCAGCGCTCCCTCGACCGTGCCCGTGCGGTATTATCGGGTGGAGATCGGGCTGAAGTAGCTAGCTAAGCCGAGGAAACGGCTTTGGAGAGGCGCTTTGCAAGCGCCTGGGGCAGCGTGTATTCGACGCACCCGCCCGGCGGTTGCAAACCGCCGCTCCGACGCCCTACTCGCGATGATTAAGCTATAAAGACTAGGATTAAAAAAGGCCGGCCGCGGGACGATTTCGCGTTCCGCACGCGTGTTGCGCTTTGTGTTGGGCTTTACTGTGTGGCCTCGATGGGGCGGACGCGTGATTTTGCAGCTGAGGCTAACTCCAACGGAATATTTTCCACCCCGTCGCAGAAAAATGTCATAAACGGCGGGCGAAGCGCGACTATACTGGCAATCAGCGTGAACGCCTCGCCCCCACTCACCGTTTACGAAACTCTTGCCCGCGAGCATTCCAGCATGTTGCTGGCTTATATCCTCGCCCTCGTGCCTGATCGAATGGAGGCCGAGGATCTCACGCAAGAGACGCTGATCGTAGCCTATCACAAGCTGGACAGCCTTGAGCGGGAAGAATCGTTTGCGCCGTGGCTTCGCGGCATTGCGCGGCATCTCTGTCTTTCTTTTCTCCGCAAGAAAAAGCGCGAATTCCTCGTCGAACCGGAGGTCCTGGAGGGATTGGAGTCCGGATTTGAAGCATTTGACAACGCCCAGACTCAGGACGAGTGGCTGGGCCGTATCGCCGTCATTCATCAGTGCCTCGACGCGCTACCCGAAAAGCTCAGCAACGTTTTTCGCCGGCACTATCTGGAGGAGCAGAAAGTGAAGGAAATTGCCGAAGAGCAATCCGTCGCGGTGGCGGCGGTGCTCAAGCGATTGGAGCGTGCCCGCGATTCGGTGAAGGAATGCGTGCAGAGGCGGCTGAGACGGGAGGACGCGCATGAGTGATCCTGCTGATTCACCGAGGGATTCCTCCAAAGAAGAAGGCTGGCGCCGGGCCTGCATCGCTCTGGCGCGGATCGCGGCGAAGCCGGCCGCACCGTCTCTGGCGGAACGGGCGATCCGGGCTCTGCGATTCGCCGAAGAAGCGGCAACAAGTAACGAAGGAACGGCGCCTCTGCCTCTTCCGGCTCTTGGGCTACTGGCCACGAACCGGCCGCACCGTTTTAAATTGGCATTCATCGTGGCGGTTTTCGCCGCCGCGTTCATTTTAGCGATCGTGGGTGCATGGTATTCGAGAACGCGTTACTTGAGCGATATGCTCATGTGCCAGCACGCTGGCGCAGGCGATACCATTCAAAGATCGGGCGAATCTCGTGCGCTCGCCCGTGGGACGCAGTTGCAGGAAGGGGACGATCTTCATAGTGAAGCGGGTGGCACTTCGCTCTCTTACTCTCGGGAAGATACGCGTTTCCTTTTGCAAGCGGGGACAGACCTGCAAATCCTCGACGGCAAGCACGGCAAACAGTTCTTTCTTCGCGCGGGTTCGATCCAGGCCGAAGTGGCCAAACAAGCGCCAGGAAAGCCGATGCTCATCCAGACGCCCTCGTCCGAAATGACCGTCATTGGCACACGTTTCTCCGTGGCCGTGACGACGGAATCCACGCGGCTCGATGTCGCGTCCGGCGATGTGGAACTGCGGCGGCTCAGTGATTCTGCCACGGTGCGCGTTTCCTCCGGACACTGGGTGGTGGATGCGCCGGGCCCGCCATTGGTCTCGCATCCGGTGCTGCCGAGTGCGGGGCTTGCCTTGTGGCTTTCGGCGGATGCGGGGGTCGTGCGCAACGGGGAAGGGGTAGCGATGTGGGAAGACCAGTCCGGCAATGAACGGCATGCCGGGCAATCGCTGGCGGAAAGTCAGCCTGCTCTTTGGGAAAAAGCGTTAAACGGATTTCCGGCAGTGAAATTCGACGGAGCGGATGACTATCTGGAGACGCGGCTGCCGATGAATGGATTTTCGGGAGCGACCTTGTTTCTGGTGAGCGCCAATACGGAAAACAAAGTCTATATCAACAACGGCGAAAGCGCGGCGATTTATTGGGAACAGTCGGCTCTCTGGGGAAAGCTATACCTGGCCCCTTTTCAGGAGCGCATTGCCTTTCGCTTCGGCACGACCGAGCAGGGCAATCAACCCGTTTTCAAAAGGGTTTCTTCGATTGAATCACGCTTTTCGCTTACCTCGGTGCTCAAAGATGGCGATACGGAATCTCTCTTTGTAGATGGCGCGCTGGCGTTGAAGACGCGGGGCAAGCGGCCCATCTTAACAGGGATTCGCGACACCTGCTGGATCGGCAGGGGCTCGACGTCGATCCCATACTTCCCTGGCAGCATTGCCGAAGTGGTGGTCTATCAGCGCGCTCTGCCGCCAGCGGAGCGGGAGTTCGTCGAGAGTTACTTGCGCAACAAATACTTTTCCCCGCCGGAACAGCCTCCGGGCCATTAACTAATCTTTTCCCTCCAAACCCACAACATTATGTTCCCCCGATCCAGACCTCATTCGTTATTCCGAAATCTCACCGTCTCTTTCCTTTCCGCGTTACTTTTGACGCAGGGCCACGTCTTTGCCGTAAGCGATGCGATGATGGGCATGTGCAACGACACGGGCTTCAATACCGATTCCACCTTCGTCCAAAACAACATTTCCAACGATATTACGCTGGGAATGACGGCGGTGCGCATGGGGATGAATGGGGTGGGGGGCGGGTCGGTAAACGCGGCCTTTACCTGGGCGGCGCGCGATGCCGTGGTGAATTCCTATGTTGCCAACCATATCGCCATGCACGTGCCGGTGAATCCGGTGACCATGGTCAGCCAAGGCAGTAGTTATGCCGACTGGAAGAATAACTACGACTATTTCGTGCGTGGCGTGATGAGTCACTACCAGGGAAAAATATTCTGGTACATCATCATCAATGAGCCGGACCTCAACGGCGTGACGGCGCAACAGGCGGTCGATTTTCAGCAGATCGCGTTTAATGCCGCGCGCTCCATCGATCCGAATATCAAAATTGAGTCCAGCCCCGTTTCAAGCCCGACGGCAACCTTTCTCAACGACATGCTGCAACTGGGCCTCGCGGACTACTGCGACTACATTGGCATCCATTGTTATAGCAGCGAGATCGACGATGGCAATTTGAGCAAACCGGTGGAGTGGATGCAGGCCTTGGGCATCAAGAAACCGATCTCTGCGAGTGAGTGCGGGATGAGCGTCGGCTGGGCGCCGGCGGGTTTTCCCGGGGGTGGCCAGGAGTATCGCCGGCGCTGGATGCCGTTGTACTATCTGGCTCTGAAACGCTACGGCATCTCGCACAGCCTGCTCTTTTCGTTGACGTTTAATGATCAAAACTGGGCCTACGTTGATAACAACTTTGTTCCTTACCAGCCGGGCTACGGCGAAATTCAGACGGGATTTGTTGATCGGGCGTTTGCGAATGGCGGCTTCGAGCTGAGCAATGATTCGCAGCGCGATTGGGTCGTTTATTACGATCCCACCAGCACAGCTGCACCGACAACCACGACCTTCGTCACAGGCGATAGCGCTGGCGCTCATGGCGGCTCCGGCTACGCGAAAATGAATTCGGGCGCCACGACCGGCTCGATCATTGTGAGGCGGATTGCCGGAAAGCTCATGCCCGGTGCTCAAGTAACGGTGAGCGCGTGGACCTACATCAATGGTTCCGGCACGGCGAAGCTGAAAACGCTCGGCTACGATCCGAGCGTGGGAAATGCCGAAACAGTCGCTTCCGCCAGCGGCAGTGGTTCATGGAAAAACCTCTCGCTTACCGTCACGCCCATCAATCCATGGATCGTGGTGGAAATCAGCACCGTGGGTACCGGTGTTTCCGGGCAATATGTGAAATGGGACGACGTCAGCGTGACCACCACAGGCTTGTTTTCGTATGAAGCAGAGAATCTGACGGTCTCCGCGAAATCCTCCGCGACACACCGCGTCATCAACGACTTCAACTTCAGCAACGGCGAGGCCACGGTCCTGGATGCGAACGGAGCCGGTGACTATGTGACCTACTCCGTGAATGTGCCTCAGGCGCGCACGTATGACATTCGTGTGGGCACAAAGAAGTTTAACACCCGCGGCATCTTCCAGTTTTCTTCAAACGGTGTGAACCACGGCAGTCCCGTGGATCTCTACGCCTCGGGCGCAAGCTATACGGACATGGATATTGGCCCAGTCACATTTGCCTCCAGCGGAAACAAGCTATTCCAATTCCTCGTGACCGGAAAAAATGCCAGCAGCTCGGGGTATAGCCTGTCCTTCGACTACATCAAACTCGTGCCGCAATAGGCGAAATATCTTTGTATCTGCATCCAGCCGTCATGGGCCTTATCTTATTTCTGTTCGGATACCCAAAATGGTTCCGGATGAAAGATAAGCTCATTGAGCATCGCCGCGAGAATACGCTGATCGCCCAGCACGGGGCTGTGAAACGCAACGGAGTCTCCAGCCCAGCGAAATGCATCAGCTTGGATCATGCTGCCGTCGATGAACCAGAGCTTTACGGCGGCTTTGGTTGGATTCGCTATATGATCAAATCCAACAGCTTGCACCGTGTTGAGCGGGATCTGAAGCTGCCCTAAATCGTTCTCCATCGTCAGTTGGTCCTCGTTGGCAGTGCTGATGCGGCCTGTGGTGATATCACCATTGGCGAGGACGATATATTCTCCGGTCGGCTCCGATCCCGGTCGGTCGTTGTTCCACGGCGCAATGCGAACATTGGCACATTTGGCATCTGGATCGATGATGAGTTCGATGCTTTTGCCGGCGTCCGTGAGATCATCCCCGGCCACAGGCGCAATTTGCAAAATCGGCACGCCGTTGAAAAAGAGCAGTGCGCGCTGGCTTTCCGTATCGACAAAGACGCGCACATTGAGAAACGGAGAGAGTTTTTTCAATTGACGCACCCACCATACCTGTCGATTGCGCCACTCGATGCGATCTCCGGTTTTGGTTAAGCGAATGGCCACGCGGAGCATTCCGTCTTCTGTGGTGTAAATGTGCGCATGAGATTGCGATTTATCGGCACCCGCAAAGATCAGTTCAAAACGAGGCAGGCTATTATCTTCAGTCGCGACATCGAAGGAAAATTCATAGCGGCTGAAGGTCGATGTTTCGACGACTGCGGCATTTGAAAATTGCGTATTGTGCTCGGCCAGGATGACTCCGGAGGGGCCGAAAATTCCATCAATCGGATTCGCAGGATGGAAAGTGACACTTTGCGTGAGTTTCACACCGAATGCAGCGGGGAGTTCCGTGGATAGTGGCTCCGGATTCCATGTGATGTAGTAGGGCGCAAGCTGCGGAGAGGGGAAGAGACGCAGAAAGCTCTCGCGTGGGAGATGGAGTGAACCCAAAGCGTCGCTTTTGAGATCTACACTTTTGTCGTCTATGGCCTTAACGCTGCAGCTGAGCCGGTCGCCATTTTCCATCTCCGCAAGTGCGGAACGCCGGCTCTCTGGGGGCAATGGTTTTCGAAAGACCACACCCTTCAGGTTCTCCCACGGTATTTCCAGCACCTGCCCCGTGGATGTTTTCCAGCGGATGCTTTGTCCCGCGGCGGCATCGGCCAGCGATCCGTGGAGGATATCTCCGTTCGAAAATGCCAGGCAAGTTTGGTCCGGTTGAGCATTGAGAGGCGGTTGGGAAAATCGAATGGAAGCGAGCGCGGCGACCGAGAAAGTGAGACTATTCTGAAAGGCGGTGTTACAAGTAACTTTACCATTCTCGATGTGCAGATTCGCGGCATCGATCTGGCCGAGAACGCCCAGATTGAGCCGCTCCTCGGTGGAAAAGGTAATTTCCTTGGGGCTGTCTTTCAATTGGAGATGCTGTCCCATTTGAACGGAACTCGCCTGGCCGGAAATCGTGATGTTTCGAGGGGTAAGAGCTTCGAGATTTCCCGAAATCGGTGCGCCGGTTCGCGGGATCAGTTGATCCACGGCAGGCTCGGGATTTTTTAAAGTAACACCATCCCAGGGAGATAGTCGGATCGATCGCAGCTTCAAGCCGGCTTGAGAGGCTGGGGACGGTGTCAGCACCACCGCTCCGATGATGGAGTTGTCGATAAGAGAATCAGTTGGCGCAGTGGGATCGGTGACAAGCTTCCATTTTCCGACGATCTGGCTATGGCAAAGCGCCGCGAGTTTCTTTCCTGCGCCGTCGTAGAGAAATTGATAGGCAAGGGCACCGCGAGCCTGGCGGGCGGCAGGAGGAATCGGAACCTTGGACGTTACTTCAATGAGCCGCGGTCCCTCCGCGCGTTCATTCGCCTGAAATTGGGTCACTTCCAATTGTGCGTTGCCAAGCCGGATTCGCACCGTTCCGCTGAGGGTTTGGCCGGGCAGCGCTCCGGGATGGACGCCCGGTTCCAGCCAAAGCTCCGTCGCTTGATCCCCGCCATCGGGCATTTCAAAGGAAAGGGCAAAACGTTGAGCGACGAACAATTCATGCCCGATCTCTCTCCCGATGAATTCGCCAGGTGGAATGCTAAGCACGCCGCCGACAATGCGCCGCTGCGCCCGATCGAAACCCTCCCACAAAGAGAATTCCGGCGCGGCGTGAGTATCGTATCGGAGCCAGGCGATCTTCTCTCGCGGAATCGCTAGCATTTCTCCACCCCATTCCACGGAAAAACTCTGGCCATCTTCGCTCGTGGCCGTTCCGGTGATCCAGTCGTCCCCACTGAGCTTGAGCGTGGCCCGAATGGAATCTGGCCCCGGATGCACAGGATCGAAGAATTCGCTTTGGATCCAGTCATCATGATTCTGCAGAAGAATCATGCGCACGGTGCTGGAAGGCACATGCAGCGAATCGCTAATTCCCGGTCTCCGCCAGACGATATCGTTACCATTGATCGAGAGCAGCTCGCCGCGTAACCGATAGCCATCGTGGTAATAGAGCACATGGGGGAATTCTTCGGCTGCCTTCTTTTGGCTCGGAGAGTAGGAACGGGTGATCCGAGTATTCTGGTCCCGAGGCTCCTCGATCCCGGGAAACCTTACTTGTGCGTTCGCCGATGCGATAAGCGTGACAAGACCCCAGGCTCCTGAAATAAGGAGGCGCAAAGGAAGGTTCATGAGCATGGAAAGCGCCGGGATTCGGGGAATATGACGCACGCGACTCGAACGGCACAAACAATCTATCATTCTGGAGCATTTTTAATTTTTCTTGCGGAGAAAATCGACGGATCCGTTGAGCCGGGGCGTTGCCTTTGAGAAACGCCAAGCGCTGCGAGAGCCGGGCAAATCCGGAGGGGGCGTGAGTTATGGAGCGTTCTGGTTTGGTTCCATCTGATTATACGAGCACGGAAGGGGCTTAGTTGAGCCCTGTAGCAATGCAGGAAACGGTTCGAATTCGAGCCGGACGAAGTAGGGGAACGCACTGGATTGCGAGTTGGTCCTGCGGACCGCGCAAAGGTCGCTCGTTTTCACCGGGGTCTGCCGGTTCGGAGCAGCTAACCCCTAGCGGATGCTTGGGTCGACATGCGCTTGTTGCCAGGAAACGCCCACGGAAAATCGACCTTGGGATTTACTCCGCGGCCCTTGCCATGTTTCGTCCACCGCTCTAACGCGAAATGCGCAGGTGCATAAAACGATGCGGCGTGCCGGCGATCGGCGTCAAATCTTGCACCGTGACTATTTCTGTTCCGTCGCCTTGGTCAACGATTTGTGGCGTTCCTACGGATTGCGCACCAGACGACCAGGTCGTCATATCGGAAGATACTTCGACGATGTAAGTGACATCGGTCAAAGCATGAGGCCGCCGATAGGTAAGGTAAAGGTGTCCGTTTTGCACGGTAACCTTTGGCATTTGCGTGGTCCCCGAGATCGTGGGATCTGAACCGAGCGCGTACTCCACCAGATTGGAAACACCGTCGTGATCAAAATCGCCGGTGTCCGATGCCTGCGGCGTGTTGGCCGATGCGCCGAATTTGGTAAAACGCCATTGATCGATGGGAAGATCTTTGATCACGAGTTGGGCGGTCGATGGATTCGCGTTCGTGTAGAATGCACCCGATCCCAATGTGAGAACCACAGTTTCATCACCTTCTGCCAGGTTATCCGAAAGAGGAGTGACTGTCACGATGGTGGACACGCTTCCGGCGGGGATGGTCACCGGGCTGGTGATGGTTTGGTAATCCAATCCGTTACTTGAACTGCCACCCAGACTGAAATTCACGCTCAGCGGGGAACCCGTTGGCCCCGTGCGTGAAATGGAAAAGGAACCGGGAACATTGCCTTCCTCCTGCGCGGGGCCTGAGGCAACGGCAATAGTGACTGCTGGTGTGACGATGGAAATATTGACGGGAGCAGAGGTGGTTGTTGCCCCTGCGTCATCCGTGGCCACGGCCGTGAGCGTGTAATTCCCTGCGTTCATGCCGCTCCAGTTGAAGCTATACGGCGCGACGGAAGCGGTTCCTACTTTGGTCCCGTTGGCGTAAAAATCGACGCTGACCACGCTGCCATCAGGGTCTGTGGCATTGACCGTTAAAGTAACAGGACCGCCTGCCGCGAAAGTGCTGCCGGCCAGAGGGGCGGTGATGTTTACCGAGGGTGGCTGATTGAGCGCGAGCTTGATGTAATCAAACGAAATCGAGTACCCGCTGCTGGCGCTCTGCTTTCCCGTCACGCTGAATTTAAAGGCCTTGTCGCTCGTCGAGGCATTGGTCCAGTAGCCGAGATCGACTTCCGTAAAGACCTCCGTCGAAGTATATTGGTCGGTTGCCGGGCCGATATTAGTCAAGCCATCAGCTCCGTCGAGCCGTCCGGCGGCGAGCTGAAATATACCCCGAGTGGTGAAGTCTTTCACGCCGACGCGCACATGGTAGGTTCCGGCGGTGATGCCCGGCACATTGTACGTTACATAATCGCCCGCGGCGTTGGCATCGAGGATCGTCCCGTTGCCATTACTAAATCGAGCATCGCTGATGACGCGGTGCGTGTCGCCGGAAGTGTCGGCGACCGTGAGACTCTCGGCTTCGAAAATTCCCGGCGGCGAAACGGTGAGCAGCTTCTCCGCGTGCGCACCACGGCCTCCGTCATCCCAGACGAGCAAGGAAATGCGATAAGTCCCGGGAGTCGTGTACGTGTAGGTCGCCGACGTTGCCGCGACCGGCGCGCCCGCATTCAGATCCCAAAGCGTGTGTGCGATGGTGCCGTCGCTGTCCGTGGAGGCGCTGGTAAAAGTAACCGACTGGCCCACCGTGGCAAAGCTGGGGCCAGTAATCACCGCGACCGGCTTTTGATTCGTAAATCCCCTGGGAGTAGGCTCCGAGTTCGTGGTATTGCCGGAGACGGCATTATTGGCCCATTCGAGATTGGCAATAGTCCCGGCCCAGGAGAATGCGGAGCGATTGTTGGTGATCGTGCAGTTGACGACGCTGATGCCATCCACAGGAGGATTTTGCGCGACTCCGAGAATCTGGACTCCGTTGCTCGGATTGTTCGAAATCGTCAGACCATCGAGAGTTACAAACTGAACGTCTCCGCCGTTGATCCGAAAGCCAAATCCCGCGCTGAAAGGAACGCCTGAGCTACTGAGAGTCGAGGTGTAGGTATCCTTGTAAAAATAAAGGTTTCTGACGTTGGGGTATTGCACCTGGATGCCCCATGTGTTCATGTTGGAAAAACTGTTATACGCAAAAAAATCGTATTGCTCGGGTCCACCAGAAATGGTCACGCCCATCGACTGGCCACCCGTCGATATGTTATCGGTGAAGATGCTGTCGTGAGAAGTAACGCATTCCACGGCGCAGAAACCGACGGTGCCATCCGTTGCTGTCACATTGTTTCTCCGAACTGCGGCAAAGCTGGAGCCGCTGATGCTGATCCAATGATCGACATTGTTATCTTCGATGATGGGGCGGTCGCAATTGCCCCACAGCTCGATGCCCAGGCCTTCGCCTCCACTGGCCCCTGATCGAGTCACGGTATTGTGAGTGATGATTAAATCCGTGCAGCTATGGTCGCAAAGAATTCCGCCACGGCCGGTATAGTCCACCGTATTGCCGGTGAAGGT
>FTBG01000322.1_pt1 | contig 21992 bp, 12 predicted proteins | sample 1639311 | NCBI WGS metagenome assembly FTBG01 (sample SAMEA3914864, study PRJEB12502) | metagenome | biome: forest; material: soil | place: USA | collected 2012-03-12 | depth 0.3 m | reverse complement strand
TACCGTTTACGTCCTCCTCGCGGGCGCCGGGCGCGTCAACGCGCGCCTGGCAATCAGGCGTCGACGTCTGGCTTCTTTCGCGTAACTGCGAAGAGCGCAAGCAGGCTATCACGCTCGATAAAGCGCTCCGGGTCCCCTGCTCATTCCGTTGAGCCAAACACGGTGACCTACTTACCTTTCCTAAATTTGGCCCAGCGCTTCTTCTGAGCTTCCCCAATTCTAGCTTTCGCTTCTGGGCTCAGAGTCCTTTTCCCTTTGGCCTTCTTTACAGGCTTTTCTTCCGATGTTACCGCACCAGCTTTCGCCCATCTCGCTTTCTGGGCGGCTGCCATCTTCGCGCGAGATTCAGCCGAGAACGTCCTCTTTCCCTTCTTACCTTGCTTTGATACAGGAGCCGCAGGCACTGTCACTTCCGTAGAAGGAGCCTTTACTTCGGCAGTACCCAACAATCCGAATAATTCTGCTTCGAGCTTTTCGATTTGCTGAGAAAGTTCGAGAGCGCGTTCTAGTTGGTTGGCTGTTGGTCTTGTAGGCATTTGGGCGTTGTAAAGGAATTCCCCTGGACGTCAACTACTCGCGCCTGCTGAATAAATTACCTTACTAGAGCCCCGATGGCGGAGTCGATGGACGGATCACCGTGGGTGGATGCGCTGACGGCATCACAGTCAGCGGAGCCACATTTGGTCTTTGAATTGGGGTGATTGGCGACGGCATCTGAGGCATTGGTCGAATCTGGGTTGGGGCCTGATTGACGGGATTTGTATTGCCGATAGCCACTGTTGGAACAGCCATGGGCTGCAACTGCACGGCATACGGTATCACCGAGAAATACAGTCCGAGGACGATGCCGAGGATATATATGCAAGTGTATCCGTCCAGCCCACAACAGCTTCCAGGGTTTCTCGAGGTTCCAGTGACGACTTTGCTCGCCTGAGTTCCACCCTCACTCGCGTCCCTCTGCTCTAGTTCGGAACTTCTCATTGCGGCAACATTTCGCCGGTCGATCCTACAAAAGCACACACCGAGTAATGCCGTCGTGATCGTCATAGGGAGAACAAGCCAGCGATTCGCACCATCTCTGAGCAAAAAGATTGTGCCTGCGAGCAGCAGGACGGATGTAGCGACGAAAAGCATTAGGAGCTTCAGGCGTTGTTGTTCGCGGAGAAAAAGATTCTGCATAGGTGAAGCCTCGGCTGGATCATTCAGTCGAATATTGGAGTCAGGCGGACAACGCATCTGCCTCAAAGTAGCTGGCAACGGAGTTTTTTATTCATCGCACGCTATGGCGGCACATTGATGATTCAATGTGGCACACCCTGATTGACGAGGAACAGTGCTGGTTGGAGGAGGGCCCGTGCATTGATGCGTTCCAACGAATACCATGGCGGCCACCGGCCCAAGTTGCACGGGGTCGTTCGAAGAAGCTCCGAATCGGCACACATTTTCCCGCAAGGTTGCACGCTCGCACGTGTTCAGCTATGGATTTGCCGTTTTCAATTTCTCGTCCGAATCGGGACCAGTTTCCTCAGAAAATGGGAAGTGCTCCCGCACGTGCTCACCAAGGTAACAACCACACTAGCGATCTGCCTTGATATCCTTGATGATTTTATCGAATACATCCGATATTTCGCCGCGTTCCTTTTGCTGATCAGCGAGCTCACGTTGGAAATAGTCGTAGGTCAGTCGCTGCTGTGCTGCGACGACATCGGTGTGACAGACTGTCTGAAGGAAGGAGATGAAGTTGCTGTCCACAAAAGCCTCATCCTGTGCGCTCATGTGTTTTCGTTTGGCGTCGAGCCACTGGTCGATGCGCAGTTTGATTGCCGGGTTGGAATACGCACCGGCTGTTACGTGACCGTGGTATTTTGCAAGGTCTGAAAGGAAGTTACCGAGGCTGGCAGTGAGCGATTCAATTGCCTCCATCTGCGCTGCCTGGGCGCGAAAATTCTGCCAATTGACAGATTGCCACGTCTTGACGCTGTCAAGCCGGTAGCCAAAACGGCGAATCACCGGTACTTGCATCTTCTGCTTTGTTGTGGGGTCGTATTTTCGAGTGACCGTGTAGGTAGCGACGCCGATGACTTTGCCAGATTTGAGATGGATGATCGGGCTACCGCTATTGCCTGGGACAAACTGCGAGTCGATCTCGACAAGGTTGGGGCCGATGCCGACAATCTTGCCCATGAGGGTATTGATGACGCCGGAACCTTCCGCATTGCCTAGCACGACAACCTCATCACCGATTCCTGCATTCTCTTCCACCCCCGTCATAATGTCGAGCGGTCTGCCTCCAGCAGGAAGCGCGATTCGGAAGATATCATGTCCCACTGCAACCTCCCCCGCTACGCCATTGACAACCGTTCCGTCCAAGGTCTTGAAAGCCGCGTTATTGATTCCCGCTGCAACGTGAGCATTGGTGATCAGGAAATTAGTTCCCCCCATGCTTGCGATGAATCCGCTGCCGGCGCCGTCCTTTCCAGTAACAAATACGAGGTTGTTATGATTCGCCTTTACAATATCCGAGGCCGCCTCTTGAGCCAGTGGAGACGCCTGATTCGGAATGGACGCTTGTGCTTGCGCTTCTGGAACTTTGCCCTCCATTTCCTGGGTTGGTGATTCGATGCGCGTCCATGCTGCGGGTTGACCATTTGGTCTCCCGTTAACACCTAGGGGCAGCGGTCGTAACATATAGTCCACGCCACTCGATAGGGCATCGTCGAAAACGACGGCAGCGGTAGTTTGCGTTGCCCCACGAAAATAAACGATTTGCGCGGCTGCGCGGCCGGAGACTCTCCATGTGCCGGTCTTCTCGCTCCTGCTGCTCGTTGTTGTGCCGTCGGGATTCAAGGATATCCACGGCTTTTCCCCATTCGGATTGCCAAAATCAGGGATTGCCCAGAAGGTTCCCGAAAGTTTTTGGGTCAATTTATCGATCTCTTCCTGCGCGGGGCGCCGTGTGCCAAATGGATCTTGAGACGGAGTTAAGGGAGGGGGAGCAACTTCCCTCGGGGGAACATACGTAGGATCTGTAGTCGCTGTGACCCTCCTGATCACTAGATGCCGCTCATGAAGAATGGAGTCGGAGGCTGCAATCTCAGCGGACCCGCTTACTTTCATCCCGTTCCGGAGGTCTGAAATCGTTCCTGGCTTGCCATTGACGAGTAGACTTGAGTTATTGGTAACGACGTAAGTGGTGCCACTAATGTACACGGTTTTGCTGCCGTGATTGATGCTGCTGATATTGCCGGAAACGGTGACGATTTCGCCGACCGACGCAGCACATGCCGTACGGACATGCATGAACAATAGGATCAGGATAAGAGCCGCGACGTATTTTTTCATGGTTGAGATCAATAAACCTCCAGAGAGTGTTTCGGGAAATGGAGTTCGGATTGTCGAGGAATTTTCCGGGACAGGGGGGGATTGCACTTCATGACCATCGAAACCTTCCTTCGGCGCTTCCAACTGGCCAGCATCGCTGAACTTCACTCGCAATGGGAAAGCGGTGTTCGATGATGATGAGACCTCAACTTATCTGTGTGCGACGGTGGTCCAAAACTGGACACCAAAGGAGAAAATCACGGCGTGTACGGAAGCGCCTGGATCAGATCCGCTAGAGATACGTCAGATCGCGTGAGAAAGACCGCCGATCCCGCAGGAATGACTGTGTTATCGACGTTTGGATTGAGATTTCCTGATTTCCGTGCCAACAGGGATTGCACCCGCCATTCCCATCCCAATTGAGAACGCAAATGCTGAAATCGCTGCAATCTTGGAACAAATCGACTTCGTATTCATTAGAGTGTGCTTGGATGTTGCGGAATTACCCAGTTAAACCCGGTTGTTCCTTTCCTATTCACAATAACTGCACTCCCAACCGGAATCGGCGTTGCGCTTGCATCGTCTATCTGATCCCCCACCTTGCGCCAGCCTGTACCACCAATGCCGATTGTCTGATAGTAGTAGATGTCATAGCCGCTAATCGCGGAATTCCACATCAGAACTTGATCCGCGCTTGTTGAACTTCCATCTGCAAGACCCGTTGCTGGAGATCCAGTGTAGAGTCCGCAGTCCGCCAGAGTCATCGGAACAGCGTAGATATTGCCGACGAAATTCTGCCCCGGCATGATTGGTGTCGACGTTTGCCCCGTCTTCACCGAGCCCGCCATTTTGATGTTAAGCGGTCCAGATTGTTGCCGGTTAATTACAAATCCTTCGTCGGGATAGATCACAGTTCCGCTCACATCAGTTGCTGGTGCACCAGCTTGCCGCCAACCAATGCCTCCCAAGCCGACAGTCTGATAGTAATAAGTGGTTGGCGTGCTGCCGGAGTATAGTAGAATTTGATCTGCTGAAGTGACGCTTCCTCCAGCGAGTCCGCTTTGGTTCGTCGGTCCAAAGACGCTGGCGATGGTCCAATGCCGGTGGATTACGAACGAATCTCCAGCGACGGTTCCGGCTGGAATTGCCTGAATCGTAGTGATGGCCTGGGTCGATGCCGTCGTGGAGGCAACATCCAGAATGACTCCTGCGTTTGTTCCAGAAGTGATTTCCACGTAGCAAGCGTTTCCGGGACCGTCAAATTGATCGTCCATCCAAGCTGCTGCGGCATCTACGATCAAGTTCGTGCCGATCGACGTTGAGGTCCCCTGAAAGAGGGCCCGTTGGGTTAACCCAAGACCCGCAAGCGTCATCGCACTCGATTGTGTGCCGCCAGTTCCATTTACGGCAAGGGTAATGATGCCAACGGGCTTTGTGATGAGAGGCTGTGCCTGGGCAATGGCGAACGCTGGAAAAAGTCCCGCACAGAGAGCGGTAATTGTTGGAAGCTTGAAATTAATACGGTACATAGTTAGTTGCTTGTCTAGAAGAAGGTACCGGCTGTTTTTTCATTACGACCACAGGCGTCCCTCCGGCTGCGGTCACAAATTTTGCGGATCATTCCCGGTAAACACCTTGCGTCCCCTCGAAGCGCTTCTGCCGGGAATGGCAGAGTTTATGGGAAGCCCGTGGGGGATCGGATTCAGGGTGTTCTTTTGGGGGCGAAGGCACCCTCGGACAGCAAGTGGCTGGTTAGGCTTCTTGCCCATAGACCATGCAGTCCGTCGGATCTTCCAAGGAAATCTCCCAAGTCTCTCGCAGGTTAGTCTCTGCAATAATTGTCAACTCACGAAGGCCGAGCCTCTCAAACTCGTTTGAGTCATCGAAAAATGCTATCCAATGCAAGTAATTCGTTTTTGAATCACTGACGGCGACGTACCCGTCCCCCCCCCCACTACCACCACCGGCGCTAATCCGAACATTTCGTCCCGGCACCTCGATAGCACAAAACTCCGTCAGAGCAGAAAATGCATCTGCATTGTTTTGCAAAAAATCTGCTAGGTTCGCAGGGCCAAGCTTTTCGATAACCACCATCCCATTTTCGGAGCGGTCAATAGACAAGCGTTCCATATGTCCACTGTCAAAGATTACTCCATTTACAATCGGACAGAATTCGTTTGCCCACTGAGCTTGCAGCAACGTTACGGCTTCTTGGTCATTCATTTGTTGTAACACCTGTCTTTTGAACTTGCGGTTGCTCCGGCACTCCTCGCGCCGGAACAGGGCCTCCAGCAGCTCTATTTCGCGAATCGTTGAACCTTCTATTGAAGGCTTGACTCCATGTTCTCTTGGAACCTGGCATCACGTCGCCCGGATTGATACGCTGAATAGGAACATTTTTCAAGCCCGCATTCTGCGCGGCCATAAGCCTTCGATTATCATAAGAGACTAGTTGTCCGTCAACTTCCATCACACGAAGAGGTCCCGATTTCGACCAATCCCAATTCCCACTTTTCATATCGGCCGTGTAATTCTCCACTGCGGAACCTACAGTGCGTTGCGAGAAGTTGATGTTATTAGGGGCTGCAGTCTCGTTAGCAACAGTTGTTTGTGTTTCTATAGTTATCGTCTGAGCAGATTTGCCAGTGAGACTCCCGCCTGGAGCAACCGGCAGAGGATCTTCCCCGATTGGGGTAGGCGCACGTCCAGCCGACATCTTTGCAACGCTCGCTGTCGAAACGGCAATTTGAACGGCGCTGGCAAAGCCCGTTTCAAACCGCTCGCTGCCGCTCATCTTTCGGCCCTGAATGTTATCATTTTGATCAAAAGTCATTTTCTCTCCGGCAATCGACTCGGCGAGTCCGAGCCCTCCTGTCATGCGGGAAAATCCATAAGCAAAGCCATCGAATATCGCCCTCGCCTGAGAATCACCGACGCTCCGAGATGCATGGTAAAAGCTAATTCCTTCGGAAATCGAATTATCAATTCCCTTTTTGATCGCAGAAAAGTCAATGTCTGGTTCGCCAGCAGACGACAACCCTTCCGGGTCAAATTTGGTCCACGGGTTCTGGCCGACGTAGCAGTACAGGTTCGGCCCATCGATCATCCCTGCCGGATCCCGGGTGATGAACGTGTCGGTCTCCAGGTCCCGATACCGCATGCCTTCGTTAAGAAGACCTGTGGGATCTTCCTCCTTGGTATTTGCCTTCTGGCGATCGAGCGTTGAACCAAATTCAGGGGTACTACGCGTCCCCCCCGCTTCGTAGCTGGCCTGATAGGTGAGTGCACCGTTCCCATCAGTGTGCGCCGTCACATCGCCGCGACGATCGTAATGCGCGAAACTCTCGGTCAGCGGGTCGCCATTACGAATACTGTACAGGATGCCGCCAACACCGCCGCCCCAGTCGCTGCCGCGGATGTACTCCACGTCGGGCGTTGAATTTGGGTCGGAATATTCCTGCACACTGGTCCCACCACTGAACGAGCTGTAAGTTCCAGGTTGCCCACTCCACACCCATTGCCAGTCTGGCATCCATGAATCGACACCCTCCTGCCTCCAAACGCGGCGTCCCCGGTAATCATAGACATAACTGTGGGTGGTTGTCCCTTCAGCGGTCGCTCTCGACAGTCCGATCAGACGGTTCTCAAAATCGTAGCTGTACGTGTCGCTCACGCCCCCAACTACGCGAGTCGCACGGTTTCCATTCCCGTCATACGTATAGGAACCACTGTTACCTGATGTGTCGCTCCAGCCGGTCAACTGGTTCAAATCATTGATCGTGTACGTCGTGGTCACTGCCGCACCGCCGGCTGGGGTGACCGTCTTTGACGTGCGGTTGTTGGCCGCGTCGTATCCATAGGTGGTATTGACCTGCGGAGCGCCCGTCGCGTCATACACCGATTCGCTGGTGAGCCTTTCCGCCAGGTCGTAACCGAGGATCAGAATCCTTCCGGGGACACCGGCTGTGCTGTCAGAGGAATAGCAGAGATTCCCAGCCGGATCACAGAGCGAAAGGTAATTGTAAAGCACACCGCTCGGCAAGACGGGGGAGACGTCCTTTTCGCTGAACATGCGGTTCATCCCGTCGTAACTCATCGAGATCACCTCGCCGTTTGGCAGGGTCTTGGTGACAACGTTTCCGTTCAGATCATAACCGTAGGATGTCTTCTGCGGGTGTGCCCGATCGGTTATGTCGGTAACGGTGCTGAGTCGATTGAGCGCGTCGAAAGTCGACTCCAATTGCCGACCGGCATTCCCATTCGGCAACCCATATTGCGTCCCAAGGCGGTTTCCGGCGAGGTCAAGCCGGTAGGTGTGAGAGGCACCGCTGCTAATTTCCAGAGTGATTCGATGCAGGGGATCTGGGAGCCCTTCCACTGTGCATACGTCGAAGTTCCCCGTCTGAAGGATACCGTACTGATAATACCGGCTAAATTCGAGAACCCCCCAAAGGTCCTCTCTGGCGTCACGGACATAAGTGCGCCAGTTCGATTGCGCCGGAGCTCCCCCGAACGTCTTCATTGTCAACTGGTTGCGCTGATCGTACGAATAATCGGTGACCTGATTCAGCACATCCTTTTGCGACGTCTTGACGATTCCATCGTAGGTAAATGTGGTCGCCCGCCCGTGAGCATCCTTGATCGACGTGTTGCGATTCAAACCGTCATAAGTGAGGGTTGTAACATTGTTCTTTCCATCCTTTACCGTCGTACGGTTGCCGACTTCATCGTAGCCATACTGGACCTTGTTGCCCTGGGCGTCGGTGGTCGTAGACAGCCGGTTAAGGTCGTCGTACGTGTTCACCGTGGTGTTGCTGTTCGCATCCGTCACGTTCAACACGTTTCCAGCCGGATCATACGTTTTACCTGTGGTGGGCTGGACCGCCGCCGGCTGTCCATAGACGAAAACCGGAGGAGCAATCGTCCCGGTTGGCCGGTTTGCCTCATCGTAGCCGGTCTGAGTCGTGTACCCGCGAGCGTCCTGCGCCCAGATGACATTTCCCACGTAATCGTATCCGGTGTAAATCGTCGGACGCGCCGGCAGACCCGTAGTCGCATCGGTTACAGATGGCTGATCCTCCTCGGTTTTCCGGTTCCGAACGTCGTAGTGGTAATCCCACTCCTTCCCGAGCGGATTGATTACCGACACGATATTTCCGTTGTTGTCGTACCCAGTTTGGACCGTTGGATAGTTGAGATGCGAGCTGCGATCGGCGTCGTCAGGATTCAACCCATCGTCCACCTGTGGACTGATCACTGCGACCGGTCGTCCAGCAGTATCATACCGGGTTTGTGTCTCGTACCCCAGTTCGTCCATAACATCCCACTTCAAGCCGGTGGACGTATAGTAAATCCAAGAATCGTGTGAATCGGCATACGTGACATGATACGGGCGATTGAGTGCGTCGTATTCCGTCGTTGTCCATTGCTGGCGAGCGTCGATGACACTCGTCTGATTGCCGACAGGATCGTAACCGTACTGAGTTAATGTCCAAGCAGCCGGTGAAAGGTTGTATTGCTGATTTTTCGAGACCAGTCTGTACCGTGCATCATATGTCATGACCGACGTGTATCCGCGCGGATCGACAATCGACGTGGGCTTAAAGCTCGAGCTGTCGAATGCGGAGCCACCAGAATTCGGACCATCATAGTGATAGGTAGTTGTCTTCACGTACGGATCTGTGGTGCTCTTGAGCCTCTGCAGATCATCGTAATCCATTGTCGTGATCTTCCCGCGCGGGTCTGTCACCGAGATTTTCGAATTGACCGCGTTATAGCCATATTGGGTGACAATATCGCCGGTCGCGACCGTACGTGTCACCTTCCACAACCTGTTCAGCACGTCGTAATCGTAGGTAGTCGTGTGGGTATTTTCGTCGATCTCCTCGTGTTTATTACCGTTCGCATCGTAGCGGATCGATTTCATCGACCCGTCCGCATAGATGACATCCAGCAACCGGTTTCGTCCGTCGTAGTCAAACTGCGTGACATTCTGGTTCGGATCCCTCACCAGGAGCTTGTTGCCATTGGGGTCGTACTCGAAGTAGGTAGTTAACTGCAGCTTGCCCGGGTCCGGGTCGACAATCTGGTTCTTGACGTGGCCGCTCGGATACAACTCGAGCTTTGTCTTCAGATCGGTCGCCCAACCAATGTTATCGAGTTGGCGCACCGTGGTAGTCGTCGCCACTCCCGGGAATGAGGCATTATCGTAGGTGTAGTCGGTTTCCTGCACCACCGGACTATTCACATCGGTCTGGTGGACGAGCTCCTTCATACGAAGGCCAGTGTTCGTCAGCGGATATTGCCGCACACGTCCGTTCTCGTCGGTGACCTGATCCATTATCCGGTAAGCCCCGTAATGAAATGATTTGGCACCGTCGGCACCCAGCGTTTGCGTGGGGTCTGGATATTTTCCGAAATAACCATTCGGAAAGGCCAGGCTATTGACGGATGTCGGGGCCAAAGTATCCCCGTACGTGTACGTCGTCGTGTTTCCACTGAAATCCGTGACGCTCGCCAGAGCCAGGCCGGCAGCCGGATCAAAGGTGAAACTTTCCGAGCCCATGTATTCAGGCGTCCCTGCCTTGCCATAATCGATCTCCATCGTGGTGTAGAAAATCACCTTCGGGACATCTGCGGCGGGTGTATTAAAATCCAGGCCCTGGACATTGAAAACCTGTCCGCCGCCAAAGGTGTAAACGACGTGCTTGCCCATCGCGTCCGTGACTGTCAGGGTCCGGTTGCAGGTATTCGTCAGGGACGGGTTTCCAGCATTGTCATACTGGATTGCAACCAGCGAACCCGTATTGTCGAAAACCGTATTGCCCACGTTGCCTGGCAGGGTCACACCGGTGACCACCCGAGGTGCCCCGATTTCGGCGAAATACCCGTCGGTCGTATTGTAATCCAGCCTCGTGTAGTCGAGCTTGTAGCTAAAGGTATAGACATTCCCCTTCGGGTCGGTGATCGAATGCAGATCGAGATGATACTGGTCAGTAGGATTCCCGTTGTTTACGTCCCCCGGACGAGTATCCGCTTCCGGGAGAAAATCATAACTGAACCCCGTGGTCCCATCCGGTGTCGTTACGCTGGCCAAGACACACTCATTGTAAACCTGCCCCCCAAAAGCGTACTGGACGGTGGTGGAGTCGTACCCATACGAAGTCTCATTACCGTTTGCATCCCAAATGTTGATCACACGCCCGTTGGCGTCCTGCTGAATCGACAGCACCTGGCTGTTATCCGCAGCAAGCTTGATTGTCGACGGAATCAGCGTAGTGGCATTTGAAGGATAAGTATACAGGAGGGTGTTTCCAAGACGATCGGAGATCTGCTTGACGCGGAAATAGCTATAGGACTCGGATCCGGCGATGGAATCCCGGTCTCCCAGAATCGTCTGAGTGATGGGAGGCGTATCGAGATCAAAAGTAATCGTGGTCCCATACCTGTCGGTAAACGTCTTCCCGGTGAACGTCGTCAGATAGTCCCCGTTCTCCCGACGATCGGAAGGCAATGGCGCGTAGACAGCCTTTCCGGTCGCATCTAAAACTTGAAAGTACCGGTGGGTGGCTCCGTTTTGATCGGTGACCACGCAGGTAGTCGTGCCCGATTCATTTGTCACGAACTCCAGGTTTGCGCAAAGGCTCGATGTCCAGCCCGCGCCAAAAGGTCGGTCCACGCGTTCGTGCGGTCGCAGACCATTACGCATGTTCCACACCTCGGAAATCGTGTCCCTGCGGGCAGTGATTGGCAGATCGCTCCCGGCGATCGGGAGATAAACATCCGTGTTGCTATGCCGAAGCCCCCCGGAAAGCGCATCCACATACGTCTCTTCCTTCTCCTGGTCGCTCTCTGCTGTTTCATGTGGCTTTTCGTCGGACAAGGGCCGTCCGTTGAGCGCGATCTTCCGGTACCGTGCGCCGGAAGCTTCACTGAATGGGATGGTATAAGTTGGCGCGGCCAGCAACGTTGAACTCTTGCGACAAGTGTAAGTCACTGAATCCGACCCAATGGGAGTCGGATTAGGGGTCGTGGCGAGCGTGACGGACATGCTCACCGTGAACGTGGCGGTATCGCCCGTTCCTGGTTTCGCGAAGACCGTGTAGTATAACGTTGGGTCTGTCGGATCAACGGTAATGGTCGGACTCGTGACTTCGTTGTTATTCTGATCCCGGACGGTGAAGCTATCGAGGCCGTCAAAAGTCAGCGTGGCACTAACGGCATTCGGGATAGGAGGATTACTATTCGCCGAAAATGGATAATTCGGAACAACCGGTGAAAACGTGCCGCAAATACCGGACTCATACGTCTGGACAATGGCGCTCCCGTCCTGCTTTTCCGCAGAATCGAGGACAACGAGATTGAGCGCTTGCGTTCCATTTTCAGCGATATTGCCGGACGCGCTCAGCTTGGCTTCTTGAAACGTGAAATAAAGTCCCCTGTGACCAGTATCTTGGGTCCCGACTTTCGGGAAAATGTCCGGTTGACTCGTTGGATCAATCGTATAGGTGCTACTGGTGCCTCCGGATGGAGATGCAGCGATCGAATGCGAACCTATCACCTTGGGGGTTCTGAGGCCCCAATCGATGAACATCTCATAGACCGTCACCGCTTCTGTCCGAGACGGATTGAGCGCGAAATTGTAATCCGCCTTCACTGCATCATAGAGAACCACATTGCCACGTTCAACCAATCCGAATGAATACCCACTTGACCAATCGCTCCACGGCGCAAAATTAAGCGTGGTCTTTCCTGATGTAGTCGTCAATGTGCCAATATCCGTTCTGAACTGCACGTCATTCAGCACTGGCACACCGAACTGGGCAACGTTTGACGTCATCATTACACCGCCCGTGTAGACAACCTGCAGCCGGTAGATATGGCTGACATCTGCAAGCAGGGACCCGCTTGTGTCCGTATAGCTCGGACTCGATGGGATGCTCCCACTCTGCAATGTTGCAAGGTCGACCCAGTTCCCCGTTCCATCCCTTCGCTGGATGGTCACCGACGTCTCGGATGAATTGTAGTTATCGGACCAGCTCAAGATTGGCTTCGAATAATCCGACACCTGATTTCCAAAGCTGTCTGTCTTGAAGCCTGGACCAACCGACAAGGAGGGAGCCGATGGGGCTGGATTAGAAGCGGTCACCGCATGCGCTGCATCCAGCTGCGCACCAGCACCACCTCCTCCCGCGTTTACGGCACCCAGGGTAAACGGTACGGGCGAGTTGCCTGCCTTTGGCAAACGAGGAGGATGCGCATTTGGACTCGGCATGTGCCTCAGGAGCCAGAGTTGCATGTAGGTCAGCCCTCCCTGGTCGGGCGCAATCCCGCTCAAAATGTGGTAAGCGTCGGAAAGTCCCGCCCCACTCATATCCGTTTGAAACGGATTCGCTTCTACCTGCAAGCGAAGGAAGAGATTTGCCGCTGTGCTCGTGAAGCCATATGACAAATTGGTATCCGCTCCGAGTTCAAGAATCGGCACATATTGCCAGGTAATCAGATCGTCTGATTGCTGGATGAAATACCCCATTCCCGCGCGTCCCCACCAATCGAAGGTAGTCCCCCCGGATGTTGCATTGTAATTGATCGTGCTTCCTTCATTGGGGTCATCCGGACCTTGTGCAGAGAGTGGAAGAGCAGCAAAAAGGGCGAAAGCAGCGCATCCGGCTGCCAATATGGATTTCATTGGATAGCAAATCATTTGGAAGCCCCTCCCTGTACGCCGTTCGGAAACAAGGTGCTCTTGATGGGCCAGAAATTGATTATGGTGTCCTTGGGGACAGGGGGATTCTGACTCGCCTCAAGCGCCGCTTGCGCGGCTGCCGCTACACGTTGCTGATACCGCTGAATCAGTTGCGCAGAAGCTACATCGTAATAGGCGTGAAGGACATCAAGTGCGGCGATGGCATCCGGATTTGCAGCGGCAGTGCCTGCCGCTGCCCCGTATTGGGAAGCCGTTCCCGCAGGCATATTCTGGAGGGCGGGCAGAACCGATCGGGCCTGGGCAAGTTCTGTTGCTTGCGGACTATTCGGATCCAATGCGGAAGAATCCTGATTGTCCACGACGAGAAAGAAAGAATAGGTCGAATCGTCAGTCTCGCAGGTCTGCACGCCTGCGAGATAAGTAAAATCAAGGTCACTGTAGGCTTTGAATGACCCGTTCTCCTGATTCACAGTTACCGCAGTGATTTGATGGTCGTAAACAGTGGCCGTCATGAAGACGGAGACGAATTTCTTTTCCGTCGCCTGACTGTCACCAGACGCGGCTGGTGCGGATGGAGCGGGTTGCGCAGAAGCGACCGGAAGAATCGGAGGAACGACCAGATTGAAGTAAATCGAGTGATCTCCAGCCTGAGCCTTCCACCGCTGCAAGACTTGGAACTGGATCTGGGGTGGAGCAGATGAAGTGGTCACGTCCTGGGCGAAACCTGCGACGGATCCACACAAAAGAAGAATGGCTGAGCCAAACCATGCAACACGGATGGGTAACAGAAAACACCGGTCTTTCCGGCTTCGATCACTTAACATAGCAGATAGTTGAATTTTAATTGCGGTTTGACAGCAGACGACATCTCAGCCGTACGAAGATAATTTCTTTATCTGTGTCTTGCGATTATGCAAGTCCATTCACGCCCGATTACCGATAAATCTGCACGGAATTGGAATGGCTCATTCCGCTACAGCACTGATAGGAAACTTAATTTATTGTTCTGAGCCGCTCCTCGTTAATCCCTATAGCCCATGGAGAAAATTCAAAAACAGCAACAGGGACTTGTCCACGCATGATTCATTGCGCCAAAGTATCCATTAAATATTAATCCCAGCCGGATCCACTTCGGTAAAGGCATCATTGGCAAGGCCTTGTATCGAGGTCATCGCCCGCTCAAATCCCATTCCATAGAGCACACAACCATTCCCAATGCATCTTGGTCATGAATGTCAACCGCTTGATAGACCGGGCCTTTAGTATCGACACCCACCATAGGCCTACCACCCCAATACGGGGCGGCACCAAGCAGGAATAGGCGTATGCGCGGTCGTGCCAAATACATAGTACTGATTGATTTTAAATTGTGGCGGGTCGATCCGTCAGGATGGTCATCCAGACGAACTCTTCGACCGTCAGTTTTCAACGAATGAGCTAAATGTTGGGGCGGGGACTTCGACCACGAACGACCATACGTCAATAAACTTTTTTTCGACTGCGGCGTATTCCTTGCAGCAGGCATACGCAACTGGCTATAGCCACCGCTGTTCAAGTTGTCGTTCCATCTCTCGGTATAATATACTGGCCCTGAGGTGCTAATTGATAACGTGCATGGCAATCATATCAGGCACTTCCGCTACAGCGTTGTAACGGCACCCGCCACAGCCATTAATTCACATTAATCGCCCCCCTCTGGCGGTTTTTTGCCGTCAACCCGATGAAAGGAGAACCAAATCTGCCAGTCATTCTGTCCATGACTGACAAACCCGAGGGAGACACCGGATCGTCGTTCCGATTCAGACTCGCGGGAACATTGGCAAATCCGCTGAAAGACATGGTCCGTTGCGCTTGGATGGAGAAGCCCAACGTCGGCTGCAGGGATTCGATTTGGACGCCATATCGCCGGCGTCAAATACGACCGTGGCTTTCGACATGACTGGAGGGTCGGTCGTCACGGCCTGGCGTTCCATCACGCATTCGAGAGCGGGTTTGTCTTCACCAAGTATTTGTAGCTTCCAGTGAGATCCCGCGGATGGTGCCGCGGCACCGTGGGTTTTGTCGCGGATGGATTTCTTCGTCTCCGAGTCGGGCCTTGACAAACTTCGTCAATCGCCACGTTCGTCTGGCGTAATCGTCAGCCATCCCCCGCAGCAGCAATTCCGGCAACGCTGGTAAAGTTACTAATCTTCGCCAGTTTTTTCTTCCGGGAGATAGTCTCCAACGCCGTGGAAATGGATTGCCCAGCAGAGTGGCAATCCGGATCGGCTTATTCACAAATGTCCCATCGGGCAAAGTTGCTGCAGCCCGTGCCCGGCCCGGTTACAGCACGGGCGCTGGCGCCAAGCCAGAGCAACAGGTTTGTAAATAAGCCGAACTTTAGCGGGTCAAAATCCGAGGTTGTAGGGCCGCTCCTTGGGCGATTTTGGCGTGGTAGATGGCGCTATAAAAAAGCTGTTCGAAGCATCCACAGATTGACCACCTGACCGATCGCCAGTAGCAGGACTTCCGTTCGACTGAACTTCCATCGGGGGCAATGGCGCCGGCTCGGGCAACTCGGCCATCAGTTTGCCCACTTTGGCAGCCCGGGCACGCGTGAGCACGAAACTGTTAATCGTGTCGAGGTGCACCTCGACCCCTTTTTCCTTCAAAAGGAGTTCTTTAATTTCACGGTAGGACTTCCCGGCTTTCCGCCAGACGCGGATCGCTTCACCGTAAGGGACCAATTTGCTGTGCCATTTTCCAGACATGGCGCGGAGATTACTGGCGTCGGAGAATATCGGAAGATCTTTCGGAGGTTATCGGAACTTTACGGACTTTGTCGGATGACATGACAGAAGAAATGGAACTGGATTCCGAATACTTCCGATACGTTCCGACAGCTCTGCGCAATATTCGGAAGATATCGGAAGACGCGATCCTCAAGCACAACGTGCTTAGGGATATGTGTGATCTACTTTAGAAAAGGGGAAAATGCTGGCGGCATTTTCGAGGAATAAATATGGTCAGTCCTGTTGCTCTCCAACACGCATGGTTTCTCACACCGTCTGCACCTCCGCCGAAGGCGCTGAAGCCTACTTCGCAAGCCATCTGCGAACGGGTGATTACTTCGTCCAGGACGAACCTGGCCGGTTCCACGGACGGCTTGCTGAGAAACTCGGAGTGGCAGGACAGGAAATCACCGCCGAGGCCTTCCGCGCGTTCGTTAACGCTGATGTTCCAACGCTCTCAGGTGACGAGACGCAGAAACGCCCTCGCCAGTCTTCGGTGAAATACCAGGAATTCACATACACGGCCCCCAAGGCATTCAGCGTTGCCGCGGCCGTAGATGAGCGCCTCAAAGATGAACTTCTCGCTGCCGTGCGTGATGAAATGTCCTGGCTCGAATCGTTCGCTGCCGTTCGGGATCGCCGCGGCGATCTCTCCTCTACTGAAACCACCCGGCAGACCGGGAACATGATGGCGGCGCTCTTCGCCCACGAGACCAGCCGCACCAACGACCCGAATTTTCACGTCCACGGGCTCATTGGAAATATGAGTCTCGATCCGGATCGAGGGCAGGTCCTTGCGCTCCACTTCGGAGAAATGATGAATCTGCGGAAGACCCTCGATGCCCGCATTCACAACAATCTCGCCGCACGCTGCGTCGCTCTTGGCTACGGCATCGAGGTTGCCGAACACGGGTTTGCCTTGTGCGAAATCCCGCGCGAAGCGATCGAGCTTTTTTCCGAGCGGTCGCGCCAAATCGCCACCGCGAAGGAATTACTCCGAAGCGGGTATTCTGTGGCTCAGATCCAAGGTGCAGCCGCCCGTCTGGACAATGTCCGTGGTGAGGTTTTCCTGGATCTCGCCCAAATGCGAGCCCAGCTCGCTAGCTTAGTCCCTGCCAACGGTAAGCGCCGCCTTTCCGAACATGTTCTGGATGCCGAGGCGGTCTTACTTACCCGTCCGCCTAAGCAGCACACCGCCCCAGAAACCCTCCGGGCTGACGTCGCACAACGCTTGGCTGCCGCGGGAATCACAATTGAAGTGCCCAAGCCGGCTGCGCCAACCGTTCCGTCGCTTGCTCCGGAAGATCGATCCGCGCTGATCGATCGGGTCATCGAGCAGGCGACCGTGCAAGTTTTCGAGCGCGAGAGTGTGGTGCGGCTCGATCAGCTTGTGGGCGAGGCTGTCCGCCTTGCTCCAGGGGTCATTTCCAACGCGGAAATGACCGCCGCGGTCCGCAACCACGAGCGTTTCCTTGTCGGCAAACTGGATGGAAAAGAGATGATCACAACACACAAGATCATCGCAGAGGAGCGCGAATTACTGGCGCTTATCGGCGCCGGCGTCGGCCGTGTTGTCGAGCCGATTACGGGTGCGAGCGATTACAAGCTTCCAGCAACCTTGGATCCCACTCCGGCAAATATCGATGACATGCTCGCCAGGGCCGAAGCCAAAGGCGAAGAGCTGACCCGGCTTCAGGCGCAAACCTGGCACCGGCAATTTGCTGCAATCCATCGCTACGTCTCCACTGCCACCGACCAATTCTTGAATATCCGCGGCGGTGCAGGCGTCGGCAAAACATTCGCCCTTGAATTACTCGTGGCGGAAAGCCTCAAGGCAGGCCGGCACGTTATTCTTGCAGCACCCTACGGCGAACAAGCGCGCGTCACAATGCGCGCCGAGGCCTCGCGCCTGGCAAAGGAAGGCAAGCCAGATCTCGCCACGGTCTTTCGCACGGCGAATACCGTCGATCATCTGTTGCTGCGCGCCCAAAACACTAAGATCGCAGCGCAGCTGCGCGGAGCTGACATTTACGTGGATGAAGCGGGCCTTTTGGACACAATGAAAGCCCTCGCTCTCGCCCGCCTGGCGCGAGAATACGGCGCCCGCATCATCTTTCAGGGCGACACCGAACAGATGGCAGCCGTTGGCCGCGGCTCCCCTATCCGCCTCCTGCAGGAGCGACTCGGGTTGGGCATGCATATCGAGCGCGCGGGTGTATCGCGCCGCCAGCTCAAAGCGGAAGACAAGCGGCTCGCCATCGAGCTTTCCAGCGGTGATTCCCAGCGTTTTGCCGCTGCCCTAAACCGGCTCATCGATCGCGGCGACGTCGCCGAGCATGATGGCGAAAAGCTCATCGTAACAGCGGCAGCAAAGATCCACGCGGCGCAACGCGCCGGCACCGACCAGCTCGTCGTGTCCTCCGTTCATCGCATCGCCCGCTCCCTGTCGGACGAAGTCCACCGACTCCGCCTCGAGCAAGATCCCACTCTTGCGGTCACCCGGATTGCATCTCTCGAATCCAAAGACCTGGCTCCGGCTGAACTGCGCTCGTCCCAATTCTATCGCCCCGGAGATGTGGTCGAGCTCGAACGACTGACTGGCACACTCATCCAAGCCGAGATCGTCACCGTTTCAGCCGACTCCCTCCAGGTACGGATCAACAACCGGCTCTCTACGGTCGATTACTCGCAAGTCCGTGATGTCTTCCGGCACGCAGACATCGAACGCTCAATCGGCGCGAAACTGATGCTCACAAATAAGATCAAGGAAGGAAACCATGTCTGGGAAAACAAGTCCGTCCATACCCTCGCCCGCATCGATGCTGATACACTGATATTTAGCTCCGGTCTCAAGCTCGACCGCAACGATGGACGCCTGCAGCAAGCCGACGTTGTCACTGCCTACAAGGCTCAGGGCGCAAAAGCGCACTCAGTTCTTGTAGTCGAAGACAATCGTTCCCTGACGGCGATGGCTTCGCGCGAAGCAATGCACGTTCTTTTTACCCGCCACGTTCACTCCGTCGCAATGTTAGTCGAATCTCACGAGGTCCTCCGTGATACAGCACAACGTACGCAACAGAAACTCTCGGCACTCGACTTCGCCCGCGCAGTTACTCCTCCTCCCCTGCCCATTCTTTCGAACCAACTAGCTTCTGGAGTAAGCGTGCAGGAAACGGCCCAGGTCAACGGCGCAACACTGTTACACACTCTCACTTACAATGCTTTTGCACCGTCCACCCAGGACACCATCCACTTAGCATTAGCTTCGCAACTTACAACAAATAACGAGCCTGTCATTGCGCAGGAACATGATTTTGCGCACACTGCGAACATGCTTGATTCCTCACTTACTCCAAAAGAGCAGCACAAGTTATATTCTGACCAGATTGATGCGCTGAACGAGGCAGGCAAACCGCAGGAGGCTCATGCGCTCTTTGCAGAATTTGCCACTTACGCGAGCAAACTATCTCCGTCCGAACTGGAGGATTTCAAAGATATCTTTACCGAAGAAGATTTCGCCATCCTGGCTCAACTAAAAAACACGGAACAGCCAGTGAACGAACTCTCCGCCTCTTATGAAGAAGTCCAGCCGGCAGCCGCCATCGGCATGTCTCTGAGCAATGTTCCGTCTGCCCCACTCGAGCCTGACCAACAATCCATCTCCCACGACCGATGAACGCATCCCCTGCCACCCATACCCCGGTACGCAACCGCCCGGCAAACGCCTACCAGGCCTTTGCGGGCAGCCGTCCCCGCCACATGCTGGCGTTCCATTTCCACACCGGGGAAATCATGGCGTTTTCTTACATTCACCTGACGCGCGTCGCGTACGTTTCCAGCGAACTCCTGGTCGAATTTGGTAACGTCGGGATCATTAAAATTCAGGGCAAGGGGTTGCATGAACTCGCCGAAAAGCTTTTCGCCCACGAAATCTCGGCGATTTTTGATGGCGGCAGAACCGAGCAAACCGAAGTCATCAAATTGTCTCTTCTTCAAAAGACCAAGGATTCCTGACGCGTCTCACTCGGAAGCAATCACGCGTTGCAACAGTCAAAAAATGTCGACCGCTACGCGGTATCGCACCTCCACCTAACCAATTCGCCCTCCGGGCGACCTGCTTCCACGTACCCACTTCACTCACAAACTCTCCAGAGCTGCACATATTGAAACTGGTTGGAGAGAAAAGAGGGCTCGCTTTTTGACGCCGCTAGTGTTTATATGAACACACGACATGCGCAGAGGGCTCCCTCTTTCCTTTCCAAGCTGCATTGGAAGTCTTCCTTGAGCTGTTTCACCGCTTCGATCCGCGGCCCGCTTGGAATTGGAACGGCAACGAATCGCCTCAACACCGCCCTTACTCCTTGTGCGACCGTTTTGCCGGCATCGGCGCCATCAAGGATCGCCCAACGGAAATGGATGTGCTCGAGATCGAGATCCAGCCCCGGATCAAATCCGAAACGACCGCAGGCGACGGTGCCTGCAATCTGACCGAGCAACTCTTCGAAACGCTGGTTGCAGAGCGGGTGATCGAACCCGGCCCAGTTTGCGAGCTTTCCTGCAAGCATGCACGCCATGTTGATACCGGTTTGCCCCTCGTATTTCACCTGCGGTAGCCGTGGATCCACAGCAAGTGCTTCTTCCCTGCAAAGGTCACAATCTTCATGGCGTCTGATTTGCCCTCAGAACGTCGTTCCAGTCTTTCACTCCCTGGGGCTGGTCCCGGATAACACTCAGCCCGGCTGCGTCTGCCATCTTTTCGAACTCCGCCGCAGCCCTGTTTCCTTCTTCATCGTTATTGAAGGCACACATCAGTCTCGCCCCGCATGCTTTGATTTGCTCCAGGATGTTCCGAACATGGCGCCACCGGGCGCCACCGTAAGTCCGGCAATGCACTTGGTCATGCCCTGGGTGGAGCGCCATCCACGACAAGCATTCGATGGGCGACTCGGCAACCACCACCGTCTGTGCCTCCTCGAGCTTTGTCCCGATCCAGAATGTTGCTCCTGCTCCATTCTCGAATGGAAGCGTGCTCTTGCGTGGTCGCCGACCGTCATAGCACCCGCGGATCATGGACCCTGCAGGCGTTCCAGTTGCGTCCGAGCGCATGACGAACACAGCGTTGGTGAAGCTGCGCGAGGTCTCGTTGACCTTGTAGCTGTGAACGTGGGCGTAAAGGACGCCCTCATCGATCAACGATTCCACAAGAGACCGAGGCAAATTCCGGGATTTGCACAAGTAGCGCAGCAACGCCGGCAGCGCTTCATCGCTACGGGCGGGCAATGTGGTACGCGAGAAGAGCGGCAAAGTGGGATCTGCTTCCTTGCGTATAGCGTGGATTTCCGGGCCCTGAGTGGAAACCAGTTCTGCGAGGAACCCGAGCGCAGCTCGGAAAGGCCGCCGGGTGACGGTCATGACCAGGTCGATGGCCCCTGCTCCACCAGGTTTGCCCGGCTCGAAACTGTCGCCGTTCCAGACCTGGAACATTCCTAGGGTTCCGCCAGACCTCGAACTCCCCGGATGGGCGGTGATGGCAATTTTGCGTCCGTCTGGAAGGTGATATTCCACGGTGCGGACGTAGCGGACAGCCGGTTCGTATCCCAATCTCCGCATGACGAGCTGGAGATCGGTTTCACGCAGGGCATTGAGATCAAGCTTCATCTGTTTCTTCCCAACCAGTTTCTAATTGTTTGTTTTCCGGCCGAAGGCCGCAGGCTCTTTTTGAAGTGGAGGTCCAGAGTGACGAAGGAACGGCGGAGCTTCTTGTTTACGGCCGGAGGCCGTCGGATTTAATGGGTGGTGGTGTGTCGAGCGAAGCGAGTTGTGGGAATGGTAGGCGGAGCGACGGAGGAGCATAGCCTGCTTTGTTTCCGTCCGGAGGACGTCTGTTTTGTTGGAAAGGAGGTAGGGTTAAATGGTTAAAAAAGGGCTAACCAACGGGCGATGTAACGTAAGTCGCTTATTCCGAGGTAGATGTGCTAATAGCAGCGCCCCGATTCCCCCTGCCATTTCGGGGAAGTCGTCGCCCCGATTCCCCCTATCCGCCCCGATTCCCCCTACCAGTCGCCCCGATTCCCCCCCCCTTATTGGTTCGTCGCCCCGATTTCCCCTACAAGCCGCCCCGATTTCCCCCACCGTTTGCGGCTCACCGCCCCGATTTCCCCTAGCTAAATTCTTCATTTTCTTAATCCCGCCCC
>FTBG01000159.1_pt1 | contig 21992 bp, 20 predicted proteins | sample 1639311 | NCBI WGS metagenome assembly FTBG01 (sample SAMEA3914864, study PRJEB12502) | metagenome | biome: forest; material: soil | place: USA | collected 2012-03-12 | depth 0.3 m | reverse complement strand
CGATCGGACTTGCTCCACGCCTTCACCGCCACACTTACTACGGCTGGCACCGCGAGCAGCAGCCCCACGGAAAAGAGGGTTGCCGCGGTCACCTTTTGGGCAGGGCGGCGCAACTTGCCGGCAATCAGCAGGCCGATGCCACAGCCCACCGCGGTCTGCGTAACTGCGAGGAGACTGCTTTGGAGATTATCTGAGTGATTGCGGTCCGACATGGGATAAAGCAATAAAGACGAGGCCGATGGATGTTGAAAGTTGAATGTTGTTCGTTCATCGCTTTCCCCTGCATGTCCCTTTACGCACTTATCCTCGCCGGTGGCAGCGGAGAGCGCTTTTGGCCGCTGAGCCGGCGCGCGCGCCCGAAACAGCTCCTGGCGCTTTTCTCCGGCAAAGAAACACTGCTCGGCGCGACGCTGCGCCGCCTGGAAGGGCTGGTGGATTCGGAGCATATCCTCATTCTTACCAATGCCGAGCAGGAAGCCGGAGTAAGGGCTCTCACTCCGCAGATTCCGCGGGAAAACATCATTGCTGAGCCGGCGAAGCGCGATACGGCCGCCGCCATTGCTTTGGGCGCCGCTTGGATCGCTACGCGCGATCCGAGGGCGACGATGGTGGTGCTGCCGGCGGATCATCGCATCGAGAATGTCGCGGCGTTTCAACGAACGCTGAAGACGTCGGCTGCTGCCGCGCAAAAGGGAGAGCTTGTGACCATCGGCATCAAGCCCACATGGGCCTGCCCTGGTTTTGGTTATATTGAAGTGGGAGACCGCGTGGAAGTGGGCGATGCCGAGGGATGGGTTTCCGAAGTAATCCGTTTCCGGGAAAAGCCCAATGCCGATTTGGCGGAGACCTTTCTCAAGCAAGGTAATTTTCGATGGAACGCCGGCATGTTTATCTGGACGGTGCAATCCATCCTTTGCGCCTTCAGCCGGCATGTGCCGGAGCTGGGGCGCTTCATTGAGCGCTGGCATGCGGCGCCGGATCGCGACCTTTTGCTGCAGAAGGAATTCCCGCTTTTGCCCAAGATTTCCATCGACTATGCCATCATGGAAAAGGCCAATCGGGTCCTCGTGGTGGAGGCAGAGTTTGATTGGGATGACGTAGGCAGCTGGACGGCCATCGCCAAATATCTCGATGACGCGGGTGCTGATAATCGCACAAATGCTCCGCTGAAAACGCTCGACGCCAACGGCAACATCGTCTTTTCCGAAAAGCCCGTGCACGTCGCGTTACTTGGCGTGAAGGACCTTATCGTCGTGCAAACCGGCGACGCATTGCTCGTCTGTGACAAGCATGAGGCGGAAAAAATCAAACACCTCGTGGCCGACGTGCCTTCCGAGTTGCAATAGCTAATTCACACTATGAAACGCGCTCTCGGAATCGACCTCGGCGAAGCCCGCATCGGACTGGCTATTTCAGATGAACTCGGAATGCTGGCGCATCCGCTGGAGACAGTGGTGGTAAAGGAAGTCCGCGATCCGCTGGCTCGCATCGCCGAGATTGTGGCTAAAGAAAAGATCGGGATGATTGTGCTCGGTCTGCCTCGCAATATGGATGGCAGCTATGGACCCGCCGCGGAAAAGGCGCGCACATTTGCCGCGAAACTTAAAGAAAAAATCACCGAGTGTGACATCAAGCTATGGGATGAGCGGCTCACCTCGGTGGCTGCGCAGCGCGCCCTTCACGAATCCGGCAAGAACGTAAAGCAAAGCCGGAGTGTGATCGACCAGGTCGCAGCGCAAATGATTCTCCAGGGCTGGCTGGATTCGCAGGCGGCGCTGGGGGGGATATGATGCAACTCGTTCGCTGGGCGCGACAACCGGTGACGCTCAACTGGCGAACTGTGGTCTTTGCCTTTCTTGAAGGAGCGGCGATGAGTGGTCCCATTGCTTTTCTTTTAGTCCCATTCCGGAAGCGGTTCGATTACGAGGTTCCGGCAGTCTTCGTAAAAGGGATGCCGTTACTTTGGCTCATATCCGTTCCTTTTCTACCGATGTGGTGCTCTTGCGGCATGAAGAAATCACCGGAACTGCAACGTTTTGGTAGATACACATTTATCCTTGCCGCCGCCTTCTTAGTTATTGCTCTTCTCTTTCCCGCTTTGTGAGCCACGCTCAAGCACTGCACCCGAATCCGGCGACCGAGCGCCTGAAGATAACCGTCGCCTACGACGGCCGTCCCTTTCGCGGCTGGCAAAGCCAGGCGACCGGTGATGCGGTGCAGGACCATCTCGAACGCGCTTTTGCCACCATGGCTGAATGCAAAGTTTCCGTGCAAGGGGCTGGACGCACCGATGCCGGTGTGCATGCCCGCGGACAGATCGCGCACGTCGATGTCCCGGCGAGGCGCCTGCCTCATCGCAACTGGCAGCGTGCGATAAATGATAAGTTACCGCCGGAAATCCGCATCGTTCACATCGAAGCAGCCTCGCCAGATTTCCACGCTCGCTTTAATGCGAAAGGGAAAATCTATCTCTACCGGATTTGGAACGAGTCGTATCTGCATCCGTTGGAACTGGGCCGCGCCTGGCTTGTGCCGGGAAAGCTAGATATGGAGGTGCTGCAATCCATGGCCGCGCTGGTAGAAGGGCGCCACGATTTCGCCGGCTTTGCCGTGAAACGGCCCGGGCAGACCAGGGATACTGTCCGCAATCTAAAGAGCATCCGAATCAAGCAACGCGATACTCTCATCACGCTGAAATTTGAAGGAGACGGCTTTCTCTATAAAATGGTGCGCCTGATTACAGGCTCCATCATTCGCTGTGCATTAGGCAGAGCCGAACCCCAGTGGATCAACGCATTGCTCGAAGGCGCGGGTAAAGTGAAAACCCATTTCGCCGCGCCCGCGGAGGGGCTTTGTCTCGAAAGGGTGCTCTACTGAGCAAACGCCTTGCGTTACTTGGGCTCCACCGGATCGGGAGTGGGAGTTCCTGTGGCGCTCGCGGTCGTCGCTCCTGGAGCTCCCGCCGCCGGTTTCACCGTAATCGCGTACTTGTCGTAAACAAACTGCACATTGGCGAGGCTGCCAATGTAGCGTAGCACCTCCGAAAGCGGCACGTTGCTCAGGCTTAGCGTCACCGTGGTTTGATGTAGTTGTTCGCTTGGAAGCGCCGGCACAAAATTCACCGAAACTTTATTATCAGTAAGCTTCGCCACGTTTCGTTTGAGCGAATCGAGCACGCTATCCAGCGTCGCTTCCTTATACTCAACCTTTGGTAAAATGAGCGTGGAAACCTGCCGCTCCAGGGGTGTATTTCCCGTGCCGGCTTTTTGCTGGGCAGCAATGATTTTCAGGAAATTTGCGGCCGTCTGGTTATGCGGCTCCATGCTGATAATGGTCTGAAAATCACGCTGGGCGGACACAAGGTCGCCTTGGCGAAATTCAGTTTGGCCTTGGGTCAATAACTGCTGAACCACGGTTTCGGCTTGGATAGCGAGGCCGGAAAAGGCCAGTGCAAGAACGACAGCGGAAGGGGGGATGCATCTCATGCTAGCTAATATGCATCGCCTCCGTCGAAAATAAAGGGGACGGCGAAAATTATTGTGCCGCGGCGGGCGCGGCGCCCAACCGCAAGCGCTCGTCTTCGTGCAAAAGCTCCTCCAGCGCCGGCCATCCGGTTTCGTCGAGGGCCTGGAAGGCGTGCAGATAGACGACGACCACACCGGGGTCGTGCTTTTCAAAAAGTGTCTGCACCGCCTTGGCGATATCTGCCTTTGCCGGCGACGGCGGCATCGTGTCGATCGTGCCATTTTCATCGTGGGTGATCCCCAGCGCGTCGAGGAAATCGCACAGAATCTGTTTGTGTTCTCCGACCAGCCAGATCTGCAGCAGGTGTGCGGCAATGCTTTCACTCGCTCTGCGGCCCAGGGTTTCCTTCAGCCACACGGCCCGCTCGTTGCGCGGCTTGCGCTCGATAAAGACGGGCCGCAGCTTCCGTTGCTTCGCCAGGGAATCGATGGTCGCCTTGTAGAGCGGCTTTTCTTTTTCCAGCAGGAAAGTGAACAGTTTGGCCGAGGTTTCCTCCGGCATTTGAGCGAAGATTTCGTGCGGTTTCAGCATATCGGGAGCGGGGCAGGGTAGGGGTTCAAAAAAATCATGCAACCTTCAGATTCGCGGATCGTGAGTTGATCCCGTTCATCAAAAATGAGCGATTCTTCGTATCGCGAATGAGACGTCTGTGCGGCATCTTTGGCCGCCTAAACGTCAGCGTGGCGGTGTCCGCTCGAACTTAACGAGGAGCCGCTTTGAGAAAGACCACCCCGTTATCACCCGTTCCATCGCGCATCGCCCATTGTTCGCTTGAGGTCGTAGTTTCTTCGGACTGAAGCTTTTCCGTAAGGCGATGGCTGCGCCGGTGTAGCGCGCCGGGAGCGATGATTGCCGCCAAAAATGCAATGATCGCTAAAAACACAATCACCTCATTGAGGGCAAAGCCACGGGGGTAAGCAAAAGGAGGGCGGTTCATGCCGCTTTTAGCAGAGCATAAAATACACCAAGCAATCCGTCTCCCAAGCGCTTGCAATGCGCCCCTCCGGCACGATCGAAGGGCGGCTTTCAACCGCCCGGCGAACAGCGTCGTATCCTCACCGCGGCATCGCAAAGCAGTACGCCCAATAGCGAAACTCCGTCCACGCCTCATCCGCCACTGGCTGTCCGGGAAACAACGGTAATCCCACGGGTTGAAACTCCACTCGCACCCTAATCGCCGAACGCCCTTCTGTAAGCCGCCGCGGAATCATGAATTCATCCTCCCGCCAGCGACGGTTCGAAGGCCACACGATGTGCGCCGGCGGCGCGATCTCCGGATTCACCGTTACTTGCTCTTTCGGCAATCCATTGGGATCGCCAAACACTGTGGGGTTTCCACCTGCGGTGTACCAGATGCCGGCCTCTTCCCAATGCGGCTCGCCCTCCGCTGCGGAGATGGAAACACGCGCCCGTTGATTTGGATAGTTTAAGTCGAGGCGGCGCCGCAGGAGTACACCAAGATTTTTCGGCGCCAAGCTCAGGGTGAATTCAGACGCCGTTTTCGTGCGCCGGCCATCGTCGCTGATTTCAGAAAAAACCTCGGATCGTCCGCGTTTGTCGGGCAGGGGGACGTGATCGACCCCCCATTCGAATCGGCTGGAAAGCGTCTCCGAAGGCGTCGCATCCGGCGAATGATAGTTATGCAGCTTTTCATCCTTGGTATTTCCGACATCAAATTCATCGGTCAGGATCAGCCCGGGCTGATTGACTCCATACCAGTACGTCACCGTCTCATAGTGTTCGGTCGACTGATTCTCACCACCGTGCTCAAGAGTGATGCGGGCATTTCGGCCAAACGGCATGAGGTCGCTCAGCAGAAAGCGGTAAGCGGAATGGATGCGATCCAAATCGGTTTTGGCATTTGGACGTCCAACCGGGTGACCGGCAAAGGGAAGCGTCATCCGGCGACCGCCCCAGTAATCGCCGCCGCCACCCCATTCTTCGCTGCCTGTTCCCTGGCATTGAGGGGTAAGGCTATCGTCGAAATAGAAGCGCGGGTCACCCTCCAGCGTGCCTAGCTGCCCACTGGTGGTGAATTGAAACGTCGTACCCACCAGATGCCCGCACCAAAGGCCGCCACCTTCCACTTCGCGGGTATCAAGTAACTCAAGATCGCGTCCAGGCTGCGGATCGGGAAAATCACGCCATGTGGCGTGAAAGGGTGCTGCAGAATTCGATGGCCCCGTAAGCGCCTGAGCACGAATACTCCACTTCACACCATTCATCGGAAGGCCCGCAGATTCCGCCAGCTCCAGCCGCGCCATCTTCAAGTAAGGCATGGGAAAGTACGTCGCGAATTCAAATTCGCCTTTCGCGTAGCGCACCGTCATTGGGAAAGACTTCACGATATATTCCTGGCCCTCGTCGCGCATCAGCGACGCTGTGCCAAAGAAAAGGCCCGCCGGTGCATCGACCGATGGCTGGTTTCGGTCATCCCACCAAATCCTCAGTCTGGCGCGTCTGAACGCTTCCGCGGAATTTTCCGGCACGCGAAAAGCCAGCCGGCGAATCACACCGGGAGCGCCGCCGAGTGCCGCGAAGCTTTTCGTCTCATAAGCACCCAACGAAATATCACCCTCCTGCGTCGCGCACTCTGATGGCCGCGGGGCGATATCCGTTCCCGCGCGCTTCAGTAATGCCAGCACGGAATCCGGCGGAACTGCTTCCGGCGTCCAACTAGTAAGCGGCTGGCTGAGATTGGCGAGCCCCGGCATCAGCTTCCACAGGATAAAGTAACCTGTCCCATAACGCGTGCGGCCATAGGCGAGCTGCAGGTTCTTTTCGAAGGAGATGGGCACCCAGGAAAGATCCGCGCCTTTCGTCACCGACCAAGTATAGGTAAGCCCCGAGGGAAACGGCTTTTCCGGAAGAAAAATGGAATTATCCACCGGCTTGGTCGGATCGGCGGTGCTGCTTTCCTGCACGATCGTCTCGCGCCCATCGACACTATAGCTCCACGGGCTGCCGTGCCAGTGATTGTGCCGGACAAACCAAAGAATCCCTGGCCCTTGCTCATCCAGCGCCACGCTATGCGCATCATCCGTCTGCCGAAGATAATGCGCCGCATCCGCAAAATGATTTCCGCCCGTACGATCAAACGTGCTCCGCATATACGCCCGCACACCGATGCGAAGCTGCGGCCACTTGTCCCATTGAAGAAACGCGTCGTATCCGATGGGGATCACTGGCGGTTCATCCGATAGCGCGAGTTCACTCGCAGCGTGAAGTGAAGATAAAGGTGAGCAACTGAGAATCAACGCGGCGGCCAAGACAAGAGATGAGCGGGGGACCAAAGACATCCTCCTATCCTAAGCAGGTTCAAAGTGATTTGGACACCTGCAATCAATGCAGGAACCGCCATTTCTTTATTGCCGTAGGAGCCGGGTGCATGCATCGCCGCCAATCTTATTCCAGAATCGGATGGGGATGCACGGAGCCGCGCCTGGGAGCACTGGCATCCTTGCCGGCGAGCAGGTCTATGACATGGCTTGTCATAAAGTAACATCGTCGCCGAGTTCGTCCATTATCGAGTGATGCAATGCTTCAGAAACTCGTCGGCAGTCGCAAAGCTACTCTACGGGATGCTCAATCGCCTCGATTCGCGCTGAAGTCACCGAAACCATAAACTGCAACCGGCGGCGTTCCTTTTCCTCGGGCGTAGCTGAGGCGGCATAAATGGCCACTCCCGCATCGCGATCCTTTAGCCACTGTCTTTGATCCTGGCGCAGGTTGCTATCGGCGCTTTTTCCGGCCGAACCGATTTTTTCCTGGTAAACCTTATTTAGCTTTTGATCGACGGCGGCGAATTGCTTTTGCAGTTCCGCGAGTTCCGGCAGTGGATCGACCGGCTCAGCACAGGCCAGCGGAGTCTCTTCCAGCTTGCTCAAGCGGCGCAAATAATCGGTCAATTCAAATCGCTTCGCGCGAACGTTATAATAGACAAAGCCATATTTGAACGAGCGCTTTTCTTTTCCGCCACCCAATTGCACGAGCAGCCTCGCGGAGTCCGCACTCCAGCCTTGGAAGAATGTCATCACATAAAGGCCTTCGGCAGAGAAATCGTGTTTGATCGCGCCGAGCTTTGCCGCCTTGGCCCAGGCCTGCTTGCTAAAAGGATTGGCCTCCGCAAGTAACTCGATCTTCGCAGGACCTACGCGATGGAAAAGATCGCCGTCGCGCAATCCGGACCCCACATGATGCAGGCCGAAGATCCATTGATCATCAGGAGAAAAGTGAAACTCATCGTCCACACTCGGGAGTTCTCCATCCACATGCGGGCCCGTCGGCGGAATCTTGGTCCGTTGCTTCGGGTTTGTGGTGGAAACAAGCCATACATCGCCGAAGCCTTCATCTCCTTGCTCGACTCGAAAAAGACCGCTGGAACTCGCCGCCACGACTTTCGCTGGTTTCTCTGCCGCTGCGGAAAAGCTGAGAAAAGCAAGTGCGGCGGCGAAGCAAAGCGTCCAGCGGTGAGTAAAAAGAGTCCTCATTTATGTAGTCACGCCTAACGGATTGCGCCGGCTTTGGACATCTCTCACTTTAATGGCGCCCGGCTATTGACGCCCATCGATTCGGCTCGGATAAGTGCCGGCCCAAAGTTTCATGGAATCGCCGCAACTCACCGAACGCCTTCTCAATGATGCCGGAGGCTGGCAGATCATGAAGCAAGCGCGAGCGCTGTATGAGATGGGACGCGTAAGCAGCGCGACCTGGAGTGCGCCGATGCTGCAAGGCCGCGTGCGCGAAGGGGAAACGGAGTATCGCGCGGGGCTCAAAATCCTCTCGAAATCCAATGTCGAAAACCTTTGCGGCTGCCGGGATTCCCGCCAGCGCGGCATGATCTGCGCGCATTCCGTGGCGGTGGGCCTGGAGGTACTCAAGCCCCATCCGCAGCCCGCATCGCCGTCGCCAGTGAGTGCGCCCGTAGCGCAAAGCGAAAAGTCGTCCGCGAAAAGTAACATTCCGCTGCCTCCGGTCGGCCCGACTTTCCATTTGGATCGTGGGGAACCAGCACAGCTTTTTGTGATTTTGCCGCCAAATTTTGCCAGCGCATGGCAGAAAGGAAACGTCACCATTGGTTTTGAAATCGAGAAAGCGGGAAAGCGGATGCTGCTTTCCGCCCTGCCCAAAAATGGAGAGTTTCAATGTTCGGAAGCCGATGCACGTGCGATTGAAGGCGCGCGCAAAATTCTAAGTGGTGAGGTTCCCGGAATGGCATCGCTGTCTCGCCCGCAATTTCTCCAACTGCTGGAGGCGATGGTGGATCATCCGCGAGTGAATTTCGGCCGAGGCGCGAAAGTGCAAATCCATAGCGATGGGTTGATGCCCGCGCTCATTGTCACAAAGGAAGACAATGGAAGCGTACGTCTGCGGGTCGATTTGCCGGCAGGCGCTCTGGCCTTGGTCGGCGGACCTCAGCCGTGGCTTTTTTCGGGCAATGAATTTCGGCCGCTGGCACCGGGATTGGCCGCGCCGTACCACGATCTCTTGGTTCGGGAAATCGTCCTCCCGGCGGCACACGCTGAGACGTTTCTACGCCAGGAATTGCCGGCTTTGCGCACATCGCTAGCGTTTGACGACCTCGAAATGGCGCCCGAAGAGGAGGCCCCGACCGTAGCCGCTCCCGAACTTGCGCTGCACTTGGAAGGTTCGCTCAATCATCTGACCGGCCGTCTCGAATTCCGCTACGGCGATCATGCGCCTTTTTCTGCGAGCAGCACGAGCCAGCGTACGTCATATCCGCGCGATCTTTCCGCCGAGCGAGTAGCGCTTGGCCGACTTCAGGGCGCCGGGTTTTCCGGGCCGGATGCGACCGGTCAGCTTGTTCTAAAGGGAGAGCCCCGTATTCTGGCTTTCTTTGCCCGCGAACTACCCTGGTGGGAGCGTCATGCGGAAGCCCACATCGGCGCGCGGTTTCAACACGTCACCCGCAATGTCGAGCGCATCGAGCCGCGGCTGGAAATCCGGAGCTCGGGCCAAAATTGGTTCGACCTGCAAGTGGAGCTGGCGGCGACGGGTGGTGAGCGTTTCTCAGGTGCGGAAATCCAACGGCTGATCCAGAGTGGTCAGAGCCATCTGAAGCGCAAGAACGGGAGCATCGCGGTTTTTGATCCGGCGATGCTGGATGAGTTCAATCAGGTCCTGCGCGACTGCGACCCGAGCCAGCCTCAGCCCGGCACGTACCGAATTGATCGCCGTAACGCCGCCTTCCTGGAATCATTTGCAAACGAGCAGGGGGCCTCACTTCAAGCACCGCCCGAGTGGCGGAGTTGGGCCACCGCCACGCGCCAGCTTGATCAGCTCCAGCCGATTTCGCTTGGTTCTTTGGAAGAGACGCTTCGCCCATATCAGAAGCAAGGAGTGTATTGGCTCAACTTCCTGGCTAAGAATGGCTTAGGCGGTATTCTTGCGGATGAAATGGGACTCGGAAAAACCGTCCAAGCGCTGACTTTCCTGCGGCAAATCCCAGGCAAAGCGCTCATCGTTTGCCCGTCGTCGCTCACTTACAATTGGCGGCGCGAAGCGGAGCGGTTCACTCCCGACCGGCAGGTCCTTGTCATCGAAGGACCCAATCGGCAACCGCTCTTTGGCGAGCCGCTCCGGCAGGCCAATTTGGTCATTACCAGTTATGCGCTGCTCAGACGTGATGCGGATCTTTATCGCGACATCGAGTTTTCCGCCGCGATTCTCGACGAGGCTCAACACATCAAGAATCCCGAGAGCCAGAATGCGCAGTCGGCTTTTGCCATTCGCGCCAACCATCGGTTCATCCTCACGGGTACTCCCGTGGAAAATAGCGTGCGGGATATTTGGGCGCTCATGAATTTCGCCATGCCGGGGTATCTCGGCACGCGCGCCGATTTCCGCGAGCGCTTCGAGCAGGCGATTTCCAGCCAGCCCGGAGGCCCGGAGCATCAGCGCCTGGTGAAGCGATTGAAGCCCTTTATCTTGCGTCGCCTGAAGCAGTCTGTGATTACGGATTTGCCGGAAAAAATAGAGCAAATCTCGTATTGTGAACTCACTGATGCGCAGAGAGAACTTTACGGACAGCTCGTCAGCGCCACACGCCGTCAGGTGGCCGACATGGCAGGCTCCAAGGATCAAAACAAGGCGCGCATGCTCATGCTGACCGCCTTGCTCAGACTGCGCCAGGCGTGCTGCGATCTGCGATTACTCGACACGGAGCGGCCAGCCACGGCGGACGATTCCGCCAAGATCGGGCTGCTCGGCGAGCTCTTACAGGAGGCGATCGACGGCGGGCATCGGGTGCTGGTTTTCAGTCAGTTTGCCACGATGCTGGGCCTGCTGCGCGATTGGCTGAAGGAGTTGGAAATCGACTTTTGCCATCTCGATGGCAGCACACGGGATCGAGCCGCTCAGGTGGATCGCTTTCAGCGAGGCGCCACGCCGGTCTTTCTGGTCAGCCTCAAAGCGGGCGGCGTGGGCTTGAATCTGACCGCTGCGGATACCGTGGTTCATTTCGACCCGTGGTGGAACCCAGCCGTGGAAGCCCAAGCCACAGACCGCGCGCATCGTATCGGGCAGAAAAAGGTGGTCACAGCCTACAAATTGATCGCGCGCGGGACGGTGGAAGAAAAGATCCTCACGCTTCAGGCCAAAAAGAAAGAAATCATCGCCGCGACGCTGGAAAGCGAGCAACCGCTGATGCAGGGGCTGAGCATGCAGGAGATCCAGGATCTCCTTGTGTGACGATTGAAAGGCGGCCGGTGAATAAGCGGCCAGTTATTCACTGCTTATCGAGAATTTGCCGTTTGATATGGTGAATAAGTCGGCGGAAGAGAGCGCTTCTTTGATGAGATTCCGGGCATTCTTGCCTTCTAGTCTCCAGTGCTTTAAGGCACGGGTAACGTGCATACTGGGTTCTCTATCGCATTCTATTCGCTGGCTGCGCTTTCAGTCATCCGGTTCATTGCAGATCGGGCGCTATGGCATCTTCCTATGTGTGTCGCCTGGATTGCTTTTGGCCTCAATGTACGAGCACATGCGGAAATCTGGAAGATCACGTTTTTCGTGGCAGTGGTGCTGGGGTTGGTTCTCAAATGGCAGCGCGACGCTCGCGTCAAAAAAGCGGCCCAGGCCTCGAATCTTCGGCCGCTATCAAACGAAGAGGAGGAATTTCGCTCTACCTTATCCAGCGAAGAAAGGCATCTCGTGGAAGGTATGGAGAAACTTTTTGGAAAGCGGAAATCCATCGAAGAAATCCGCGCAGGGCAACTTCACCGAGAGCAAGCCGCAGCGCAGGAAACTACGAGGCTAGCTGCGAAACAGGCCGAAGCGGAAGCGGTCCAAGCCGAGGATGCGGAGATGTCTGAAACCGGCCCTGTCACAGCCAGGGAAGTGCGATTCCGATTGGCCTCTGAAGCGACATTTCAGACACCCGAAGGCCTGCGCATCGTGCCGCCGGGTGACTATTCGGGAATGCTGGAACTCCAAGCAGAGAACGATGCCGAGGCCTCAGGAGAGCCATTCGTGAAGTGCACTTTTAGCTTTTCGGAAGGGCCGATTCGCTGGAGCGGACAGACTTTTTGCCGAATAGAGACGATGCACAGCGTGGAGACCCGCGAAGGAGGTTCCGGGGCGATTCTCTGGGCGGATGCTCCGGCGGATTGGAAGGACGCGATCAGAGCAGGATGCCTGATCGCAAATGTGCCCGCAATGGACGATTGTCGCCGGGAGTTTGAGATCCGTATCGCAGGGCAGACCCACAGCGTCTTCGCTAAATACATGCCTTTGAAGGTGACGATGGCGATTATGGACGCAGGTCGCTGCATCCTCATCCGAATTCATCAGCTTCAAGCAATGGATGAGCACGACGTATTTCGAAAACTTCCGCCGTTTTGCGTGAAGCTTCCCATCGAAAAGATTCTGCCGCTCACCAATCCATCGGTGCATTTCCTGTGGAACGACGAGTCCGAAGAGGAGGACGAAGGCCCCATCCGATTTGAGCGGATTTGACGGGCGACACCGTAAGTCTGACTTACCGAGGCAGTCACTTCAAATGCAATACAATATATGTCATATAAAATGTCACTTGCCGCACACGTGAATGACTGTGGTCTTCTTTGACCCATCGCACCCAGCTTGCCCACATCCTGTGAACGAAAGTCACGACGTCTCCATCCACGACAACCTGCTGCTTTCCTATGAGGTCTTTTGTCGGCGCCGCGAGATTCACCTTCACACCGTGTTCCGTGACCGCGGCGAGCCTTTTGAGTTCACTTGACGTTATCTTTACCGGAGTTGCCGCGTATGACTTCTGGCACGACTCGGACATGGGCACCGTCATCTTCGACATAATCGAGGTTTCCCCGAATGACACTTACAGCACCCACCGCGACCAGTTCCGCGACGGCCTTCGCTACGGCTGGCCCGGCCACTGGGCCGAATCTGCCGAGTCCGCCGCCGCGCATTTTCGCCAGAATGCGATCCGAAGCTTCAAGCTTGTATCGTCTTGTGGGATGTCTGGCTGGGTTCTCGCCCAAGATATGCGAAAGCTGCAGAAACTCTTCAATGAGCCAAGCCACAGCCCGTCCAAAAGTTAAACGCCAAGCCCGAACTGGTTGTTTGGCTTTCCAACTCTGGGTCAGATGTCTCTGATCGCCCCGCGCCATGCGCCGGTCGCTGAGCCTCGCTCTTCGATGAAGCTCTTGAATCGTTCCAGATCACCTTGCACCCGGCTGGACACCAAACCCAAGACGTCGGCAATCTTTTCGACTGCACCCATCGGCTGATATTCCATCACCAGCGTGACCCGTGTCCGATCCGGGCTGATGGATTGAAAATTCACGGCTCCCGCGTTGGGCGTTCCGGTGATGCTTCGCCAGGCAATCCTCGAATCCGGGATTTGCTCATAAATTTCCGCTTCCCATTGAATCTCCTTTCCGGCGATCTGCGCTCGCCAAAAAAGACGGCCATCATCGTCGAGTTGGCGGACTTCCGTCACGCCTTCCATGAAATGTGGGAATTCTTCGAATTGTGTCCACTGGTTATAGACCGTGGTGATCGGCGCGTTGACTTCGATGGTTTTTTCGATGCGTTCCATAGGACGTTTCTTTGTGGTTCAGCTAGAGGCATCGGGTCGAAGTCTGCGGCCGGCTCTGTTTTTTGCCTCGTCCGAAGGCTGAAATCCCTGCCCTCGGCGGGCACGCAGCCCTTGCTCCGCAGTCGATTGTCCGTTGAACGATAAACCATCAACCGTTGAGCGCGTTTTCATGACTGGACCATTCCCGAGCATCCCTACCGCGACCTACCGTCTGCAATTTCATAAAGGATTCACCTTTCGGAATGCGGAGTCGCTGGCCGGCTATTTTGAGGAATTAGGGATCAGCCACGTGTACGCCTCGCCGATTTTTCGCGCGGCGCCGGGCAGCCTGCACGGCTACGACATCTGCGACCTCAACGCACTCAATCCCGAAATCGGCTCGCGGGAAGATTTCAATACGTTCCGAAGCCAGCTCCAGGATCATCACCTGGGCCTCATCCTTGATTTTGTGCCGAATCATATGGGCATCGCGGAGCCGCACAATCGCTGGTGGATGGATGTGCTCGAGCACGGACCGAGTTCGCCGCACGCTTCGTATTTCGACATCGACTGGCACCCTCTAAAGCGCGAACTGGAAAACAAGGTGCTGCTTCCCATTTTGGGAGATCAATACGGGCGTGTGCTGGAAAAAGGTGAATTGCGGCTGAGCTACGAGGCCGGCATTTTCACAGTTCGCTATTACGACAGCGTGCTGCCCGTCGAACCGTCCAGCACGCAAATGATTCTGCAAGGGGTGCTGGATCGGGTCCAGGGCCTGGTGAGCGAAGAATCCGTTCAGGAACTCGAAAGCATCATCACGGCGGCGGAACATCTTCCTCCCTGCACGGATACTCGGGCCGACAGGATTGCGGAACGGGCGCGCGAGCAGCAGGTCATCAAGCGGCGTCTGAAGAACCTGGCGGAATCCGATCCGAAGATCCTCACTGCCATAGAGCAGCGCACGGAGGAATTTCAGGCTCCCGGCGACGAGCACGCCTTCGACGCGCTGGATGCCCTGCTCAATGCACAGAATTATCGGCTCAGCTACTGGCGCGTGGCGGCGGAGGAAATTAACTATCGGCGTTTCTTCGACATTAATTCCCTCGCGGCTCTGCGCATGGAATCGCCGGAGGTGTTTGAAGCGTCGCATCAGCTTCTGTTTGAATTAATGAAAGAAGGCGCTGTTTCCGGCTTGCGCATCGACCATGTGGATGGCTTGTACGATCCGAAACACTATTTCGACCTGCTGCAAAAGCGCTTTTGCCAAGTAACAGGCGCTCCGGCGGATACGCACGGCTTGTATCTCCTCGTGGAAAAGATTCTCGCGACGGATGAACATCTTCGGCCGGACTGGGCCGTGCACGGCACGACCGGCTATGAATTTGCCAATCAAACAACCGCCGTGCTCGTCGATGAAGGTGCGCGAAAAGCAATGACAGAATGTTATGAACGCTTTACGGGGATTCTGGCCTCGTTTCAGGATATAGCGTACCGGGGAAAATTGCTGGTCACGCGCTCGGCCATGTCCAGCGAGATCAACGTGCTGGGCCATATGCTCAACCGGCTTTCCGAGACCAATCGCTGGTATCGTGATTTCACCTTGAACTCGCTGACGGCCGCCGTGCGTGAAGTCATCGCCAGCTTTCCCGTATATCGCACGTACCTCACGCCTTACGAACCTCCGAGCGAGGAATCGCACAGAGTCGTGGCGCGCGCCATCGAGCTGGCGCGCCGGCGTAATCCGGCGTTGGTGCGCACGATGTTTGATTTCCTGCGCGAAGTGCTCCTGCCGACGCGTGGAAGCCCGCATCCGGTGCTGGAGGGACCACGTCGCGAGTTCGTGATGAAATTCCAGCAATGCTGCAGTCCCATTACCGCCAAAGGCGTCGAAGACACCGCCTTTTATATCTATAATCGGCTTCTCGCTTTGAATGAAGTGGGCGGTGAACCGAGCGCTTTTGGCCAGAGCATGGAAAGATTTCATGATCAGCAGGCGGCGCGCCTGGCGGAATTCCCGCACTCGTTACTTGCCACATCCACACACGACACCAAACGAAGTGAAGACGTGCGCGCTCGCATCACCGCACTTTCCGAAAGGCCGCAGGATTGGGCGCGGGCCGTCCGCCGCTGGCACATGGCCAATCGCAAATTCAAACGAGTCGTCAATGGCGAAGCCGCTCCCGACAAAAATGAGGAATATCTGCTTTATCAGACTCTCGTCGGATGCTGGCCGCTTGAGCCCATGAATGATCAAGACCGCTCCACTTTCACCCAGCGAATCCAGCAATTCATGGAGAAAGCCCTGCATGAAGCAAAGGTGAATAGCAGTTGGATCGAACCGAATGAAGCCTGGGACAATGCCACCGGCGAATTCGTCGCGGCAATCCTCAACCCGAATCGCGGCAATCGGTTTCTTGATTCGCTGGAAACTTTCGCCGCGGATCTGGCGCAACTGGGCGCGATGAACTCGCTCTCGCAGCTTGTGCTCAAAGCAACCGCGCCAGGAGTGCCCGATTTCTATCAAGGCAATGAAATCTGGGATTTCAGCCTGGTCGATCCTGACAATCGCCGGCCAGTGGATTACGAACAGCGAAAACAGATGCTAGCTTCCCTCACCTCTGGAGTTTGCTTGTCGGATTTGTTAACAAACTGGAAAGATGGACGCATCAAAATGTTCGTGACGCAGCGCCTGCTCCGTTTTCGCCGGGAACACCCTGAAATCTTCCAACAAGGAACCTATGTGCCGCTGAACGCACACGGCGAATTTCGCGCCTGTTGCACTGCTTTTTTGCGTGAGCACGGCGATCAGCGTCTGCTTGTCGTCGCTCCCCGGCATACTTCGCGAATCGGATTTCCACCGCTCGGCAGTCGCTGGCGCGATACGTTTATTTCGGCAAAGGGCCGTTGGAGGAATCTTTTTACGCCACAAGAGTTCGCGGAGGATCACCTGCCATTTTCCGAACTCTTCCGGCTGTTCCCCGTAGCCGTTCTCACTACAGTCTGAGTCCGAATGGATTCCCGCCAAAAAAAGACCTCCTGGTTAGTCATCGCCTATTTTCTAACCTGGGGAGTCATCCCGCACGTGCTTTTCGCCCGCAAGCGCCCGGCCTCCACGCTGGCGTGGGTCTGGTCCATCATCGCGCTGCCTTTTGTCGGTCCGATCGCTTATTTCATGTTTGGTGCGGATCGGATGCAACGCAAGCGCCTGAAAAAAGCGGCACGGCTCGGCGTGCTCCATCGGCAGACTTCCAGCGACGAAAGCCCTTCGAAGACTGACTTCACACCCCGCAAAAATGATATGCTGCGGATGCTTGCGGATATTAACCAAATCGCTCCGGCCTCCGCGCGGCGCGTCCAGCTTCTCATCGATGCCACACAGTTCTATCCCGAGCTGGAGCGTCAAATCCAGCAGGCCAAACACCACATCCACATCGAGTTTTTCATCTGGCGACCGGATGAAACCGGCCGCCACTTTCTCGATCTGCTCTGCGCAGCCGCGAGACGCGGCGTGAAAGTGCGATTGTTACTTGATCAAATCGGATGCCTTGGGCTGCGAAAATCTTACTTCGCTGCGTTAATGGAAGCCGGTGGGCGCTTCTCCTGGTTTTATTCCCTGCCTTTATGGCGGCATTCGCGGTTCATGAATCTGCGCAATCATCGCAAGCTGCAGATCATCGATGGCAAGGTGGCTTTTGTCGGCGGAATGAATCTAGGCTCGGAGCATCTCTACGGCGCGCCGGGTGTGGGCCCCTGGCGCGATGCCCAAATGCTGGTCGAAGGCAGCGTCGTCCGCCAATTGCAGCAGGTCTTTGCGGAAGATTGGTTTTTCGCCACCGATGAAAAGATTTCCGGTCTGGAATACTTTCCGGAATTTGAGGACCAAGAGCCGCATGCTGTCCAGATCATCGCCGGCGGCCCTGATCTTCCGCGGGAACCGATCCCGAAATCGATGCTCTCGCTGCTCTGGGCGGCCCGCAAGCGCATCTGGCTCACGACTGGTTACTTCGTGCCCAACCATCAATTCCTCACGGGTCTGCAGCTCTGCGCCGCGCGCGGAGTCGAGGTCCGCCTTTTGATTTCCAAAAAGAGCGACCATCCCTGGCTTCTCCAGATTGGCCGTTCCTTTTACGAAGAGTTGCTCAGCTGGGGGGTGCGCGTTTTCGAATACACCGAGGGCCTCAACCACAAAAAGTCGATGTTGCTCGACGACGACTGGCTCATGGTCGGCTCCGCCAATTCGGATAACCGCTCCATGCGATTGAACTTCGAGCTCAACTTGCTGGCGCATGCTCCGGAACAAGCCCGTCAGCTCGAGGAAGTCCTCCGTCGGGACTTCGAGCAAAGCATCGAAATCAAGCTGGAAGCTGTCCGCAATCGCTCCTTTCGCCGCCGTCTTTTCGAGGCGGCGCTCCGCCCCCTGGCGCCCATGCTTTGAAAAAGCAGGGCCAGGGCCAAAAATGGTTAATAACATTAATCTGCGCGATAACCCATTGATAAGGCGCCACTTACGCAATCATTTTGCCCGGTCACCAGCCACGAATACGAGCTTGCCCTCCCCCCTCCCCTCGCCTATAAGAGCCAGTTCATGATCGATTATATGCAAAAGGGCGGGCCGCTCATGTGGCTCATCCTGTTCTGTAGCGTCATCGCCTGCGCCGTCTTTTTCGAACGAGTCTCTTACTTCCACCGCGCCACCATCCGTGTGGGCGAATTCATGCGTGGCTTGGCCAATCTCGTCCAGCATCGCCGCTGGGCCGAAGCGCAGATGGAATGCGCCGCCACTCCCACCCCAGTCACCCGGGTTATCCACGCGGCGATCCTGCGCCACGATGCTCCGCGCACCGAATTGAAGGAAATCGTCCAGGAATCGGGTCAACTGGAAGTCCCTCGGATGGAGCGTCGCCTCGCTGTGCTGGCCACCATTGGGCTGATCGCACCACTGATCGGCCTGCTCGGGACGGTCACGGGCTTGATCGAGGCATTCGTGAATATTTCGTCGCAGAGCGGCTTTGCCAGCGCGACGGACATTTCGGCCGGAATTTATCAGAGCCTTTTAACCACGGCCGCCGGTCTCGTGGTCGCCATCCCCAGTTGCGTCGGGTACGCCTATCTCTCCTCGCGCGTCAATTCCCTGATGCATGATGTGGAGCGGGCCGGAATCGAAATCGTTAACCTGATCACAGACAGCCGCGACAACGCCGAAATCATCGAATTCGAGTCTCCTACCCGCGCTCGCCGGAGCAACGCTGAGTAGCAAGTGGCTATCGGTCGCTTTCGCGAACCGATTTCCGAAAACTCTACTCGGCTCCGCCGGAGATTATTGGAGGTTGAGAGTTGAAAGTTGAGCGTTGAGAGTTGGCTCAGAACCTTGAAGGTTTTTCCGCCGCCCTCCTCAGCCACGTGAAGCTCACTCGCACCACCCAGTTCAATCCGCTGCTCTTTCAGTTGATCCCTGCGCTGAACGTCCTTTTCCTGGTATTCATGCTCTTCGCGATGAGCTCGCGGTTCGTTCTCCAGCCGGGGATTGCCGTTACTTTACCGCTTTCCACCTTCACTCTCGGGCCGCAGCGCCAGCCGCAGATTGTGACCGTCACGGCCGCGCCTGTGCCGGCCATTTATTTCCGCGATCAAAAAATAACGCTGCGCGAATTGTCGGAGCATCTCGCCGTGCAGACCGGCCAGCAACACGCGCTGATCATCAGGGCAGACAAAGGCGCACCCTATGATCTCGTGGTCCAAATCATGAATCAGGCGTTGAAGCGAGGCTATACCGTGGCGCTCGCCACTACGCCCGAGGCGCAGCCGTGAGTGAAACCTCCGCCAAGCTGCCTCCTCCGCCATTTGCCTGGTGGGAGCGCCGGCCTTACTCGATCGTTCTGCCCGGCTTCATTCTGCTTTCGCTTTTTGCGCATGCCGCGACGTTTTTCATTTTCCAGGCAGTCTATCCACAGCGCGTGACAATTCCGCCGCCGGCGCCGCAGGTTTCGCTGCTTACTCCCTCCACCCCTGAAAATAGAGCGTTACTTGATTGGGTGGAAGCGCAGAATCCGGCTCTCGTGGCCAGCATGGCCAAAGCGCCCGCGCACGGCCTCGCGGAAGCAACCTACCATCCCTCCTTCGAACGCGCACGCACGGCTCCCCAAACTCCTCCTCCTGTCTCCGAGAAAACGCAGTTTCCTCCGGGCCGAAGTGCGCTCGATCTCATCCGCAGTATCGCACCTGCGCCGCCCGTGACACCCGCCGGCGAGTCCACGCTCACCCGTGTTACTTTTACCGGCGACCTAAAACGCCGCCATTTGCTCAAAGCGCCGGCCTTCTCGCCGAGCAGTGGAGGCCCGCTGGAGTCTGCGCGGTTTTTGATCGGGGTCAGCGACCGCGGCGAAGTTCGATATCTCTTTTTGCAGCACTCCTCCGGAAATCTTGCGACCGACACCGACACCGCCGATGAAATCCGGCACGCTTCTTTTGCCCCCGCTGAAGCTGAGATTACCTGGGGTGTCGCCATCGTTAGTTTCGGAGACGACGCTTACTTGCGCGAAACTTCTTCGTCCAAGAGTGCGGCTCAACCAGCGTCTCAACCTGAGGAGGCTCGCCCCCAATGATTCGCGTCAGCTTCGGAGTGCTCATCCTCATTTACTTGTGCCTGATGCTTGGACCGATCTTTGCCGCCTGGCTGTTCAATGAATATCGGCGTGGCCGCCGCGAACGTGCGGCCTTTCGTCACGTTCTGCGCTGCGGCATCTGTGCATTCGAATTTGAAGATCGCACCGATGCGGAATTACCCCAGTGTCCGAGGTGTGGCAGGCGCAATGAACGCAGACGCATCTCCAGGATTTAGGCGAATTCAGGTAAAAGTTAGGTGAAAGTACGATTCGATGGTTAGATTGGGTATGCAACCCGCTCTCTGCCGATTGTACTCTGGCTACGTGGTTTATTGATATTGAACAGAGAGGAGGCGCCGCAGACGATGCGCCGATACAGCGGTCGGTGAATAGGACCAAGGTCCAATAGCGGCGATTTAGCCAGTATCGCATTTTCCGCCTCGTACATGTACTCCCTCCACCGCATCGTATTCGCTGCCGCTGTCGCGCTGTGTTCCGCCGCAGCAGCCATTCCATCGGCCCATGCCGGAACTGAACCCAAGATCGAAAAAGAGCCCGCGGTAGTTCCCGAATCCACGCCTCTCTTCAATGTGCTGCTAAAGCTCGAAATCGGAGACAAATACGTCACGCCCCGGGGGATGATCGTGCGAGAGAACGGCGTCACGGTCGAACCGCTGGCGCTCATCTTCCTGAACGCCTATCGCGGCGAAGGCTTTGTTAACAGCGTTACACTTTTTGGCGGCGTATGGAATGACCTGGGAACAAAACAAGTCTCAGTGCACGCACCTTTTGGCAGCACACCGAAAACAAATTGGACAGAGACGGACCCTATCGCCGGTATTTCCATAGGCTTCGCAAAGCGCTTCAAACTGGAAGTTACTTACACCGCGTTTGCAGAATACGTCCTCGATATTCCCACTTCGCATCACCTCGAAACCAAGTTGAGTTTCGACGACAGTGATTACCTTGGAGCCTTTGCCCTCAACCCGTATTTTCTCTACTGGCAGGAGCTTTGGCAAAAATCGACTGATGCCGACGTGCCCTTTGCGGTGTTCGGTCCGTCATCAAAATCCGGACGGCACCCGCAGCCCGGCTCGAGCTTTTACTTCGAACTCGGTGTTACGCCTGGCTATACTTTTAAATCATGTGGTGATTTGCGGATCGAAGCACCTTGCCGATTGCTGCTTTCCAACAATCGCTTCTACGGCGAATATTATACATCGAATTCCACGATAGGCGTCGGACTTTACGAACTAGGGTTGAAAGCTACGTTGCCGCTGAAATTTATCCCGAAGGAAATCGGGAATTGGTCGGTGTATGCCGGTGGCCGTTATGTGAATTTCACAAACGACAATCTGCGCGAGCTAAATGCTTTCAATGCGCCCGGTGAAGCTAAACACGACACCTGGCAGGTTTATGGCGGTGTCTCAATCTTCTTCTAAGTGCGGTAATTGCGCAGGCCCCAGCCCCCCCAAATCCCCCACCCCTTCCTTTACAAACCATAGATCCACATCATGAGCACCATCCAGGCAGAGCCTTTCGCTCTCGAATTCAATCCCAAGACCACCGCCCTTGTTATCATTGACATGCAACGAGACTTCGTCCTCCCGGGCGGATTCGGCGAAATGCTAGGCAATGATACTTCGCTGCTGCTGGCAGCCGTCGAGCCGTGTGAAAAAGTGCTGAAAAAGGCGCGCGAAAAGGGAATGTTCGTGATTCACACGCGCGAAGGGCATCGCCCGGATTTGACCGATTGTCCTGCCGCCAAGCTCACCCGCGGCGGCAAAACGTTCATCGGCGAAAAAGGACCCATGGGCCGTATT
>FTBG01000621.1_pt1 | contig 22020 bp, 13 predicted proteins | sample 1639311 | NCBI WGS metagenome assembly FTBG01 (sample SAMEA3914864, study PRJEB12502) | metagenome | biome: forest; material: soil | place: USA | collected 2012-03-12 | depth 0.3 m | reverse complement strand
GAAGGGCGGCACCGAACGCCTCAGTGCATTGGCAGTTGGCAGTTGAAATCTGAGAGTTTCCCCCTCTGTACGGTGATTAAGAGGATGAGGATGAGGATGATTAAGAGCCCGCCCACACCCTGCAAACCCCACCTCCTCCGTCCGTATTAACCCAACACAAAACCCGCTTTCCTCAAAATCCATGCAAACCATTACGTCAGCCTCGTTTGCCACCCCTTCCAAACCGCGATCCCGCGCCTTTACGCTCATCGAACTCCTGGTCGTGATCGCCATTATCGCGATCCTTATCGGCCTGCTCCTGCCCGCTGTCCAGAAAGTGCGAGAAGCCTCCAACCGCACCAGCGCCGAACGCGACCTCCAGGATATCGCCACTGCCGAAGTGCAGTATTTCTCCAATCATCATGTCTACGCCACCACTCTTGCGGCAATGGGACAGACCCAGTTTGTGGACAACGAACTGCACGGCTTCGCATTTACCGTAACTGTTCTACCAAATAATGCCGGATTTTCCGCATTCGCCCGTCCAGCTCTTCCGGGAGTCACCGGAGAAGTTGATCTGCGCATCGACCAATTCAAGCATGTCGTCGCTTATCCCGACTTGAACGCCGCCGCTGGCCACGACCAGATGATGCAGGATATCAATAACCAAGCCCGCCAAGCCATTGCCGACGCTTTTGGCAGCGTGCAAGGCGCGGATTTCAAGAGCATCTCCAAATCGCTCATGTCTGCTTCCACACTACGCCAGGCCTTTGCCCGCCTCGATGCGAATGGCGACGGAAAAGTGAGTTTTAACGAAATGCTGACCTTCAATGGCTTGGGAGCCGATAAAATGGGTGGCTTGCTCGCCGCTCTGAATCGCAATCTCGCGTTGGGAACTGCGGGTGAAGACACGACCGCCATTCAGCCCTTGAGCTTTGCCAAAGCGCTCGCCGGCGCCCGCCTTGCTTCGCCCGGTTTGCTCAATGCGATCACCGATGGCTCCAGCAGTTTCATCCCGGTGAATCAAGTAAACCATCTGCAGTTCCTGGGCTTCGCCGACGGCAGCGTACGCAATACCAGCAGCTACGCCGTGCGCGACGCCGGATTCTCCGCTGAACTCCTACCCTATATCGAACAGGATCTAACCGTGTGGAATGGCCCGATCACCTTTACGGACCAAAAAGGCAACAACCTCGATGGCTTCCTGATCGGCCTGCTCTTGCCCGCGGTGCAAGTAACCAGCGGTGGCGCCAAGACCGTCACACCTTTCGAAGGCTTGGTCGTCTTCACGGACGGAACCGGCCAGCTCGCCGGTACCATCGGCTTCGGAAGCTTCAACGCCAATATCGACAATGCCGTGGGTGGCGCCTTCCTCGGCGGTGTCAAAGTGGAAGCTCCCAGATAACATTTATCCTTGGAATAGGCAGAAAGCCGCGCGGTCCCCCAGTCGCGCGGCTTTCACTTTATAGTTTTATGCATTTATTTAAACTCGCCCCTTTCTCGCAGTGGCGCAATCTAAGAAGTTTCTCGCTTTACCAAAGGACCGGCGCTGTAGGCCGGGTCTGTGACCCGTCAGGCGAGAGACGCCGGCTTCAACCAGAAGCCTATAACGGTAGCGAAGACCAGCCGCTCCGCGCCTCGCGGGTCCCAGACCCGCGCTACAGCAGCGCTGTGTGAAGCGGCGATAAACGGCAGAACCCATGCTAATTTTCCATTCACTCGTTCAATGACCTCGCCTTCCGTAGCCCAGCTTTCTTCATTTATTTGCGTCCTCATCGCCTCAGCGAAGTTATGCTTCGCTGATTCGGCCCCCGTCGAAAACGACACCTCGCCGGACGGCAAACTCAAGATCGTCGTGGAGGACGCCAAGAACGAACCCTTTTCCCTCAAGATCGTTTCCAAAGCGGATCACAAGGTGCTCAAAAAACTGAAGATGGACCTCTTCGACACGGACAACCAGCACCACGACGTCGAAGCCGTGTGGAGGTCGGACAGCTCCGCCGTGGCCGTGAGCATCGAATTTGGCCGCTCGATCATCGACTGCGAAGTATTCGTGCGCATCGACGGCACGTGGGAAAATCCGTCCTTCAACAAAGGCCAGATGGAACACGTCGCGGCGAAACTCAACGAGGAAGGAGGACCAGGCCGCGCTTATAACGAACCGGCGCTCTGGACCAATGACACTTTGAAAGTTTTCTGCACCGGCAACAACGAGAAAACCTACGCCACGACCTGGCGCCCTGCCGGCTCCGGAAAGAGCCTGCATCTCGAACTAGTCAAATCCGCGCCAGCCAGCGACGACGAGTACGCCGACGCCCAACTCAACAAAGCTTACTTCGAAGTGCGCAGCCGCCTCGACCCGGCAGGCCGGGAAAAATTGAAAACGGAAGAAAAAGCATGGCTCGCCCAGCGGGATAAAATCAAGTCAGCACCAGAACGCGCCCAATTCGTCACCGAGCGCATCGGCGAACTGAAGCAGCGAACGGAAGGGAATTCCAAGTAACTATCTGTTGAAGTTTTTGCCGCCGTCCGGCGATGTGGCACGGGCATCTTGCCCGGAGTTCCCCACCCATGGGCGGGACGCCCATGCCACAAAGCTAGGCGCAGTTTGCGCGGGTGCGCAAACTGCGCGCCAGCTCACGGGCGGGTGAATGACATGACGGTCCGCATTAAGGAAGATCCGCGCAGCATCCCGCCTGCGTATCGGAAATACTCGCACAGTCTGTGGCATCCAGTTTATCCTTATAAAAGATCGAGCCGGTGTTTCCGCTGAAGGTGTGGCTGTTCTTTCGGCTGGAAAAGATTTCGCTGACCGAATTCGACGACACCGTGAATAACTGGCTCGACAGGTCGAGGTACAAGTCGTCGATCAATCGCGCGTTACTTGATGCAATATTGGCATCGAAATCACGTGTGGTGCCCGTGTTCACCAGCGTGTTATTGGCAATGATCATCCGCCGGCCGCCTCCGGTGTAAATCCCGCCGCCATCCATGAGCATGCGCATGGCCCGGACGATGCCATTGGCGCGGACCTCCACCCGCTCATTGGCCGGATCATTGTTATCGCGATAGCAGCCGTAGCCGGCTTTGATCCCGACGAAGGGGATGTCATCGACTGAATTCCCGGTAACGACCGAATCGATCGCGTGCGGGATCTGGATTCCAATTCCATCGGCAAAATTCTTGCCGATAAAAGTAACATTATTCGACATAATGGTATTGCCTTCCGCCGGGTATCGCAGGGTCGTCCCATCCCTTCGGGGATAATGATCCACGCGAATGCCGCTGCCACCGCCATCGGTGATATAGTTATCCTGGAGAAGGATGTGCATCACGCTCCCGCGCGGCTGGTGACTGTAATTGAGCCGGTCATCCTGGCCATTGGCCCAAAGACGATTGCCACCCAGCGCAATAGCCGTGCCGCCAAATTGCGTGAATTTGCAGTAGGCGACCGTCAATCCATCGACGTGATTTCCGTCGATGGCGCCCGTCTGCACGTAATTCCCATGCCGGGCGGAGTAGAATTCGCTATTCCCGCGATTGTTCTCATATTTCCAGGCCGATTTTTGAAACTGGAGCTCGTAATTGGAAGTCGTGCTGAAATTCCCCGTTCCCTCTCCGATAAATTGCACGCCGCGCACGAAGTTTTCCGTGAAGGTGCCGTCTCCATTATCCGTTTCCGTGCCGCTCAAAGCGATCAACCGATAGGTAACGGGAATCTGGAATTTCTCGGTCGTGACCGATTCGCCGGATGCCGGATAGTAATAGAGAGCGATCTCGTCATCGTCGAAATACCATTCGCCCGGTTGATCCACGAAAAGTTTGTTATTCTCGAGGTGGCCGCGATTCCAGGTCTCTTCATGCGTCCCGGCAGCGATATCAATGGAAGTCGCGCTGGCAAAGTCCGCCAGTTGTCCCTCCGGATAGGTGTAGTGACTGATATCGTCGATAGACCCGGTGCATGGGTTCTCCATTCCAATGATCTTCGCGTCGAGACGTGCGAAAGTGTCCACCGTTTCGAAGGTGCTGTCAGGCGAGATAAAACCACGTCCCCACTGCCAGGCACGCGTGAATACCAATTCGGTTTTTCCATCAAGCACCGGACCGTAGTCAGTACCAGAACCTCCCTGCACCATCTCGACCCATCGGGAGTCGATCCGCACGATGGGCTGCGCGAGACTGAGCCGGGAAAAATCGTCGGGATTTGCCGGCTTAGTCGTTACCGTAAATTTGGAGGTATCCGCGAAGAGCGACCGGGCATTGGGCGTCCGCGCCCGAGTTTTTCGCGTATCATTGATATAGAGCTCGGTGAAACAGGCACGCCCGCCATTCACGGCTGCGGCTCGAAGGTTAGTGATGCGCGTTTGCAAATCCGCGCGCAGCGCACCGGAGAATAGATACTTTTGCATCGTCACCGACTTCATTGCCGCCGGCAGAGACGTGGCTGTAGTGCCGCCATCGTAAACGGACATCGTCACCGGGCTCCACGTTCCCGTATCCGCGCCGTTGGCCGCGACGAACTCCAGGGCGCCGTGAATCACCGCGGTTTCGGTGGGATTGTTATGAAACGTGATGGTGGCGCCTTGCCGGGTATCTGCCGGAGTGAATTCCAGGCCGGGCGCGAGCGGATTCGCCGCAGGGGCGACCAGCGGATAGTTTCCCGCGCGAAGATAGATATCTGCCTGGTTATTGATGAAGTTTCCGGAGCCATCGGTCTGGTGGATCCAGGCCACCGCGAGATCTTTTGCTTTCTGCAAGGTGGCGAGCGGAGCGGAGATGTCACCATTGGCGGCATCATTGCCGCTGGGCGATACGTAGAAGAGCCCCGAAGTCGGAACCGGATTGCCCGCACCCATCAGCAAGGGTGAGAGCGAGGTGAGAAACAGGCCGGCCGCGAGAGTGAGCGTGACCGGGCGTGGGTGGAAGGAATGGTGTTTGCAGTGTTTGGACATGTGCATGCGAGTTGAACTGAGTGTTACTTTTGATGTTGGAGGGGGTGACCTCATCGAACACTTCGGACGAGCAGACGAAGGCCGCTCGGGGGTGTGGAATCCGTTGACAGGGACGCCAGCATCAGGCGCTCTCCATATCTCAGGCATTGCGGTTTTTGAAAATGGGCGGGGTTGCCTAGGCAGATGTGCCTATGTATCCCCGAACACTGCGCGACCCTGCTGACGGATTCGCGCCCACATCAGATTGAGTGGATCTTTTTGCGGCCTTTGCGCTCTTTGCGCCTTTGCGTTTTAATGATGCTCCGTGAGGGCAACACATGTGCCTTTACGCAAAGGCGCAAAGAGCGCAAAGGCCGCAAAGAAGAATAGCCTGGACTTTTCACCTGGTTTTGGGCTGGAAAAATATCTACGCAAATCTGAGTCATCTGCGGATCAACCCTCGCCCATTCTCCCTATTCTAATCTAACAACGTTACGCAATTCGCACGGGATGCTTCGCCGCTACGCAGGCTTGCCTTCCATCAGCTTCAGCGCGACGCACGCCGCGGCCGTGCGGGTCTCCACCCCCAGCTTAAAAAGAATGCGATCCACGTGTTTATGGACTGTGTGACTGCTCAGACCTAGCACGATGCCGATTTCACTATTCGTCTTTCCTTGCGCGATCCAAAAGAGCACGTCCCGTTCACGAGAAGTGAGGCCGTACTCCGCGAGACTGGTACGCGCGGTGGTGTAATCGAGTTGCAAAGCCGTCGTTTTCATCGCGGCCTCAAAAGAGCTGCCCACCTCGCGAGCGAAGATTTTCAGCGAACTGAGTTCATCATCGCTAAAATTTTCCTTCGCACGCCAAGCGATGAGCGAGATGTGTTCCGAGTCCGTACACAAACAATTCGCAGCGATGTCGTAGTCCAAACCGAGAGGCACGAAGAAATTCTTGTAGAGATCGCACTGCTGAAAAATCTCGTAGTCCACAATATCCGTCGTGCGAATCGCCCAATGGGAGCCCATCTTCAGAGCTGCGCGATATGCCGGATGCGTGTGACAATTCCGGTAATAAACCTCCGTCCACTTCCCCCCTTCCGCTCCTTCAATGGAACCCCTCGCCTCACCCGTCCGAAAATTGGCGGCTCCAAACCCGTGAATATCCGCACGAAACCATCTGCGAAACACATGCACAACAGATGTATAAAAAGTGGCCACGCTCGAGAAAGAGCGTACTTCTTCGATGGCAGTTTTTAGGAGAGATTTTGCGTTCTGGGAGCAGGTCGGCACCACACCTGCCCTACCAGGATTCATTACATTTTGTCAAGGTTTCTTCGGATCATGCCGTACTTTGCCCCGTGCCCGTTCTCTCCTCCCCACAGGGCGCCAGGGCAGTCGGGAGCGGACGCGCCCCGGGTGCTTTTTGGCGCGGTCGCCAAAAACCCTGTAACCGGCTTCGGCGAAGCCGCATTTTGTAACCAAGGGACTCCGGGAAATCGAAGAGCGTGAGTGAAGAAGTTTGCGGCTAGACTGAAGTCAGTTATCGCTTTCGCTGGCTGTCATTAGAAAACTCCTTCCTTCTCCGCCTTTATTTCCTTCAGGATTTCTACGAGTTCGAAAAGATAGTCTCTGTCCCATCGAACTGCTGCCTCTTTAGCAAACGCTATTGCTTCGGCCCGATGCCCTCGTGCAAACATCTGTTTAGCGATAAATTCGTCAAGCAGCGGGTTCGCGTCTCCTCGGCTTTCCAGCGTATCCAAAATCGCATCAACTTCTGCAATCGCGCTCTTCCTCATCAGTTTATTCAACACGATTAGACACACGATCACTGGCAATTGCTCCTCGATGAGTTGTATCCATACAATCCGATCAAGCTCACCCTCGCCTCGCTCAATTTCAGCAAGGGAGCTGCGAGCAGCACGGCGAATGAGGAGTGACATGATTCTCGGCGTCGATTGGTTACGGTGGGAAGGTTACTCTCACATCCCCAAAGCAGAAACACCATTCGCAAACCATAGCCTATGAACGACGCTTTCCGATATTTCCCGTCGCGGTTGAGATTTAATAGTTCGGACTAGGTTGTCCCTCGTTTCGTCGTTCCCACGTCGCCGTTTTGCCTTGCGCCTTCGGCAGCCCGGCTAGTCTAATCTCGGCATGAAAAAGCTGATATTCCCTGCGCTCGCGTTTATGTGGTTTGGAGCGGAGCTCTTCGCACAATTGGCTGCGCCGGCGGCAAAGCCTCACGCCGCTGCTCCGCTCACCGCTAAGGATATCCACGTTTTTCCATTTGCCCGCGAATTCAAGGAACAGAAATTCAAGTCTTCCAGCCGCGACTTGCCCGATGAACTCCACGTCAACATCGGCACCGCGAGCATTCATTTATATGGAAAGAAACGCACCGATGCTTTGCGCGTGCAGGGCCGGCCGACAGGACACGTCGGCAAAGCCGTTCTCCTTCCCGCGTCCGATCGTTCGGGCACGGTCGTGGCAAAGGTGCCCAGCGCGGAAGAAGTAACATCCTATTTTGCGGTGATCGAATTGGCCGACTCGCTGGACACCAAGCCACTCAAGCTCGACCAGGGCAAGACATACAACTGGACTGTTAAATCCGAAAACGGCACGACCACTTTCAAAGTGACAGATGGAGCGACTGAACTAGCCGCTTTCAGCAATCCTACAGATTCTGTGGAAGCAGTCGGCTTCGCCGCGACGGTTCGAAACATCGGAAACGAGGCTGACATGACGATTGCGACTCCTTAAAGAGTGCCCGAAAACTAGCGTTCTCCGCCTGCTCTCGCCGTTTCTCCGCCCTTATCCACTCCGCCCTCGTTCCGAAGCTGCCGGCGCTTTCAGGCAAATGCGTCATTGCACGCAGACTGTTTTCCGGGAAAAGTAGGCTGACTGTTTGATTCTGAATGTTTGATACCAAAGCATACGCCGGCTCCCCGGAGCGCGCCTTTCTCGTCAGCGCTTATACGGATAAAGCCGCGCGTCGTGACGCGGAGAGCCTCCTCGAGGAACTTGAAGAACTGGTCGATACGCTCGGCATCCCGGTGGTGCGCAAGGAACTCGTCTTCATCCGCGAAATTCAACCGCGACATCTCATCGGCTCGGGGAAGGCGGAGGACATCGCCGCGCTGGCCAAGGAAGAGCGCGGCGACGTCATTATTTTCGACAACGAACTCACCCCTTCGCAGCAGCGCAATTGGGAGGAACTGGCCGGTGTCGCCGTGATTGACCGCACGGAGGTCATCCTCGACATCTTCGCCAAGCGCGCGCAATCCCGCGAAGCGCGCCTGCAGATCGAGCTCGCCCGCCTCGAGCACGCGCTCCCGCGGCTCACCGGCGCCTGGGGACACCTGGTGCGGCAGGGTGGCGGCATCGGCGCCCGCGGTGAAGGTGAAACCCAGCTCGAGCAGGATAAACGGCGCATCCGCGCCCATATCGGCCGGCTCAAAGGCGAGCTCGAAGAAGTCCGTTCCGCTCGCGCCACGCAGCGCAAAGATCGCAAGCGCGCGCCGGTGCCCAATGCCGCCATCGTCGGTTACACCAATTCCGGCAAATCCTCCCTCCTCCGCCGGTTCACCGGCGCGGAGGTGCTCGTGGAAGACAAGCTCTTCGCCACGCTCGACACCACCACGCGCAAGGTCGCCCTGCCCAACAAGCAACCGCTTCTCCTCACCGACACCGTCGGCTTTGTCCGCAAGCTGCCGCATCAGCTCGTCGAATCCTTCAATGCCACGCTGGAAGAAGCCGCGCTCGCCGATTTTCTCATTCATCTCCTCGATGCCAGCGCGCCGGAGGTCATGGAATTCTACAACACCACGGTGGGCGTGCTCGAAGAACTCGGCGCCGGTGAGCGTCCCGCCATCGTCGTCTTCAACAAGATCGACAAAATCGAAGATCCGGCGGTGATCACCAATTTGCGCCGCCATTTTCCGGATGCGCTCTTCATTTCCGTGCATTCTGGCGAAGGCCTCGATACGCTGCTCGAGCGCATGGGCGAACTCGTGGCCGCCAATCCCGCCATGCATGAAATCTGGCTCCCGCAAAGTGCCAGCGAACGCCTTGCGCGGCTGCATCGCCAGGCGCGCATCATCGAGACCGAATATGTGGGAGACGAAGTGCGCCTTCTGGCCTTCCTTTCGCCGCGTCTCGCTGCGGATTTTTCCGAGTTCATTGCCAATGAAGCGGATGAAAAAGCTGCTCGCCGAGCACACGCCTTGCGTGCACAGTAACGGGATTGCGTGAATAGCGATGAAGTTCATCGCTTCCCGGCATCAAACCTGCGTAGCCTCATTTCTGAATGAAATCGTTCCTGGATCGCTTTCGGCGAAAGGAAGGGGATGAAGCCCCTTCCTCTGCCGTTCCCCCATCCGACTCTGGCGCTGCCAAAAAATCGCCGAAGCCGGGCGATCCCGATTTCAACAAGTACAATCAGACGCTGGACATCGAAAATGATGAGGAATTGCCGGGATTTTCGGCGGCTCCGGTCGAGTCCACACCTGCGGGAAAGCCGGCAGCCGCTGCTCCAAAAGCTAGCGAAGATGACGATCTCGCTCTCGAATTAGGCGATTTTCTCCATCGCATTCCCCATCACCTTTTGCGGGAAGGCCCGCATGATGAAACGGCAGCGCTGCGCTTCGACCTCGGGGATATCGCGGATCGCGTAGCCAGAGGTGAAACTACCATTCCGTTGACGGAGATCTACCATCGGATTCCTGCCATTTTTAAGAACGAAGTTCTCCCTTCCGACAATATCGATATCCGCTTCCCGTGGCAGAAGGTGATCAAAATGATCAATGAAAGCGCCTCCGCCACGCATGGACCGGGAGCAGGCGCCGCCGAATCGCTCGCGCAAAAGCTGCGCAGCCGGCGCGGAACCCGAAAGCAGCTTCCGAATAACGGAACGCAAGGAACGAAAGCGGCGCTTCCCCCACGCTCGGCGCCCGGCGCTTCGCGGCCTGTCTCGTGGTTCAGCCGTCCATCCGCTCCCCCAGCGGAGGGAGGTGCTGCTGCGGCCAAAGCCCAGACTCCCGCGCCAAACATCACACCTCTCGCGCCGGTCCCTGCTCCAGCGGTGCCAAAACCGGCCGCTTCGGTCGTGAGCGCTTCTTCGGAGCTCAAAATCACTCCCGCGATCTCGAAGTCTCTCGATCTCACCATTCCGCCCACGGTCGATGACCCGCGCCTTACGCGCGAGGAGATCATCCGCGCCCGTGATGAAGCAGTCATGCAACTCGCTCGGATCCGCGGCGAATACGAGCGGCAGCTCGCACTTCTGCAACAGGAAAGACAGGCCGCCTTTGAGCAGAGGGACAAAGTCATCGCCGATGCCGATCGCCAACGCCGCGATATCGAATCGAAGCTCGATCAGCTCGCCTTTGACCAGACAGTTCATTCCAAAGCGAGCGAAAAGCTCTCGCGCGAGCGCGAAGATTATCAACGCGAGATCAACAACCTGAAGAGCGAGCGCGATGCGCTCTGTGCGGATTTGGAGGCAGCCCGGAAATCCGCGACCCAGCCTTCCACCGACACCGGCTCGCCTGCCCTGCCTCGTTCGCAAAAGGAATACAAGCGACAGGTCGATGAATTGAATCGCCGGATCCTGGCGCTGGAAAACAATCAAAAGGATCGCACCCTGGAGATCGGCCGGGAAAAGGAAGCCCGGCTCAAGGCCGAGCGGCAGCTCGCCTCTACCGAGCGCGCACTCCAGGAAAGTGCCGCTCAGATCGAAAAAGTGCGCGCCGAAGCGGCAGCTGCCGCCGCACAGGGAGGAGCGGCTCCAACCGGCCAGCCTGTGGAAGTAGCGCTGCTCGAGGAGGAAGCCGCGAGACAATTTGAAAGCCTCACTCAGGAAACCGCGCAGGCTATCGCCCAACGCGATGAAGCTCTCGGCAAAATCCAGGAGCTCGAAGCCACCCTGGCCGCAGCGGGTACCGCGAACACTGCCGATGCGGATTGGGAAAAGCGCGCCGTTTCGCAACTCGAGGCCGACATCGAACGCTATCGCCAGCGCATCAAAACGCTCATTCAGGAGCGCGATGCCGCGAAAGAGGGAGCCGGCGGCGCGGGTGGAGACGACAAGCAATTGGATGAACTGAAGGAACAGGTCGCCTCGCTCACGAAGGAAAAAGCAGAGGCACTGGCGCTGCTTGAGGAATCGAAGAAGGCTCACGTTTTAAACCTGACTGCCTCCGATTCAGCGCGCGCTGAAAATGGCGAAGTGGTCACCCGGCTGCGCACGGAAGCTGAGCGCCTCGGAAAAGAGCGCGATCTCGCCCACGCCGAAGCGGAGAGGCTTCGCGGCGAAATCGAAGTGCTCAAAGAGCAGCGCCGGGAAGACCATTCCCGCGTGGAGCGCGAGCGTTCCGCTGCCCAGCAATCCTCCGAACGCGGCACTGCCGGCCTGCGGAAAACGATTGATACGCAGCAGAAAGCCATCGCGGCGGTGACCAAGGAACGCGATGAATTGTTAAATACGCGCGAAGCAGTGAACAACGAACTCGCGCAGGCTCGCGCCGAGCAAAAGCGGCTCACGGGAGAAATCCAGACGGTACGCGCGGATTGGCACAAGGAACACGAGCAGCTCACCGGCGAAATCGCGCAGACGCGGCAGCAGCACGAGCAGGCAGTCGAATCGTTCATCAAGGAACGGGACGAAATGCGCAAGCAGATCGATTCGCTGCGCACGGAACTCGAGGCTTTGCGCAAAGAAAGCGCACAGACGAAGGCGAATCTGGAACAGCGGGCCGCAGGTGCGGAAAAAACGCGCGACGAGCTTCAGGCGAAATTGAAGCCGCTCGAAGCCGAGCTGCAATCAACCAAAACGGCGGTGCGCGATCGCGAGGCTGCCGCGAGCAAAGCCGCTTCCGAGAGCGAGAAAGCGATGGCCGCCCTCAAGGCCGAACACACGAAGGCGCTCGGCCAGATCAACTCCGAGAAAAACAAAGCGGCAGAGCAAGGCGCCCGCGAACAAGACGCGCTCGCCAAAGAGCGTGATGTCGCCAAAGCGGAGCTCAAAAAGCGCGGCGAAGAATTCGAAGTGCGTCTTAAATCCGCCACCACCGAGCGTGAGGCTGCGCTGGCAAAAAAGGATGAGGAAATTTCCCGCCTGAAAAACGAAGCGGACCGCAAACTTTCCCAAATCACCGCCGAGCACACCGCCGCGCTGCACAAGCTCGAAGTGGAGCGCGACGCCGTCATTACGCAGAAGAACGACAACCTCGCTCAAGTAACTGCCGAGCGCGACCGCGAGGTGGCGGAGATCAACGCCGCGCGCGAGGAAGCCGAACAGGCGATCGCTGCTTTGGCCGCGGAAAAGGAGGCCCTCCTCGGCGCAAAAGACCAGGAACTTGCCGCGCTGGCTGCGGAGCGCGACGCCCGCCTCGCAGAACTGCTCGCGGCCAACCAGGAATCCTTCCAAAGTTTCCGCACGGAAATGGAATCGCAGCTGGCCGCCAAGGACGATGCACTGGAAAAGCTCACGCTCGAAATGGAACGAACGAGTGCCGAAGCCGGTGAGCAGTACAAGCATGCGGCTCAATCTCACCGCACGGAGAAAGGTTCACTCATCGCTGCGCATCGCGATGAGCTCGACAAACTCGCGGCTGAATACGAGCGGAAAAATATGACGCTCGTACGGGAGAAGCAGCAAGCGCTCGAATCGCTCGCCGCCGAAGTGGATCAGGAGATCGCCCGGCTTTGCGAAGACCGCGATCGCCGCCTCGCCGATCTCACTACGGAAAAGAATCAAGCGCTTCTTCAGGCCGCGCAAAAGGAAACACTCATCACCCAGCGCGACGAAGTGATCCTCGCCACCATGGCGGAGCGCGACCAGAAAGTGGCCGAGCTCACGAACGACTATCACCAAAAACTTTCTGAAGCCGTCGCCGAACGGCAGCAGGCCGTGCAGGCGCTCACCAAAGAACGCGACGAAGCGCGCTCCCGTTTGTCGGCTGCCGATCAGAAGTATCCTTCCGATATCCGGCGCCTTACGGAAGAGCGCGACGCCGCGCAGAAGGAAATCGCCAGCGTGATCCAACGCCTCACCGCGGTGAGCACTGAGGCCGAGCGGCTTCGGGAAAGTCTGGAGCACGAGCGCGACGCCGAGCGCGTGGAAAAGCGCATGCTCGCCGCGGCGCTCGATGATGCCCGCGAAAGCCATCGATCCGAATCCTCGACCTTTGCCCGCGAAATTCGCACCGCACTCAAGCAACGCGACGATGCTCTCGCCGACCTCGCGCACGAACGCGGCGAAGTCCAGCAACGTCTCGCAGCCGTCGAGCGCGAGCGCAATTCTCTGGCGCTGGCCGTGAATGAAGCGAAATCCCAGGCCGAGCGGGAAATCGCCCGGGTCCAGCGAGAGCGCGACGCCGTGGCGCAGCAACGTGATGAATTGCGGCGCCGCGTGGCGCAGCTCATCAATCAGCACCGCCAGGCATTCGAGGAGCTTTCCAATCAGACCACTCAAGTAACATCGGCGCCTCCGCCTCCCACGGCTCCCGAACCCGAGCCGATGCCTGAACCGCCTTCCGCCAAATCAGCTCCGAGCAAATCGTCGCGGTCTCGCTCGCCTCGTGTGAAGACCCCGGTAATCGATGTCGCCGAAGCCGAGATCGTCCACGAAGAGCCACGCCACAATATCCCCCTGCCTCGCGTGCGCCCCGTAATGGTTGCGCCTCCGCAGGTGCGGACGCTGGGCTAGAAAGTGGGAAGCTGGTAGAGGGGACTGATGAGACCTTTGGGACCTATGTCTTCCCTCAGAGGTGCGGCGGTGTATAACATGTAATCGCCGATAACTGACGCGGCCGCCTGTCCCAGGTGGCCAGAGCGTGTCGATGCACCAAAAGTTCGGGTGAATAGACACGCATCCAGACAAGTAACGCTCGGACACCTCCCTTTGCGAAACTCAACTCTCTGCCTTGGCGCCTCTGCGCTTTCTTATGGTTAGGCTTTTCGCTACGCCTGTGGACGCAATATCCGCTTCACCGTCTTGGTTAGCGGCACAAAGCCATTCAGCGCGATTCCCGCCACTATCAATGCGCCCAGAATCGGGTCGTGTATCCGTTGGCCAGCGCCTCCCGCGGGCATCAACTGGAGTTTGGCAAGCACGGGTAGGATTAAAGCGTAAATGATCGCAATGGCTGCTCCCCAAATTAAACTCCGGATCAATTCTTTCATCGGGCGGGTCCACTCGACCACGGCACGTACGATCAGCGCGATTGCGCTCAGATAGAATAGCGTGATGAACAATGCCGGAGAGCCGTGCGTGAGAGCGACTTTCACGCAAAGCTCCGTCGCTCCGATCGCTACGATGAAGAGGATCAGCGACCATGTTTTGGGAGGAATGCTTTTCATATTGAGGATTTGTTGACTGACTTGTTCACGGAAAGCGGCGCACGCCAAATCAAGTAAAGCATTTATCCAGAATCGAATGGCCACACCGCGCCCTCCTTGACGGAATGCGTCGCGATATTGGTCGCGGAAAAGCTGCACCATTTGCGGCCCGTATCGCCGCCGATGCTCCCGCGGATAAAGCCGAAGCATCCATTCATAGCATCGGGTGGCTCGGCGGAGCTTGTGGGCGTCGTCGCGTTCAGGTGAGGGGTTGGTGGACATTTTAACTTGAGGTAAATCCGCCGCGCGCCAGCACTCCGGCAGCGCGGATCAGTTTAACAATCCTCGCATAGCGCTTGGCCTCCGCTTCCATCACGCGCTCGCCCCACGGGGTCAGCCGATAGTAGCGCCGGCGTTCGTCGTCCATTTCCGGATCAGGCCGTTCGCCCGATTCCTCGATCAGCTTCGCGGCCAGCAACCGCTTAATCGTGCCGTAGAGCGTGCCCGGTCCCATGCACACCTGCCCATCGGTAGCCTCATTGACCTGCTCCATGATGGCGTACCCGTGCTTCTCGGAATCCGCGAGCGCAAGGAGGATATGAAAGACCGCGGGAGTGAGCGGCAGCAGGTCTTCAGGGTTTTGGGGAGCGGAAGGCATTTCTATATATCCGTCATGGATATATCTGCTACAGATATATGTCAACCGCCATTTTTTAAAACCGCACCCCAGTGCGGCCAGCCTTTCCCCCTTTCACCAAACAGCTCGGACCGCCGAACACTCCAGAGAGGACCCTCCGCCATCTCAGTGCCGATACTTATATTCAATGCTTTGCGCGTATCCAATACCGCGTCCGATTCAATCTTAAATATTCGAGTCTGCCTCAAGCCTTCGAAGGTGCTCCACTAGGACTTTATTCGGCGAACACCTCGCCGGCATAAATCCAATCCACTTTGGAAAAGCCCTGTTCGCTACTTTCCAGTAATCAAGCCATTGAATCTCACTTGCGCCAAGGATTAGGCTCGTCCTATACCGGAGCACCGGACGAAGGCTATTTTCGGCCAGCCATGTTAACACGTTCGGTATTTCGTCCGACCAGTAAAGAGCACCAGCCATTAGATGGTAACTCAAATTCGCGTGTTTTGAAGCTTTGAGCCCCTCCATCTTTTGCTTCAGCGGGAAATATTGATCCAACAGTATTTGTTTTGTAATTCGCTCAGGATTGCTCATGCCAATAGATTTACATTCTCCCGAACTGATTAGTGTGCAGCTTTTTCGGATTGCTTTTGCACCTTGGTACGGCAGTGCTGCGCATCAATACCCTCCACTGATCTGCCATTCCTCGATTAACTCCTTGGGTATCTCGCCGAGAAAACGCGAGGGGTGCTGGAGCATTTCGCCGTAGCCGGCGTTCAGCTTCAGATGAGGATAGGTTAGATATAGTTCGTCTTTGGCGCGGGTCACGGCGACGTAGAAAAGACGGCGCTCTTCTTCGATGGCGGTATTGCTATCCAGGGAACGTGCGCTGGGGAACATACCGTCCGTGAGGAAGATGACGAAGACTACCTTCCATTCCAATCCCTTGGCCTGATGGATGCTGGAGAGCGTGACCATCTCCGTGTCTTCGGAAGGAGCAGCGTGTTCGTTATCCAGGCCGGTCAACAGCGCGAGTTGATCGAGAAACTCCGCGGCATTGGTATAATCGCGGGCGAAGTTGGCCAGTGTCGTCAAATCTTCCCGGCGCTGATCGTAATTAGGAAACTTGGCGCGCGCGTAATCCTCATAAACCGCCTCCACCACGCGAGCAATCATGTCGGAAGGCGGGAGTGGTTCCCCCGCAGGCGCGATCTCTTCCAGTGTGTGCACGAGCTGTTCCCATGATTTCTTGCTCTTGGCCGGCACCTTCATCGCAAGCAACAAGTCACCAAAAGTAACACCCTTTTTCGGCTCTTGCCCTTCCGCTCCTGCCGTTTCGACCGCATCCGCCGCCTCTTTGCCAACCGCCACCATCCGGCGCACCGTTTCGTCCCACAGCCCTTCGGCAGAGCGCGCCCCAATGCCCGGCAGGAGCCGCACCATCCGCTTGAATGCCACTTCGTCGCGTGGATTCACGACAAACTTCAAAAACGCCGCGACATCCTTCACATGCGCCTGCTCAAAGAAACGCAGTCCGCTGGTAATCTGGAACGGAATGCCGTGCCTGGTTAGATCCATCTGCACTTCCATGGAATGGTAGTGCGCCCGGTACAGCACGGCGATTTCGTTCAGCTCCATCCCTTCCTCGTGCAATTCCAAAATCCGCTGCGCGACAAAGAGCGCCTGCTGCCGCGAATCCCCGAGCGGCACGAGCGCGGGAATCATCCCGCCTTTGCGCACGGCCACGAGTTCCTTGCGAAATTGATGTACGTTTTCCGCGATTGCGGAATTGGCCACCTCAAGGATTTCCGGCGTCGATCGGTAGTTAGTTTCGATCTTATAGATTTTTGCGTCGGGATAGCGCTTGGGAAATTCGAGGATGTTCTGAAAATTTGCGCCGCGCCATGAATAGATCGCCTGCGCATCATCACCCACCACCATCACATTGCGATGCTTGGCCGCCAGCGTATCAATAAAATCCGCCTGGAGATGGTTGGTATCCTGATACTCATCCACGAGCACGAATTGAAACTGCCGCTGATAACGTTCCGCCAAATCCGGCCGTTCCTTTAGCATGCGCAGCGTCTTTTCCAGCAGATCATCGAAATCGAGCACATTGGCCGTTCTCTTTTTCTCCTCGTACTTCTTTTGTGCGAGGATGATCTTCTCGGAAAATTCCAAAAAATGCGGATGCTTTTCTGTGAGCACTTCCTCGATACTCCGACCCGTGTTTAACGAATACGAAAACACGTCGGACAGCACTTCTCCCTTGGGAAACAGCTTGTCCTTCGGATTCACCCCTAGCTGCGCGATCACCGTATCCATCAAGTCTTCCTGATCCTCCCGATCCATGATGGAAAAACCCGGCGCAAAACCCGCGGCATCCGGATGTCGCCGCAACATGCGATTTCCCACGGAATGAAAGGTGCCGCCCCACAAGCCGCCGAGATCGTGCGGGACGAGGTTAGCGACACGCTCCAGCATCTCCCGCGCAGCTTTGTTGGTAAAAGTTAACAACAGGATATTCTGCGGCGGGACCGCATTTTCGATCAGATACGCGACGCGATACGTGAGCGTGCGCGTCTTGCCGCTCCCCGCACCGGCAATCACCAGAGCCGGCCCGGGCGGCGCGGTCACCGCCTCGCACTGCTGCGCATTCAGCTCCGCCGCAAAGTCGATTTGCGAAGCGGGAACCGCGGGATGACGCTGGAGTGTGTATTGCCTAGCCAAGAGAAGAAAAAATCAGAAACCAGAATGACGAATGACGAAACAATTCCGAAGCCCGAAATCCGAAGGTACGCGGCGTGACATCATCGTATTACTAGATACGGTAAGATGATTGGTTTTCCACGGGTATCGGCAGCAAGCGCGGAACGCTTCGGGCTTCTACTATTTCTTTCCTTTCGCCTCCCCCAAGTCCCGTATCGCCACATTCTTCAGCGCCGCCTTGGTGCGAAAAGTAGCTATTCCAAACGGCTGCGACAATTCGATTTCACCCGCGCGCATTCCCAACCGCTTGTTTTCCAATTCCAGATTGATCATCTGTTCGTTATCGATCCAGGCCTCGAGTTTTGCCGGAGTGATCCGCACCTTCAGCTTGTACCAGCGATTGGAATCAAACTTCTTATACTGCGTGGTTTCGTTTTCCGAGGCGTCCTCGGAATTGATGCTCGAAATCCCCACGACCCCGCCGCCCCATCCTCCCACGACATACGTCACGCAAGCGTCGCCCACCGGAAACGTGAGGGCGCAAAAGAAATCCGATCCATCCACGCGCATCGCATCCAGAGTGATCTCGTAATTCTGCTTCGGCGTCGGGCCATTGTAGTTTACGCCGGTGAGCGGTTCGCCGGCGGGCAGAATCATCTGACCGTCGTTTACAGTCACTTCCCCTGCTCCGGCGAAGGCGGTCGGCTTCCAGCCATTCAACGTCTTGCCATCAAAGATCGGCTTTCCCGCATCCTTTTCGGCCGCTTTTTCCGGCGCCTTGATGGGCGCGGCTGGCGGCGGATCAGCCGCCACCACCACGGCTGCACAAAGACCGATCACAGCTCCGGCAAAACGAAGAAAGGAATGGGAGAACGAGTTCATCGCGTTTCATTCTGCTATTCACCCGCGGGCCGGTCCACGAAAAAACGGTCGCTCGATGAGGACCACGATCTCCGACGGCGGTTTCCTGGCGGGGCCAACTGGCCCCCGAGGAGGCGGACGAGACTAGTGGGGGGTGGGCGGGGAGCAGCTGGCCAGAGCGGGTGGAGTGCATGAGAAGCTCGGGTGGATAGAAGCGCTCTCTTTCAAGTAACGAACGCATGCTTGTTCACCCGCACGACTGGTCCATTCCACCCGCCCTGGCCAACTGAGGACAGCTGGTCTCACCAGTTTCCGCGCAATCCAGGCTGGTACTATGGATCACCCGTCCCGAAAATGAATTTGCTTCAATCCGATTTCGCGCTCCTTTGAACCTCTTTGCCTCTGACGGCCCGCCACCACTTTCCATGAATCCGGTCTAAATCTCGCAGTTCATCTCCTTTGTAGGGCACACGCCGGCAAAGGACGATGAAGAGGATGAGGCTCGTCGAAACCCACCATGCAGCTTTCCACCACGTTCGCTCCACTTCGCGAAAAGCGTTTCGCCCGTTACCTCACGGGCGAGGCGATTTCCATGGTGGGGTCGTGGATGCAATTCTTTGCCCAAGGTTGGGTGCTCACGTCGCTCACGCAAAAGGCCATGATCCTGGGAGCGGTCAATTTCTCCTCGGGCATCCCGATGCTGCTGCTCACACTCGTCGGTGGCACTTTTGCGGATCGCTATGACAAGCGCCGAATCCTTTACGCCATCGTTACGGTACAAATCGCCTGCGCCGTAGCCATCGGCCGGCTGGTGGCGCTGCATGAAATCCAGATTTGGCACATCTTTGTCACGTCCGTCATCCTGGGGATCGCTGCGGCGTTCGATGTTCCCACGGTCGCCGCACTCGTGCCGGAATTGGTGAGCCGCGAACACATCAGCGCTGCCATCGCCCTTGATCGCGCCGTTTTCCATTTTACCCGCCTGCTGGGACCCGCCATGGCCGGATGGTTAATCGGCCAATTCGGGACCGCCTCGGCCTACTATTTAAACGCACTCTCCTTTCTCGCCATCGTCGTGGCGCTGCTCACTATCGGCCCGCGTCCCATCGGGACGGCCGCAGAGGAAGAGCAGCGCAAGACTGGTATCAAGGAAGGACTTGATTTCGTGAAAGCCGACGCACCGACGCGCTCCATGATCCTGCTCATGTCGGCGACTACGGTTTTTGTCTCGCCGTTTCTGCTCATTATCATGCCGCTCTACTCGCGCGACACGCTCGGGCTTCCCGCGGAGAAAATGGGGCTTTTCATGGCGATTTCGGGCATCGGTTCCTTCACCGGCGCGCTGGGGCTGCTTTCCATTCCACATGGAAAACGTGCTGCGGCGCTGAAATGCGCGGGAGCCGCTTGCGCCATTGGCCTCGCGGGCCTTTCCATCGCGCCGACTTTGCCCATCGCCTGTTGCGCCATCGTGTGCCTCGCGCTCGGGCTTTCGACTACCTTCGGCATTGCCAATATTGTCATCCAGGAGCGCACCCCCGGGCCGATCCGCGGGCGTGTTTCTTCGGTGGCAGGAATGGCTTTCTTCGGGCTGGTGCCGTTTTCCGGACTGATGATTTCCGGCGCAGTCGATTTGCTCGGAATGCGCCCGGCGATGTTCAGCGGCGCGGTCTGCTTTGGTGCGTGCGTGGCAATGCTCCTGGCAGGCGTGAAGCAGCTCGCCTCCGCGCCGGGAACGGTGGAGGTGAAGACGGAGGTGTGAGCGAGGGATGGTGGCAGGCCTTTAATCCTATACTTTCACTTACACCTCAACGCCTCGCTCCCGAACTGCGCTCATAAGGAAGTGTAAGTGTAGGTGAAAGTGTAGGATTAAAGGCCTGCCCTGGCTGCACCGACCCCTCCCCCTTTTAGGGGATACTCGCCTTTTTCGTGGACATCGCCCTCGGCTCCGCAACTTTCTCTCAAAGGCATCACCCCGAATCTGCTCACATTGGAATAATTTCGCTGCAACCACGACACCTGTCCGGTTTTCCCTCATGACCATGCATCGCCCGACCGTTCTCGCCGCCTCGATCCTCCTCGCTCCCCTCTTTTTGCACGCGCAGGATAAATTGGAATCGAGTAACTCCTCGGATGCCAATTCGGCGGAAAAAGCGCTGAAGAGCATCGCGGTCACTCCAGGACTGAAGCTCGATCTGTGGGCCGCCGAACCGATGATCGAAAATTGCGTGGCGTTTTCCTTCGACGAAAAGGGCCGCTGCTTTGTCGCGGAAACGAATCGCCGCCGCACTTCCGTGCCGGACATCCGTGGGCAGATGAAATGGCTGCCTTCTTCGCTGGCTTTTCGCTCTTACAATGATCGGGTCGCTTTTATGAAGGAGGCCTATCCGATCGATGGCCCGCAAAAGGTAGATAAGGGACACCCGGATTATAACAAAGATGGGAAGTTTGACTGGCGCGATTTTGAGGTGGAAAGCGAACGCATTCAAGTACTGGAAGATCGCAAAGGCGCCGGCCACGCAGATACGGCGAGCGAATTCGCGGAAGGATTTAACACGGTGGGCACCGGCGTGGGCGCTGGGGTGCTTGCGCGCGATGGCCATGTCTGGTACACGGTGAATCCAGATCTCTGGAAAATGGACGCGAATAGCACGACCGCTAGTAAACGCGAGTCGCTGGCGCATGGTTTCGGCGTGCACATCGTTTCCTCCGGCCACGACATGCATGGCGTAAAGATGGGGCCCGATGGCAGGATCTACTGGAGCATCGCGGATTGCGGTGCGCGCGTGACGACGCGTGAGGGCAAGCTCATCGATATCGCCGATATGGGTGGAGTTTTTCGCATCAATCCCGATGGCACGGACATGGAACTGGTGGCTCGCGGAATGCGCAATCCACAATCCCTGGCCTTTAACGATGTCGGCGATCTTTTCACCGGAGATAACAATTCCGATTTGGGTGACCGGGCCCGTTGGCTGCACGTGGTGGAAGGCGCTGAATACGGCTGGCGCAATGGCTTCCAATACATGCCGGCGGCCGGGGTGTGGCTGGCGGAAAAGCTCTGGGAGCTGGATACTGGCAAGACCGCGCCCTATCTGCTGCCACCGGTCGGCCACGTGACACATGGGCCGGCGGGCATCGCGTGGTATCCCGGCACGGGGCTGCCGGATAGCTATCGCGAGCATTTCTTTGCTGCGGATTTTCCGGGCGGCGTACGCACGTTTACCATTCATCCGCAAGGCGCAAGCTATACACTGGATAACCCCAACAATGTATTACTTGATAACAACGCCAAGCAGATGAACCAGAAGGTCCTCTGGAGCCTGTATCCCTCCGATGTGGGCTTTGGCTGCGACGGCGGGCTTTACGTCCTCGACTGGGTCTTTGGCTGGGAAAAGACGGGGAAAGGCCGCATCTTTCGCGTGCACGATCCCGAAGTGGATAAAAGCGAGATCGTGCAGCAGACAAAAAAGCTGCTGGCCGAGGGAATGGCGGGCAAGGCCGACAAGGAACTGGTGCGGCTCATGGGGCATGTGGATCAGCGCGTGCGGCTGAATGCGCAGTTTGCGCT
>FTBG01000290.1_pt1 | contig 22193 bp, 25 predicted proteins | sample 1639311 | NCBI WGS metagenome assembly FTBG01 (sample SAMEA3914864, study PRJEB12502) | metagenome | biome: forest; material: soil | place: USA | collected 2012-03-12 | depth 0.3 m | reverse complement strand
TTTGCCTTTGCGCGAGTGCGCAGAAAAATGCCGCGGAGGTCCAAGTAACGTTTTCCCACTTGGTGGAGATCGACCCCGACTGGAAAGACGCAGCCCACATCGCAAGTCTGCGGGGTTGGTCTCAACACGAACTAAGCGAACTCGAGCGCGCGCGCCAAACCCTTTTTCCCGATCGCTGACATGCCTCGACCATCCCATTTCACCATCGGCCGTCGCCACCCATCGATGTCCGGACAAACAGACCAAATCGATGAATGCCCTACTGCACTGTGCCTTCAGGTTGTTGCTCTGCGGCTTGTCGCCCGTCCTCGCTGCCGCCTCCCTGGATTTAGGCACTCCCATTTCCCGCACACCTTACGACGTCTATCTCGGTCCCATGTACGCCGTCCTCCAGCACCTTGGAAGCGGTCAGCCGCCGCTTCCCGTGGTTGAACAGCTCGTTCGCGAGGGGCGTTCCTTTCGTTATATTTATAAGACCGAGCAACCCTACGTGCCGCAAACTCCTGAAGTCACGGAGACAACGAAAGCCGGAGATTGCAAAGCGAAATCGCTTTGGCTCGCTTCAAAGATGGATACCCGAAAGGTGCGCTTCGTTATCGGAAAAGCGAAATTGCAAAGTAACATGAGCCACGCCTGGATCATCTGGGAAAGTCCCGAGGGCTGGCTGATTCTCGATGCTACCAATTACAGCCGTCCTTTGGCGCCTGATCGGCTTTCACCAGCGGAATTCATCCCTACGTTTTCCTACTCTTCGTCGGGCCGGTTCGCGCACACCGTGAGCGGCGCGGCCAGGGGTGCCAAAGATGGAGATCACTAAATGTCGCTCGATTCCGATCTCCTCACCAGCCTGTTTCCCTACGCTCACTACCATGCGGACTGGAATCTCGTTACTTGGCATCCCGTGGGCGAGTTGGACAACACCCGGGCGGATCGCATGGTTGAATTCCTGGAGTGGCAGGAGCATATCGGCGGCGCCTACTTTCACCGTTATCTCGATATGACGGGTTATACCCGGATCCGCATCGGTCTGGATCATATCGTACGTCTCGCGAGGAGGCGGCGCGCGTATCGCGGCGCGCCCGTGAAATCCGCTTTTTACGCCGTGCGCCCGCTCATGCTGAGCATCGCTCACATGTATAACGAGCTGATGGCCGGATCGCGCATCGAAGTTTGCACTTTCGCGGAGCGCGTGGCCGCTGCGGAGTGGCTCGGTGTGCCGGTCGGAATTCTCGATCGTCCCGAAAAAGAGCGATATGAAGGCTAAGTTGAATCCGCAGATAATGCACGTGCTTGTGATGTTGCTTGTCGCGGCTTCCGCCGTCGCTGAGGAAAGCGACCAGGAACTCGTTAAAAAGCTAAATAATCCCGTTGCTTCGCTGATCAGCGTTCCGTTTCAATCGAACTGGGATTTTCACATGGGGCCCCTGAATCAAGGCTGGAAATACACGCTCAATTTTCAGCCAGTGGTGCCGGTGTCGCTCAATGAGCACTGGAACTTGATCATCCGCACCATCGTTCCCTATATCCATCAGGAAGATGTATTTAAAGCCGCGCCGCCGAGCTTTCCGGGATCGCCGGATGATTTGCTGCATCGCTTTCCGGCAAACTTGCGCAACGAAGCCGAGGATGTGGCCCGACGCGCTTTCGATAGAGCGGCGAGAAAGATTCCGAACGACAAATATCAAGACGGCTTTGGGGACATCACCCAGAGTTTCTTTCTTTCGCCAAAGGAGGGGATCAACGGGTGGACCATTGGCGTGGGTCCGGTGTTTCTCTATCCGACTGCGACAGACGACAAGCTAGGCACGCAAAAGTGGGGCGCGGGTCCGACCTTTGTCGTGCTCCAGCAAAAGGGAGGGTGGACCTATGGCCTGCTCTTTAATCATCTCTGGAGCTTTGCGGGCGACAATGATCGCCGCAGTGTCAATAGCAGCTTTCTCCAGCCTTTTCTTAGCTACTCCACGAAGTCGAAAACGACTTTTACGCTTAATACCGAATCGACGTACGACTGGAATGAAAGCCAGTGGACGGTGCCGGTGAATTTTACGATCAGCCAGCTTGTGCGTGTGGGCAAGCTACCGGTTCAATTTGCCATCGGCGGCCGCTACTATGCCGAGGGGCCGAGCGGTGCGCCCGATTGGGGTTTGCGCTTCGTCGTGACGCCGCTTTTTCCCGCAGGCGGTTCGCATTCCTCAACGGCCGAAATGCAGCCTTCCTATAAATGACGCCAGGATGCCAATGCATAGTTAGCATTTCATGAACCTCGCCATCCCCATCGCTTTGATCCATCTCCTGGGAGCCGTCAGCTCTGTCAGAGCGATCCTCGACGTGCGCACGTCGCAGGGAGCGATTGCCTGGGCGGTGGCTTTGAATGCGTTTCCCTATCTCAGTGTTCCAGCTTACTGGGTCTTTGGCCGAAACAAGTTTCACGGCTATATCGTGCGCCGGCGGGGTGAACTCATCAAAACAAGCCCGGTGGCTCAGCAGTTTGCCGAACAGCTCGTCCGGCGCGGGCTTCTGGCGGAAGTGGGGCGGGAGCACTCTTTGCTGGTTCAGAATCTGGCGAAGCTTCCCTTTACACGATACAACGATGTTGAACTGCTTATCGACGGTGAGGCGACGTTTCGTTCCATTTTGTCCGGGATCGACGACGCCCGGGAATTTATTCTTGTGGAATACTATATCCTGCGCGACGATCAGATCGGACGGGAACTGCGGCATCGGCTCATCCGCAAGGCTCGTGAAGGTGTCGTGGTGCGGGTTTTATACGACGAATTGGGAAGCAAGGATCTATCTGAAAGTTATATTTCCGACCTTCTTTCCGCCGGTGTCCAGATACACCCATTCAATACCCGGCAGGGAGAAGCAAATCGCTGGCAGCTCAATTTCCGCAACCACCGCAAAATTGTCGTCGTTGATGGCCGTACAGCCTGGGTGGGGGGGCTGAACGTGGGCGATGAATATCTGGGGCGTGATCCAAAAGTTGGCGCATGGCGGGATACCCATGTAAAGCTGACAGGCCCGGCGGCGGCGGGAGTGCAGATGGCGTTTGTCGAGGATTGGCATTGGGCGGCCCAGGAGATGTTGGACCTGCGCTGGGATCCTCAGCGGGCTTCGACCGGCGCAAATCGATCTGTTACTTGTGTTGCCTCAAGTCCCTCTGATCCACAGGAGACTTGCACGTTATTCTTCCTCCAAGCCATCAATTCCGCTCGCCAGGTCCTTTGGATTGCCAGTCCCTATTTTGTCCCGGATGAGCAATTCATCAGCGCTCTGCAATTAGCAGCCATGCGTGGCGTCGATGTCCGCGTGCTCATTCCGCACAAGTCCGACAGCTTGCTCGTGCAGCTTTCTGCGTGGTCGTATCTGCCCGATCTGGATCGCGTGGGCATCCGCATGTTTCAGCATCGCGAAGGCTTCATGCACCAGAAGGTAATGCTCGTGGACGATCGCTTTGCCACCGTGGGTACGGCCAATTTCGACAACCGTTCCTTTCGCCTGAATTTCGAGATCACCGCGGCCGTCGCCGACGAAGACTTTGCCGCGGAAGTGCGCAAGATGTTGGAGGACGACTTCTGCGGAGCCCGGCGCATTTCTGCGGACGACCTGGCGGAGCGCGGATTCTGGTTTCGACTGGCCACGCGCGTCGCCCGCCTGATGGCGCCGATTCAATAATCTAACTGCATTTGCATTCCTTATGAAAACAAAACTAGCCATCGCCGCAGTCATCGCTTCGGCGATCTTTCTGCCTTCCCTGGCGCAGGATGACAAAAAGCCGGATGCCGCTTCCCCAGCGCCTGCGGCGAAATCACCCCCGGAATTCCAGATCGCCGTGGATATCGCTCGCACCTACGAGGCGGCGTATAACAAAGCAGACGTCAAGACCATCATCGGCCTTTATGCCCCGGACGCCGAATATATCGAAGCCGATGGCGGAGTCGTATCCGGGCGAGACGCCATCGAGAAGGCCATTAAAGATAATTTCGAAGAAAATCCGGGCTCGAAGCTGGAAGTTCAGGTCGAAAACGTCCGGTTACTTGGGCCGGGAATTTTTGCGGAGCGAGGCAGCTCACTCATTACCAATGCCGACGGTACGGAGGACGCCGCCCGTTACTTTGCCTTGCATACCCTCCACGACGGAAAATGGCTGATCACGCAAATCACGGAAACTCCTCCCCCACCGTCGCAGGAAAGTGCGGGGGATTCGGCCCTGCGAGATCTGGATTGGACAGTCGGCACGTGGGAAGATGAAGGCGCAGGGTTAAAGACGTCGGTCAAATGGTCGGAAAACCAGGCGTTCCTCGTGCGCGAATTTGAAGTCCACGACGGGGATGACATCACGGCAAAGGGACACGAAATCGTTGGGTGGGATCCCGCGAACGACCGTGTGCGGTCCTGGATTTTCGACACCTCCGGTGGCTTCGGTGAGAGCATCTGGATTCGCGATGGCAATCATTGGCACGTGTACGCGACGAATACGCTGCCGGATGGAACCATCGGCACGGCTCAACATATCCTCACCAAAATCGACGATGATCATGCGGCATGGGAATCCGTCTCCCGCACGTTGGATGGGGAAATCCTGCCCAATCTTCCCAAGGTCAATGCCACACGGGTCAAGTAACATCTCACATTTACCTGCCATGAAAACCAGTACCTTAATCATTTCAGCGTCTGCGGGTGGGATATTACTTGTCTGCACGGCGATCTCGTTTGCTCATGGGGTGAGAGGAGGAGGGGGTGGGGGACGCAGCTTCGGTGGAGGAGGCGGAGGAGGGCGCAGTTTTGGCGGAGGCGCGCCTGCACAGAGACCCAGCGGTGGGGGCGCACACTCCTTCGGGGGAGGTGGATTTGCCGGCGGAGGAGCCCCAGCGCGGCCGTCGGGTGGCGGAGGACATGTGGAGCGGCCCTCGGGCAGCAGTTTTCAGTTGCCTTCACACAGCGGATCGGCGGGCGGCGGCGCAAATAGGATGGGAGGGGATCGGCCATCGCAGGGACCGGCGAGGCGTCCTGAGTTTAATCCCGGCGGTGGAATTCGTCCGGGCGGGGATCGCCCTTCACAAGGTCCGGCGGATCGTCCTGGTTTCAATCCCGAGCGACCGGGCGTGCGTCCCGGCAGCGACAACGCTTCTCAAGGGATCGCCAATCGTGTTCAGCATCTTGACCCCAATCGTGGCCCGATGGAGCCGGGTGGAGATCGCAAATCATGGGGACCGCAGAATCGAGCGAATAATTTCATCGATAACCGGCCTGGCAATAACGGGGTGCGACCCGGCAGTGATCACGCCTCGTGGGGTCCGGCAAACCAGATTGCCAATCGCTTTCCGGATGCGAGGCGTCCGGGCGGAAACGACATGCGCCCTGGGGGTGACCGCAAATCCTGGGGTCCGGAAAATCGAAAAGACTATTGGAATAATTGGCAGGACCAACACCAGGCCCAGATCAATAACTTCAAGAAAAATAAGGACAACAATTGGAACCAGATCAACAACTATCGCAATTCAAACAACCACGCGACCTTCAATTCGGCCAATTGGCAGAATTATAACAATAGCGTTCATAACTATTGGGATAACCGGTCACTGGAAGTTAAGAACGATATCAACGTTAATGCCGACCATCTGTTTAATGACGGTTGGTGGTCCAATCACCCTGGGGCGACGTTTGGCGCGGGTGTCGCGGCGGGAGCCACGGCGGCGTGGGCATCGCACTGGTGGTGGAACCCTTGCAGTTATACCAGTCTCTCGACGTTTCTTCCATGGAGCTGGCCTGCGCAGCCGCCCGTTTATGACTATGGAACGAATGTCGTCTATGAGGGAGATACGGTTTATGTAAATGGTCAGTCATCCGGCAGTGCCGCGCAATACTCGCAGCAAGCCGTGACGCTGGCGATGGCGCCGCAAGACGTCCCTCCGCCGATGCCGCCAGCGGGAGGCACCGCGGATGCACCGCCACCTCCGACCGCGGGAGATTGGATGCCGCTCGGCGTGTGGGCTCTGGCTCCGGAAGAGCATGGTGATGCGTCCATGTTCTTCCAGATTTCCATCAACAAAGCAGGAGTGATCAGCGGAGGCTATTCCAACGTGATGAGCGGAGAGGATGCTCCGATCAGCGGCCAGGCTGATCAAAAGAGCAAGCGAGCGGCGTGGCATATCAATAACAATTCAAAGACGGTCTTTGAAGCAGGGCTCACGAATCTCACCAAGGATAGCGCACCGTGCCTCGTGCACTACGGTGCGGGGGAGCCGCAAACGTGGCTGCTGGTCCGGCTGCCCAACTCAGAGATTCCCGCGGCCCCGACCAGCCTGGACGCTGCTCAAACCAAGTAACACCGCGAATTCCATTTCTATGAAAAACCACGCAAACTCCGGCCCTGGGCCTCACCCCACCTCGCGGCTGCAACAAATCATCCGGCGCATGACGCTGGTTTCGGTGGTCGCCTTCGCGGCGGCTGCCTTGTCGGAAAGCTGTTTCGCGCAAGGCGCGAAGAAGCCGAACATCTTGGTTATTTTTGGTGACGATATCGGTCAAAGTAACATCAGCGCTTACAGCCGCGGTCTGATGGGATTTACCACACCGAATATCGACCGCATCGGTACTGAAGGCGGCGTATTTGTGAACTACTACGGCCAGCAAAGCTGCACGGCTGGCCGCGCTGCCTTTATCCTTGGGCAATGTCCCTTTCGCACCGGTCTGACGAAAGTCGGCATGCCCGGCGCAACCGTCGGCATCCAAAAGGAAGATCCGACTATTGCCGAATTCCTCAAGCCGCTTGGCTATATGACCGCTCAGTTTGGCAAAAATCACCTGGGAGATCGCGATGAGTTTTTACCCACCAATCACGGCTTCGATGAATTCTTCGGCAATCTTTACCACCTTAACGCCGAGCAGGAACCGGAGAATGAAGATTACCCTAAAGATCCGGAATTTAGAAAGAAATTCGGCCCGCGCGGCGTGCTGCATTCCTTTGCTGATGGCAAGATCGAGGATACGGGACCGTTAACAATGAAGCGCATGGAGACGGTGGACGAAGAATTCCTCGCCGCGGCAAAGGACTTCATCGATCGCAGCCACAAGGCAAGCAAACCGTTCTTCTGCTGGTTCAATTCCACGCGCATGCATGTCTTCACGCACCTCAAGCCGGCGTCGAAAGGCAAGACTGGATTGGGGATCCAAGCCGACGGCATGGTCGAGCACGACGGCATGGTGGGTGACTTGTTAAAACAGCTCGATGATTTAGGCATCGCCAATGACACCATCGTGGTTTACACGAGCGATAACGGCGCGATGAAGAGCATGTGGCCGGACGGTGGCGCTTCTCCCTTCCGCTCGGAGAAGGATACGAACTGGGACGGCGCATTCCGTGTACCGGCACTTGTCCGTTGGCCGGGACACATCAAGCCCGGGACTAACTTTATGGAGCTTTTCTCCGCCGAGGATTGGCTGCCCACGTTTGTCGCGGCCGCCGGGGGCGATCCGAATTTGCGCGAATCCGCCACTAAGGGAGTGAAAGCCGGTGACAAGACTTTCAAAGTGCACATCGATGGTTATAACCAACTCGATTACCTCACCGGAAAAGCGGACAAAGGCGCGCGGCACGAGTTCTACTACTTCAGCGACGATGGTGATTTAATGGCGATGCGCGACGATCGCTTCAAATATATCTACGAAATCCAGCGGGCCATCGGCGTGGACGTTTGGATCGAGCCGCTGACCAGTCTGCGCACGCTGCAGATGATCGATCTGAAGAGTGATCCGTACGAATATTCCATCGATGCGTCTGCCTACTATAAGGGTTGGTTGATGGACCACGCTTTCCTCATCCTTCCGTCGGTGGCTAAGGTGTCTGCCTACCTATCGACCTATAAGGATTTCCCACCGAGGCAGCGTCCGGCCAGCTTCTCGATCGATCAAGTAGTCGAGAAATTGCAATCAGCAACCAAAGGAAAGTAACCACTCTCCGACTGTCTCCCGCGCATCTTTCACGGTTCGTGGGCGTAGGAAGAAGGGCGACTTTTATCAACAATCAAATACTCCCTATGTTAAAAACCCAGCTACCGTACTCCGCGCCGCGCCTCGTGCCGGCACTGGCTGCGATCTTTTTGATGGCAGCCTCATTGGCGAGTTCCTTTGCGCAAAACGCAAAGAAACCGAACATTCTGGTTATATTTGGGGACGATATCGGTATCCCGCAGATTAGCGCCTACACCCAGGGGCTGATGGGGTATCGCACTCCGAATATCGACCGTATCGCCAAGGAAGGTGCACTCTTTACTGACTCCTACGGCCAGCAAAGCTGTACCGCGGGGCGCGCGTCATTCATTCTGGGGCAGGAACCCTTCCGCACGGGATTGTTAACGATTGGCATGCCGGGCGACCCGCACGGCATCCCGGATTGGACACCGACGATCGCGGATATCATGAAGCAGCAAGGCTATGCCACGGCGCAATTTGGGAAAAACCATCTCGGCGACCGCGACCAGCACTTGCCCACAAAACATGGTTTCGATGAATTCTTTGGCAATCTATATCATCTCAATGCCGAGGAAGAGCCGGAAGGTTACTTTTATCCGAAAGATCCGGAGTTTAAAAAGAAATTCGGCCCACGCGGCGTGATCCACTCTTATGCCGATGGACGGATCCAGGATACCGGACCGCTCAATGTGGCGCGCATGCCAACGGTAGATGAAGAATTCCTCGCGGCAGCGAAGGATTTCATCGACCGCCAGCACAAAGCGGAAAAGCCGTTCTTTGTGTGGTTCAATACCACGCGCATGCACATCTTTACCCACCTGAAAAAGGAATCACTCGGCAAGACGGGCAAAGGTATTCACGCCGATGGGATGGTGGAACACGACGGCATGGTGGGGGAATTGCTCAAGCAACTCGATGACCTGAAAATCGCCGATGACACGATTGTGTTATATACCACGGACAACGGAGCGGAAATCGCACTCTGGCCGGATGGAGCCATGACGATGTTTCACGGTGAAAAAGGAACCACCTGGGAAGGCGGCTTTCGCATCCCGATGATGGTGCGCTGGCCGGGAGTGATTAAACCCGGCACCGTCTATAACGATATTATATCGTTGATCGACTGGTTCCCGACGCTTTGCGCTGCCGCCGGTGTTCCCGATGTCAAAGAGAAACTCGCCAAGGGCCTGAATGCCAATGGCCGCGATTTCAAGGTGCATCTCGATGGCTATAACTTCATGCCTTACTTCGAGGGCAAGGAAAAGGCGGGTCCGCGCGATTCGATTATGTACTTCGACCAGGGAGGCAATCTCAATGCGCTGCGTTGGAACGACTGGAAGTTAAGCTTTGCGGTCGCGCATGGAAACATCGCCACGGGTGTGCGCGAGACCCCCGCGTGGTCGCTCATCGCCAACTTGCGCATGGACCCGTACGAGAGAGGGCTGGAAGAAGGCGGCGGAGCCATCGAGTTCCTCGGCCGCAACATGTGGTTGATCGTTCCCGTGCAGGGCAAGATCAAGGAGTTCTTCTCGGACTTCGACCAGTATCCTTATCAGAGTGGTTCGTCGCTTAATGCCTCCGGCATCGGCTACGGCATGCTCCGACAGCAAGACGCCATGAAGCGACTCAAAGACGTTGAGACGCTTTCTCGACCCAATAACTAGCATCTCAACGGGAGCGCCCGGTTTCGTCCGCCGGGCGCTCTCATGATCAAATCGGTGAAACCTCTGTCCACGCCCCGAGAAATTGGAGATGATCTTCCATACTGTTGGCGATTTGGCCAGACTTGGAAATCGGCCGTTCTTTGTTTCTTGTGCGCCACGGCAGGAGTGGTGCGTGCTCAAACGACGACGTTACCTAACAATGGGCAGGACTTCACGCGGCCTCTCACGCGATTCGATTTTCGCTACCAGTTTCAAGACAAGGCGGACCACGTCGAGCAAAGCAACTTCATTTTGCGCCTCGAGCAGCCGATTCCGGTTTCCCGTACGTGGAAGATCGCCACGCGCTTCGACATGCCGTTTGTGACAAGCAACGCAGTGAATGCCGATAACCCTCACGGGCGCACCACTTTCGGGACCGGGGATTTTTTGGCCGAGGCGGTGCTGGTGAATAATCTCACCGACCGCTTTGCGTACGGCGCAGGTCTGCGCACGCTATTCCCGACGGCTACTGAAGATCAGTTTGGCTCGGGCAAATACCGGCTCCTTCCGCTCGCCGGCTTTCGTTACTTTTTGCCCGAGATTTCCAAAGGCTCCTTCATTCAGCCGATACTGCGTTATGATTTTGATGCGGGTGGCTATGGCGGGCGCAGCCATACCAGCCAGTTTCAGTTCAGCCCAACTGTCAATATCGCACTGCCGAGTCGCTGGTATGTGACGCTCTTTCCTTCTCAGGATATCGTTCTTAACGAAATCGGCCGCAAATGGTTTGTGCCGGCGGATTTTCTAGTCGGCCGCCATCTCGACAAACACACGCTTATGTCGGTGGAAATTAGCATTCCCATCGTCAAGGAATTCACGCTGTACGATTTCAAGCTCGAAGCCCGGATCAGCCACACTTTCTGAATGACGAATCACGACCAAATTCTCGATCTTAAACAACGCATCGGCGCGGCCGTCATCGGTCAGGATGCCGTAGTGGAACAGCTGCTCATCGCATTGCTGGCTAATGGCCATTTGCTCATGGAAGGGCTTCCGGGACTGGCCAAGACACGCACGATCAAGACCCTCGCGGCCAATCTGGAAAGTGAATTTCGCCGCATTCAATTTACGCCGGATCTTTTGCCGAGTGACATCACCGGTTCTGAAATCTATACGGGGGCGGGTACGGATGCTTCCTTCGTCTTTCAGCCTGGACCGATCTTTGGCAATCTCATCCTGGCCGATGAAATCAATCGCGCCCCTGCGAAAGCGCAAGCGGCGTTACTTGAAGCTATGGAGGAACGGCAAGTCACCAACGCCGGTAAGACGCATAAGCTTCCCGATCTCTTTCTCGTCCTCGCCACCCAAAATCCCATTGAACAAGAGGGTACATACCCTTTGCCGGAAGCGCAGACCGATCGCTTTCTCCTGCACGTTTTTGTGGGCTACGCGTCCGACGAAGACGAACGCAAGATCCTCCGCCTGGTTCGCGACGAGGATGCCGGAAAAGGTCGCGAAGGAAAGGGGCGAATCTCGACTGAGACTGTGCTCGATTCACGCCGGGAGGTGCTGGCGGTAAATTGCAGCGAGGCGATCGAACGTTATATCGTCTCTTTAATAGCCGCCACTCGGCGCCCTGCGGAATATAAGGAGTCCCATCTTCCCGCGTGGATCAAAGTAGGAGCCAGCCCGCGTGGGACGCTCGCCCTGGATCGAGCTTCACGTGCCCGTGCCTGGCTGCAAGGTCGCGACGCCGTGATTCCTGAAGACGTTCAGGCCGTGGCGCACGCCTGCCTTCGTCACCGGCTCATTCTCGCTTACGAAGCTGAGGCGGAGGGCATTACCAAGGATGCCGTGGTGGACGAAGTTCTGAAACTCGTGGCCGTTTCCTAGTTACTTTATGAGCGCCACCGTTTCTCAAAGCACCGCCGGGCCGGTTCCCGGCGTTTACACGAGCCTTGAGGAATTGACGCGTCTTCAATTTGAGATCAGCGGCTTTAGCTTTCTTCCGCGTCAGCCGGTTCATTCGATTCTCGCCGGGCGTCATGCTTCGCGCCTTCGCGGGCGCGGTCTTAATTTCGAGGAGATCCGCCGTTACTTGCCGGGTGACGACATTCGCACCATGGACTGGCACGTTACCGCGCGGACGCGCACTCCCCACATTCGTGTCTATACGGAGGAAAGGGAGCGAAGCGTCCTCCTGCTTGTCGATCAGCGGATCACGATGTTTTTCGGAAGCGTGCGGAACATGAAGTCGGTAACGGCTGCAGAGGCCGCAGCGCTCGGGGCCTGGCGTGTCCTCGCGCAAAAGGATCGGATCGGAGCGATTGTTTTCAATGATACCGGGCTTGCCGAGTTTCCTCCGCAGCGAAGCCGCGCTCGGGTGATGCAAATCCTCCACGCGCTGGTGGAGCAAAATCGTGGATTGTCTATCCATGCCGGCATTCGTCCAAATCCCGGCATGCTCAATGAAGCGCTCCGTCACGTCGATCGGTTGGCGACTCACGATTTTCTGGTTTGCATTGTGACGGACGGCGCGGGCGCCGATGAAGAGACCCGGCGTCTCTTAACTAACCTTACCCGGCATAACGACGCCCTGGTAGCCTTGGTGAGCGATCCTTTGGAAATGGATTTACCGGATGCCGGCGCTGTCGTGTTTAGCGATGGCAAATTGCAATTGGAACTCGACACCTCCGACCGGCGTATTCGGAGGGATTTTCATGATGCATTTGCGCTGACACGCTCAAAAAGCGCGCACTTTCTCCTGCAACGAAAGACTCCGGTGATTCCGCTCACCACCGCGGAAAGCGTTTCGCGACAACTTCGGCGCCGTCTCGGTGCCTCTGCATGATGAATCCCGATCCAACCAGTCTCGATCGCCTTCACGACGTCATCGAACCCGCCCGCGTTTCGTGGTGGCCTCCCGCGCCGGCCTGGTACTGGATCATCTCACTTGTGGCGATCCTAGGCTTTTGTTTCATCCTTCAATGGTTGCTCATCTGGCAGCGCAATCGTTACCGGCGTGAGGCGCTCGCCCGGCATCGCGTCATTTGTACGTTACTTGAAAAACGGGGCTGTCGGATTCAGGCGGTCACCGATCTTGCCGAACTGCTCAAGCGCACGGCTCTTAGCGCCTATCCTCGCAAAAGGGCGGCCTCGCTTACAGGAGATAGCTGGCTTCGGTTTCTCGACCAGACGGGACATACTGATGAATTCACAAATGGCCCTGGCCGTGCGCTGGTTCGGGTTCCTTACGATTCATCCGAAGCAGCGAATTTCACCTCCTCGCAAATGCTCGAACTGGCGGAAATGACGCGGCAGTGGATCCGCCAACACGAAGCAAGTGTGAGTGAAAGCGCGGAAAAGGGTGAAGTGCAAAAAGAAGCCGCCACGGAAACTGAATTACGCGCAGTCGCATGAATCTCTCCTTGTCATATTCCTGGGTTTTCTGGCTGCTTCCCGTTCCTTGGTTGATCCGTTACTTTATTCCCGCTCACAAGGAGCCGCGAAAAGGTCTTGTGGTTCCCTTTTTTGCCCGTCTCGCGGCACAGACTGGCCAGACGGCTTCTGCTGGTGCGGTCGTCATGCGAGGGGATTGGATTCGCTTGGTTTCCGTGACTTGTGCGTGGGTGGCCACTCTTATGGCGCTGGCACGCCCGCAGATCATTGAGCCGCCGATCTTTAAGACCGTGCCGGTGCGCGACATGTTGCTCGCCGTTGATCTCTCGGGATCCATGGAGACTCAGGATTTTACCGATGCTCAAGGAAAAAAGATCAGCCGTCTTGCCGCGGTAAAACAAGTCCTCGACGATTTTCTCGCCCGCCGAAAGGGTGACCGAGTCGGCCTCATCTTCTTTGGGAATGCCCCTTTTGTTCAGGCTCCGTTTACGGAAGATCTTCATGTTTGCCGGCAGCTTCTCGATGAAGCCCAGGTAAAAATGGCCGGACCCGAAACGGCTTTTGGTGATGCTCTGGGACTAGCGATCACGGTTTTTGACCGCAGCACCGTCAAGGAACGCGTGCTCATCGCGCTTACGGATGGAAACGATACAGCAAGCAGTGTCCCTCCGGCAAAGGCGGCACAGATTGCGCATGACAAAGGGATTGTGATTCACACCGTGGCCGTGGGCGACCCGCAGGCGGCCGGTGAAGAAGCACTGGATATCGATGCGCTGAAGAGCGTTGCGGCGACCACCGGCGGCCACTATGCGCACGCGGCCGACCGGGCGCAGCTTGAAGAAATCTATCACCAACTCGATGCGCTGGAATCCCGCAAGGCGGACACGATCAGTCACCGCCCTCGAAAAGATGTCTATTGGTATCCGCTGGTGCTGGCACTAGTCATTACCGTTCTCCAGCACACCGTCGATCTTGTTTTGCCTCGCAATCGCCGGCGTAAATTTTCGGGCACCTTTGTCGCATCAGACAAAACAATAGATACGGCAGTTTCTCTTAACCGTGAAATTCCAGCCAGATTCGGAATATTTTGCACGGAAGGAGAGCGCGTATGAGTTCCTTCCACTTTCTCCGTCCGTGGTTTCTTCTCACGCTTATTCCTCTGGGGTTGCTTGTCTATCTCATCTATCGTCACCAGGATCGAATCCAGACTTGGCGTGAGATCATTGCGCCGAACCTGCTCCCTCATCTTCTGACGGGCTCTTCTGCCGCATCACGCTTTGCTCCGCTTCATCTTCTTGCGATGGGCTGGTTGATTGCCGTGCTATCCATTGCGGGTCCCACGTGGCGGCGGGAGCCATCGCCCTTTGCGGATGATACGGCAGCGCTGGCCATTGTTGTTAAAGTAACGCCGTCGATGAAGACCGAGGATATTCAGCCGGATCGTCTGACTCGTGCCGTGCAAAAAATTCATGACCTGCTTGCCGCGCGCCGCGGCGCGAAAGCCGCGTTGATCGCCTACGCGGGTACGGCGCATATCGTTATGCCTTTGACAACGGATGAAGGCATCATTAACACGTTTGCCCAGGCTCTTGACCCCAAAATCATGCCGATGGATGGTGATGCTGCCGCTGCCGCTCTGAGTCTGGCGGATACCGCAATCGCGAAGGATGGTTCGATCCTGTGGATCACCGATAGCATTGCTTCCGAGCAATCAGGCCCTCTCGCGCAATGGCGGCAAAACTCCTCCACGCCGGTGCACTTGCTTCCGCCGTTGCTTGCCGGTTCGGAACTGGAAGCGTTGGTCAACAGCGCGCGAGAAATTAATGCCCGCGTCGTGCAGCTCTCCGCCGATGATTCGGACATTTCGGCTCTGGCTCGGGCGGCAAAGTTTTCCACAGCCGCGGGAGGCGAAACAAGTAATCAATGGGAGGAGAGCGGCTACTGGCTTACTCCTGCCCTTACGGCACTGATGCTCCCATTTTTCCGCAAGGGTTGGATGACTCGCACCGCCGCCAAAGCATGAAACGCGCTTTCTATATTCCCGCGAGCTTGACCGTGGTGATTCTCGCTACCGGTACTCACCGCGATCCGCATTTCTGGCGCACCGCCGACCGGCAGGGGGATCTCTATTTCCAGCACAAAGAATACATCGCAGCAGCTAAAGCATACACCGACCCGTGGCGTATTGGCATGGCACAATATCGCAACGGCGATTTTGAAGCGGCGGCGAAAACTTTCGCCCGGGTGCCTGGAGCCACAGGCGCTTTCAATCAGGGCAATGCCTGGCTCATGCATGGAAACTACGACGCGGCCGTTACTAGTTATGATCGCGCGCTGGGCTTTCATACGCATTGGAATCTGGCCGAAGATAACAAGGCACTCGCACTGGCGCGAAAGGCGAAAATCGAAGGATCGGCAAAGCACCGTGAAGAGGAGCAGGCGCAAGCTTACGAACCTGACGAAATCGCTTTTGACCAGAAAGGCAGCGATGCGAAATCAAAGCCCCTGGAGCTTGCCGATGGCCAAATGTCTGATGCCGATTTGCGAGCCACCTGGCTGCGTCGAGTGCAAACCACTCCCGGGGATTTTCTGCGCACCAAGTTCGCTTATCAAGCACAGCAGCCCAAGCCATGAGCGCGTTGATCCATCACGTTTATATTGGTTGCTTGATGGTGAAAGCGCCTCATCGTGGGCGAGGGGAGCGCAGGCTCGTTTTGATCTGGCTTTTCCTGCTGCTTTCGCTTCACCCAGCCGCGGCGCAGTCCCCACGAATCCGCACTTCGCTTTCCGCTCCACCCAATCTTTATACCAACCAGCGCGTCACGCTTGTGGTGGAATTGCTCGCGCCGGGCTTTTTTTCCGGCGCGGCGTCTTTCGATTTGCCTGATCCCTCCGGTCTGCTGCTGATTCCTCCGGCGGAGCGTCCCGTGATTGGCACCGAACAGATTGATGGCGAAAGCTATACGTCGCAGCGATACGAGATTGCCGTCTTTGTCCGCCGCCCTGGGGCTCAAACGATCCCTCCTTTCGCCGTGCGCTTTCACTATAAGCGCAATCCGCTCGATAAAGATGCGCTTTCGGGTTCGGTAAAGACCGAACCGATCCATCTCGATGCGAAGCTGCCTCCAGGATCGGAAAAGTTGGCCGGCGTGATCAGTGCGCGGAATCTCAGCATTGTGGAAGCTTGGAACCGGAATCCCGAAAAAGCGAAGGTGGGCGACGCTTTCACGCGCACGATCACCTTTTCCGCTCCCGATGTACCGGCCATGGCATTCTCGCCGTTTCCGAGTGGAAAAATCGATGGCCTCGGGTTGTACCCTAAGCCGCCGTTAATCTTGGATCGCAGCGAGCGTGGAGAAACCCACGGGGAACGTCGCGACGTGATTGTCTATGTTTGTCAAAGACCCGGTGCATTTCTCATTCCCGCCGTGCGCATGACGTGGTGGGATCTTGATTCCTCGACGCTTCGTACAATTGATCTTCCGGCGAGAAAACTCGAAGTGGCGCCAAATCCAGCCATGATCGCGTTATCTTCACCGCTGGCTGCGGACAGACCTCAGCGAAATGCGGCATTCTTTGGGGGGCTTTTTGCTGCTTTGTTTGCTCACGCTTTGGCCTTTGCTGCGTGGATTACCCGTGCCCGCTGGCTGCCGTGGCTTGATCCGCTTCGGCCCGTTCATCTCGCGCCTCTCAACCCGGCGTCTTTTTACCGTCCTCCCCTATGAGCTACGAAGCGCCAACGGAAATACTCAACCAATTTCCTCATACCTGCTATTATCCGCAAGTTCGGCTGGTTACTTGGCATCCGCGTGGTGTTCTTGATGACCAGCTTTCCGAGCGGATCGTCGCCTTTCTGGAAATGGAGGAGCGCATTGCCGAAGAGCCGTTCGATCGCTACACCGACCTTACCGGCATCACGGAAATCCGTCTGAAAATCGGTCACGCTTTTGAAATCGCCGAGCGCCGCCGCTCAGGATATCGCGGGCCGCCGGTGAAATCCGCCTTTTACTCCGATCGGATTGCCAGTTATGGTATCTCTCGCATGTACGAAGTGCTCATGGAAGCTGCATCCATTCGTGTCCGTACGTTTCGAGCGCGGGAAGCGGCGGCCATCTGGCTTGGGGTCCCCGCCGAAATCCTGCTCCCTCCCGCAGAACATCAACTCCCGGAACCATAATACCGTCTATGAAACACACCATCGCCATCGCTTGCCTGGCTTTCACAAGCGTTACTTGTTTTCAATCCTACGGAGGCCCGCCTCCTGAGACGGACAAGAAGATCATCGAGCAACCCAAGGAAGACCATTGGGAATTGCGTCTGTCGATGCCTGGCTGGATTGCGATGTCGCAGGGAGATACGGGAATCAACGGGACGACCTCTCATAGCATCATCGGATTTAACGAAATCGTTAATAAGATCGACATGACGGCGTCTTTTCGAGCGGAACTCAGCAGAGGCCGGTTTGGCATCCTCGGCGATTTTTCCTATTTTAGCATCTCCGATGGGGTGGGGGCGCATGGCTTGCTGAAAAAGGTGGATGTCCGTGAAGATCAGGCGCTCGTCGATCTCGGCCTTCGCTGGCGATTGCTCGAAGGGCCAAAGGGCTGGCTCGATTTCATCGGTGGTACTCGCTATACCTATCTTTACGAATCCATCGGCTTGCATTCGGATGATCAGCAAATTGGCCGGACGGCCAATGCCCTCGCCGTCGCCGGGACACTCCTGCGTGCTCGGCTCGCGGGAACGCTTACGAGTGTTAACGGAAGCGACCAGCATTTCGCGGTTGCTCCCCTTGCTGCGCAGGAGCCGGAAAAGCTCGCGCGAGACATCGAGCGAATCAAGGGGCGCACGGTGGACCGGGCCAATGGCATCAAAAAACTGCTGCACAAGGATCTTAATCAGCGCATCACCCGGACGGACGATTGGTATGATCCCTATTTCGGTCTGCGTGGCCGCTACAATATCACGGAGAAATTTTATCTCCTTGGTCGCGCGGATATCAGCCCTTTTGATATCGGTTCCGATTTTGCCTGGCAGACTTCCGCGGGCTTCGGTCTGCAGCTTTCACCACGGTTGTATAGCGAAGTGGTTTATCGCATTCTCGCCGTGGATTACCGCCACGATGGGCTGATTTACAACGACACCTCCCACGGCCCCGAGGTGACGCTGGGATTCATCTTTTAGCATAAATAGCGAGGTGGTCTGTGCAGGCGGAGGGCATAAACCCCTTGATCGGTGGTTCATTCATCGCGGTTTTTAGGTTTAGCAGGCTGCTGAAAAGAAGGCGGCCGCGCGAATGACACTTGATCGGAGTGCGCACTGCTTGATTCCGGTTTTGTAAGAAACGCAGAGGGGCAGAGGGGCTCCGCGATGCTACGCCCGATCGAGAGGCAGAGAGCAGAGTGTCGCAGAGGGAGATAGAGAAGCTGCCTTTCCTCGGAGTAACTCCTCTCAATTCTCTGCGCCTCTGCGTTTTTTCAGGAGTCTTTTTAGGCCTTCATTAAATAATGGCAATCGTACGCAAGACCAGTTGCGAATCGCGGTCTTGTAGTCCAGAGTGCCGCGCGTCCACCGCCTTCCGTGGCGGGTGAGGCGCACACCCCACCTCACCCACCCCTACCCACTATGCGAATGAAGCAGTACACCTGCCCACAGTGCGGCGGTTATGCTCCTCCGCGTCCCTTCCATATCTCCCATCGATTGCACGCCGCGCTCACGGTTGCGTCCCTGGGTCTCTGGGGGCTTAGCTGGCTGGCCCTCGTGGTTAGCCGGCGTTTCCTGCCTCTGGAGTGCCCTCGATGCGGCACGCGCCTTCCGGCTGCTTTCAATCATTTCCAGGCGAAAGATGGAGAAGAGGACCTCACCGAGATCGTCGAGAGTTTCTTTCACGATGAGGCGCTGCCCGCGGAGGCTGTGTCTGCGACCAAGCCGAGCGAGACTCTCAGCGTCTGACGCCTCACTGCCTGAAGCGTGCCCGAAGGCGTTTCACAGTTGCCCGCACACCTGGTCCCAAGCCCGCGCCAAATCCGCGACGCTTGCCACTGCTTTCGGCTCTGAAGCAGACCGTGCAGCGGCGATGTCCCATAAGACCGTGCGAATCCCCTGAGCGTCCGCTTTGGGAATGGTCACCTGAAACTCCCAATCCTCTCCCGGGGCATTTTCCTTTTGGGGTTGATTGAGGATTGTCTCTGGCGAGATCTCCCTGCGCTCCATCCAAATGGGTCCCAAAAGCAGGAGCAGATGGGGTTGCTCTTGTAAAAGGACGCGCGCAATCGCGAAAAGCTTTGTGCCCGAGATGATCGGTTTGGTGGCGTTTAGGTTCACGAGCGATGTTTTGGATGCCCGCGTAGGGCGCAGATGTCAAGGAAAGCGGTACCGGTGGTCCCGTCCGCCGGTTGCAGGCGGTTCGATGCAATGGGCATATGGAGCGACATGCGGCCAGTATTTGGAGCGACGAACCCGAAATCCCACAGAGGGAGGTGGATGCATTGCTTCTGACATTTGTGCCGGCGGCAGATGACTGGGAAAAGAGGATCCGGGCTTTTTTAACGGCGAATCCCGAGTCCACTCTTTTAAAGATCGTTTTGGAGCTCTGGCCGGACTTCCTCGAATTCCCACCAAGGCGGAGGGCGCCGACCTGGTTTTGGACCAAGGAGAAACTGCAGCAACTGGAAACGGGTGAGGCGGTGCAGGGGAAAACCGGCTCGGATGGCGTCAGAGTGTGGTCGGTAAAGTCGTAATCTGTGTAGTGCGTGTCGTCCGATCCGGGGAAGAATTCTCTACAATCGCTGAACGATCACGTCCCACAATTCCGCGAGTTCGAGCACGACCCTCGCGGCGTCGCGTGCCGCGGTGAAATCGGCGTCGCGCGGGGCAGCGGAATTGCCGGGCAAAGCTTCCCGACGTGCGGCCTTCCATAGCAACTGACTCACACGCTCTGCTTTGACTCGCGAAATACATACATTGTATTGCCACCGATATTCGGCCGCGGTTTCGGGCAAAAGATCCGCTGGAGTCGCTTCGCTCTTTGAATTCCAGATGGGGGCGAGAAGTAACATGGAATCCGGTTCTTCGTGCAGGAGGATTTTCCCGATGGCGAATAGCTTCGATCCAGCGATGGTTGGCATGCAAACGGAAGGAGTCACGATGTCTTTAGGGTCTACGGGCTACGTAGTGAAACTATTCGTACGCCGGAGAGAAAATGGATGCCGTGTGAACAAAAGTTCATGTTACTTTTCGTTTTGGCGCGGGGCCGTGCAGGTCTCTCTGGCGCCAGGTTGGAAGAAATTTTGGAGAAAATCGCAGATGAGAATCTCCGGCGACAAACGCCATTCTCTGGGAAAACCGGGGGAGCGTGCTTTAAAGTAACAGGAATTTCATTCGGCGTGGCTAATTAGCACGATGGCCGTCTGGACGCTCGTTGCACAAGCGCTCCTCACGGCAGAAACGATTTCTTTGATGAAGACAAGCAATGAAATTTACCAGCCCCGTCGATACAGATCATTATCCAAACCTGCCAATGCTGGAAAAAATCATCAACGAGTGGAATCCTCCCCACGTAGAGGGAGAGGTTTTGCTGCTTCCCTCTCCCGATTTTCCGGATTCCGTTTGCTTGTTATTCAAGGGCTCAGTGCGTGGAAAGCAAGTACCGCCGGCGACATGGTCAGCCAGCCAGGTGATATTTACATATCCCGAACTTGTGAAAGCGATGGAAAGGGTGCTCGAGGAGTTTTTGGAATTTCTGGAATCCACACTGGGGATGGGACACCACAGTGATGGGCGCGCCAATGAATCGGAGGGATGAACAGCTTTTGACTTGGTGAGGGCTGGTTAGTTTCAGATAATTTCGCATGAGGCTGGGAATCACCGCCCATTTGCTGTGAATATTCGACTCCGTTCCGCCATGCTCGCAGACGCGATGGGGATTGCGCGCGTTCAAGTCGAAAGTTGGCGGGTGGCGTATCAAGGCCTCATCCCCGAAGTAGAATTGGAGGCGCTGGATACGGCTCGGGGAGAGGAACTTTGGCGGCAAAGGATCACCGAGGGTTCCGGAATCCTCTTGGTCGCGTGCGAATTTGAAAAAGTCCTGGGCTTTTGCAGCGCCGTGCCCAGGGACGGTGGCGTGGAAATGTTAGCTACGTTTGAGATCACCACCCTGTACGTGGCGCCGCAGCATTGGCGGCAAGGGATTGGCCGCAGGCTGTGCAGCGAAGTGCTGAAGCACATTGCCCAAAAAGGGGGAGAGAGCGTGATTTTGTGGGCGCTTTTTTCCAATACGCCCGCGCGAAGGTTTTATGAGGCGCTTGGCTTCCGGGATGATGGCGCCCGCCGGACGGAGACGATGCGGGATGAGAGTAGCGTGCTCGAGATGCGGTACCGGCTCGCGATCAGCGAGTTCCATGCAGATTGAGGGCCGGCCATGGTTCATCCCCGCTTTTGGGGATAGCGCGCGCTGCCGAAGCTTGGAATGATCAAGCGACGCCGTCCCGCGCCGCGGGAGGGTGTTTTTTCTGCCTTGCCATGATTGCTCCATTCGACCCTCCCACTCGCGCGTCAAGTAACATTAAATCCGGGCGGCTGCTCAATGCTTGCCGCGTTGTCCTGCTCTTTTTTTCCGGCGTTTGCCTGGCCACCACCGCTTTTGCTTCCGGACAATATTTCAAAATAGACTATCCCGCGTCGGAGGCTCCCGATGGTCTCCAGGTCGCGGTAACCTATGAAATCTGGATTCCAGAGAATGTGTCCCGCCTTCGCGCGCTCATTGTGCATCAGCACGGAGCGGGTACTACTGCCTCCAAGGAAGGATCGACCGCGGCGCACGACCTGCATTGGCAGGCGCTGGCGCGGAAATGGGACTGCGCATTGTTCGGCGCCAGCTATCATGTGCTCAACGAAAAGATCGATCTGTCGCCGGGCGGGTCGGAGTTGTGGTTCGATCCGCGCCACGGATCTGAGAAAACTTTTTTGCGCGGGCTGGGCGAGCTGGCTGCGAAATCCGGGCATGCGGAATTGGAGACGATCCCGTGGGCGCTGTGGGGCCATTCAGGCGGTGGAATCTGGGCGGATGTGATGACGAGCCTTCATCCGGATCGTGTCATCGTCGAGTGGCTGCGCTCGGGTTCGGCAGCGATGTTCCGCACCAAGCCGGAATTTCCGCAGCCTGCGGTGCCACCGGCG
>FTBG01000308.1_pt1 | contig 22312 bp, 17 predicted proteins | sample 1639311 | NCBI WGS metagenome assembly FTBG01 (sample SAMEA3914864, study PRJEB12502) | metagenome | biome: forest; material: soil | place: USA | collected 2012-03-12 | depth 0.3 m | reverse complement strand
TCGTATCACTTTTCAGAATTTCATTCGTACTCGTCATTCCCTATCGGATATCCCGAATACCTCCCCCTCTGTATAGAGCCGCTCCGCGTGACGCTTACGCAAAAACCGCCTTCATCTCCTCGCTCCTTCCCAAATACGAAGCCGAAACCGCCCAAGCCTTCCCCGGAGTAAACACCCTCCCCGACCTGGCCCACGCCGCCCTCGTCTCCCTCATCTACAATCGCGGCACCGCCATGGCCGATTCCCCAACCGACCCCGCCCACGACCGCCGCCGCGAAATGCGCGAAATCCGCGACACCATCGCCCACTTCGCCGCGCTCCCATCAGATGAACACGACTACGAACTCCCCACCACCCTCGAGCAAATCGCCGCCAGCCTCCGCAGCATGCAACACCTCTGGCCCCACCACCCCAACAGCGACGCCGACCTCTACACCCGCCGCGCCGCCGAAGCCGCACTCGTGGACTCAGCTATACCTGCATAACCAGCGGAAAGCAATGGGGTGAGAAAACGTCCAGTAGCTCCTGCCTCCGTCGGATAATAATGGACGTGCCGTGGACGAGCCAGAACGCGGACTACCTTGCCGCAGCCGCCCGAACCGCAGCATCAACGTCATACCCAAGCTTTTTCAGGTCATCTATCCCCAATCTTGTGACAGGATGCTCACGCTGACTTCTATTCTCATCCCGCTTTCCAAAATACTTTTCCATCTCCATTCTATCTTTTTGGTTCCCAGCATGAACCTCCCCAATCTTCTCAACCTTAATCACTCCATCTACGATTCGAAAAAATCTGAGCTCTCCACCTTCTTGTGCCGGCGAAAACGCCAACAATCCATACTGTTTAACGCGTTCAACATAGCCAACGTAGAACATATCACCCCTAAAATAAAGAGGATCATCCCCACCTGGAAGAACCTTCTTATACCCATCTTTTGCAGGTAGATACACCTCCCATATATTCCCTCCTTTCCCGCCATACCCACCAAGGCTAAGCAGAATCGCCTCGTGACCACTATGATCCATATCCACCTTCAAAACAAACAAGACCTTCAGGGCCGAAACATAATACGCCTTATCCGTATCGGCCACATCAAACAAGAAATCGCGAATCGGGTCTTTAACCACCGTATCGGCCATGCACAAAGCACACATTCCGAGCAAAATTGCAGAAAATAGAAACCGAGCTTTCATAATTTACGGATATGATGTCATGACCGAGGCAACCATGTCAACGTATGGTGCGGGCTGCCTGGGTGCGGGCGGAAGCCTCCACTCCCATCGTTTTCCCACGCCAACCCCATCGGGATTCTTAGGCGAATAGACCAATAAATGACTATTACTTCTACCGTTTGCACCATTATATCTCTCCATAGTCAGCACTTCCACAGCTTCAAAAACCTTTCCGTTGCGAGTGGTATATGTCGGTGGATTTGGCCCCACCGTCATCAGGTAATTCCGTGCGATGTTTCGCTTCTCTACGAGCTCTTGCTGGACAGCCACCTTTACATTTTCATGCCAGTTCCACAACTGACCTAGTGTGAGTGGAATTCCGCCACCACTAGGATCTCGCTGGAACATGCCCCAACCATTTTTTTCCTCCGCTGCGTAAAATGGCCATCCCTTCGCCCCGTGTGCCCCGGGACTCCCATCGCTCTTTCCGTTTGCAAACTGATTATACCAAGGGTGGTTTGAGGTATCATGGCTTTCCCATTTTGCAATACCCCAAGCATAGGGAAAGTTCAAAGGCGCTGCTATTGAACTGATATAATTTGCAGCAACCTCGGCGGGTGGATTCTTTCCGAGGATTTGGAACTTGGCCGTAGTTTGAGCACCCGCAGGAGACCCATCATCCTTTAGTACCTGAAAGGTCAAGACCGTATTATCGCCTCCAAAGAAGGATGGGGGGTAGAATGACGGCATATCCCATGGCTCACCGACCGGCTTACCTACCCAGCCGCCTCCAGGGGGCACCAAAACGTCATCACTTGGACGATTCGTAAATTTAGCCTCGAGCTTCCACAATGCACTCACCTTAGTACCTACACCATTCATGGTACTGGAAAGGTCCGGCATGACTGGGCCACCATCCGAAGCGGCGGTGGCATAAATAAACGCCGTTCCGGCATCACCGACGTTTCCACCTGCATTCGTAAGTGTGATCTTCTTCGCATGAGGATCGGCACTGGCCGTCGTCGATGCCTTCGCGGCCGAAAGGGAAACTGCCATTGCCAGCGAGGATGTCTGCAATGAGCCGCCATCCTCCAGCACTTCCTCGTCCGTTAGATTTTGGGTTACCTGTACCGGGACAAAGACGAACACGCTCCCATCCTGAAGACAGCCAAGCATTTTATCAGAATTAATATACTGAGCCTGGAAGCCGGAAGCCTGCACCACAAAAAGCTCGTGCGTATAAGCGTCAAAAATTACCTGCCCATCAGTCGCTGTCCCAGATCCACTTTGCAGAATGCTAGCGTTCAATAAAATCTTCCCGTCGGAACTTACTGAAACAACGCTGTTGAATGTTACCCTTTGAACATAGTCCTGATCAATCAATGAAGAAATAGGAGATGGATCACCGAAGGTGGAGATAATGCCGATCTGACCACCAATGGATGGAAATGAACCGACCATCGTACCATAGTCATCAACCCCGTAGATAGTTGCATTCGGATCGTTTAGCGCAACCATCGTGCCAGCCCCGATGCCATCCCAAAGCGATAATGTTGAACTGGAGGCAAGCTGCGGGATAATCCCTGTTCCGAACATACTCAGGGTGTCAGGCGCTGCATATGCGTGGCACGTGTCTGGATTGACAATCGGAGCCCGGTAGTTCCCCACAGCACAGGTTCCACTATAACTCAGTGCAAATTGATTGAAATTCGCGGTCGACACTGGTTCCAGAGCGCCATATTCCCAGTTGGTGACGATCTTCATATCCACCGTATTGGTGGAGTTGTCGTACGTAGCCGTTATGCCGTTGAGAGGTGTCGTTTGCCTCGGAAATAATGCTCCAGGAGCGGCGAGAACTGTAACATTCTGCGTCGGCAGTGGAAAATCACCAAATGCTTGTTGGTCACCAGGTATACTTGTAAGTGGACAAGGGACCCCACCTCCCATCCCATGGCCCCAAGGACCACCACCCGGGGTGCTCGCCTTGATACTGCTCCCCAATACTGACTCCAACCCAGCCTGATCACTAAATGGCTCCCAGGATCCTCCACCATCAGGCAAAGCATTCGAGGTTACGCCGACTGCATTCGGAAACTTATCAACATGCGAACTTGCGCACGCATTTGCGGCAAGCGTACCATCTGCAGAGATACCCTTCACGCCGAGGGTAGCAGCGATCACGGCAGGGGTATCGTCCGCTGCAGAGAAGCTATACGATGGACTTGTGACCCCTGGACTGGTGACCCCATTTCCCACCGGAAACGAGATATTAAATGATCCCGGGAACGTATTTCTCTCCGTCGCCCCGTTTGTCCACGATACGGCTGTATAGCTACCATCAGCATTCTGGTACCAATAGGCTGCCGCGCCATCATCACCAAGGGCCATACCCTGCGCCTGCGGATCGTCATCTGAGCTGATCTGAATCGCAGCATATGGCAACATCGGAATATCAAAGCTCGCTACAACAACTCCAGAGCCTGCGGCCGAAGATGAGCCGGCTCCATTAACCGCACTAACGTCATACTGATAAGATTCACCTTCGGAAGCACCATTATCGACGAGGCTCGTCATATTACCAGCGACGGTTCCAATCGTTACCCAATTTACACCGTCGGTGCTCCTTCTGATGACAAACCCCGTCTGATTCGCTCCTCCTGCGGTCCATGAAACGACCTCCGCCCCCCCATCCCATGCCCCCGAAACACTTATTGGCGCCTGCGCTGGATTTAAGTAGGCCGCCAAATCGAAGTTAAAGACATTCTTTAACTGACCAATATTTGCCAACGCAAAATTGTCAGGCGCATCGGCATCGGAGCCGTTCCAAGGATACTGATCGCTGTATCCGATTGCCATCAATTGATCATAAAACGGCTTTGCCACCGCCTTCATCTGGCCAAGGTTCGCCGCCGCGAAATTATCAGTCGTCGGCCCTGTCAGCGGCACCCGCTTTCCACCCACCAAATGGAAACTCCCATCTAATTCAAGCTGATACCAGCTCTTGACCAGGGTAGTGACATCGGCTCCAGCTCCGCCAGGGAGGTCCTGCTCCATTTCATCGTAGGCAGCCGTGGCCATCGCCTTCAACTGCCCCAGATTCACGGGACCGTAATTATTGGGCGTCGCGCTCGAGTCGATCACCCCGCGATCAATCCACCACTGCGGTCCAGCAGCGGGCGATGCCATCGCGGGAAACAGAAGTCCGAAGAGAACAAGAGCGAGCGGCCGAAGCACAATCTGCCGTCGAAGAAATGGAAGAGATCTACCTTGTTGAGACATACCTAAATCAAAGGGCCAGCTTGGAAATGAGTGAAAACGGGATACAGCAGGGGTGAAGTGGGGTCAGAGCCAGTGGCAGCGAAGCATTGAGCCAGGATTAGTTGGCAAAGTCCCCCATCGAGATATCGCCCTGCGCCTGAATATGTACGACACCATTAATGGTCGCTCCACCATTGAACGTCGCCGCACCATCGACCTGCATCGAGTCAGCAACATGAAGCTGCGCCGCCGGACTCGTGGTCCCAATCCCCACCTGACCCCACCGATTGATATACAACCGTGTCCCTCCCGTGGAAGGATCCGTCGAGCTAACAGGAACGGTGGGATCGGTGGCAGTAGTCAGAAAGATGTCTGTTACAGATGTTGAATCATGCACTCCACCCAGCCAAAGCCACGTCCACCCGACTGTCTCTTGCGCCCGCATAAGCACCGTTGGGTTGGTGGGGTTCATGTCGACAGTAGGCATACAGATGGCGGCCCACTTATCCACGCCAACGGTACGCGTAGTCACGTAGGGATCTGCACCGATCATGATTGTTGCAGGCGCACCGGAAAATGAAACATCTAGCCCGCCGTACTGTCCGAAACCACCCACGCCAGCACCGGATCCAATAAGTAGAGAGCCATTTTGTGTAAGCTTCATCCTTGTTTCCGGGGTATTCACCTGCGTCCCCGATCCATACGCGCTCGCGGTTCGAAATTCAATCTGCGATCCTATAGCAGGACCACCAACCGAAGCACCTGAAGAGAGAACTAACGTGCCACCATAGCCTATGCTGCCAGGACTGGTATCCGCATCCGCAGCCTTAATCGTCAATGAGTTTCCGGACCCGTAATACGAACCATTCCCTGAAATGGTCTGCGATCCACTGCCTCCGAGGACGACATTTCCCCCATTCACCCCGAGATAACGCTGATCCGCAACGCTCTGCGTCAAAAACGGCGAACCATTGAGGAACACACCAGGAGTCGAGCCTCCCGGCATCAGCACGATGCCATTTGCAGTATTCGCCGGATCCCAGAGGGTTAGGCTATTGCCGCTACCAAGCTGCATCTGCAGCCGGGTCGAGCCGTCCGCATTCGCGATGTGCCATTCCAAGGTGGCATCTGGGCGGTTCAATATGAAAAACCCCGCTGGCCCTGTCGTAACGGTGGGTATCGCAGAATCGGAGTAACTTAACGTGAGGTTGGGTGTACCGGGGGCACCTGGGGCAAGTAACGGGTCAGCAAGGCTTTGAAGATCCAGGACCGGCACGGAACCCGTTGTCGTCGGATTGATCGTGACGCTATCGCCCGAAATCGCATCCGCCAAGGCGGCACCACCCTGCATCTGGAAGAGAACCGCAGCATTTGTAACTGCCGCAAACCGCAAAAACTGCCGAAAGTTTTTCATAGAAATCATCAAGTCAAAGGGAACGTGCACACCTCATCATCACATCTCAGGTGCGCGCTTGGTGCTGATCAAAAAAGCCACTTACTCCGCGATTACAGAAGAAAAGAAACCCAACCAGCAGTCAACATCAACGCTCTTGAATTCTGGAATTAGTTGGCAAAGTCCCCCATCGAAATGTCGCCCTGCGGCTGGACATGAACGACACCATTAAACGTCGCCGTGCCATCGACCTGCATCGAATCGGCAACATGAAGCTGCGCCGCCGGACTCGTGGTCCCGATGCCCACCTGCCCCGTACGATTGATATAGAGCCGAGTTCCGCCCGTGTTAGAATCTGAAGAGCTAATCGGAGTCGAGGGATCGGTGGCGGTGCTGAGATAGATATCGGTCACTGCAGTTGCGAAGTCAGGGCTACCTCCGAGCATCAATTGCGTTGTGTTGCCAAACCCGTGTGCATTCAAAAGGAGTACAGGGGGAGCCGAATCCACTTTGACGTTCGGCATGGCGATGTCGGCGTGCTTTTCCACTCCATCGGTACGCGTCGTCTTATTTGGATCTGCCCCAATCATAATGGATGCAGGTACCCCGCCGAATGAAACATCCAATCCGCCCCACACTCCCCAGTACGATCCCCTACCAGCCCCTGAACCGATCTGGAGAGCCCCCCTTCCATTAAGCACCATCAACTGTTGAGGCGGAACTACTTGCCCATCATCCCCGCCTCCAGGTGAACCGAGAAATACAATCCCCGAACCCCAATAACCTGTTCCAGCCCCCCCCAGAAAGGATCAGATTTCCGCCGCCATTTGACCCAACCGATCCAGCATCCCCTGCTTTGATCGTCAAGGAATTCCCCCATGCCTCACCCGTAACAGGCGGAGTGGAAATGGATTGCGGGCCACTGCTTCCGAGGACAATGTTACCTCCGTTCAACCCAAGATAGCGCTGATCCGCCATGATCTGCGTCAAAAATGGTGAACCATTCAGCGAGATGCCAGGAGTCAAACCTCCCGGGTTCAGCATAATACCATTCGCTGCATTCGCAGGGTCAGACAAAGTCAGAGTATTGCCACTGCCGAGCTGCATCTGCAGCCGGGTCGAACCGTCCGCATTCGCAATATGCCACTCCAAGTTCGCATTCGGGCGGTTCAGAATGAGAAACCCGGTCGGACTAGTCGTAGTGGATGTCGCCGAATCGGAGTAACTCAATGTAAGCGTAGGGCTACCAGTGGTTTGGCTCGAATCGGCCGGCGCCTCAAGAGTCAAAACCGGCACAGCCCCCGCCCCTGTCGGGTTGATCGTCACGCTATCGCCCGTGATCGCATCGGCCAGGGCGGCGCCACCATGGAGGTGAAACAGAACCGCAGCATTCGTAAGTGCCGCAAACCGTAAAAACTGCCGAACTTTTCGCATATGACTCAGTAGGTGGGGGTTATAAATCTGATTAAAATTTTCCATTCCAGCGACGCCTGGCGGTCCTCCGGAAGGGGCAGCGGTTTAGGCAAATCACTTACCGGAGTCAACGAAAAGGTCTCTAAGTGGAAAAAGTTTAAGTGCGGCTTCCCTCAGACACCAAACAGGAGAGAGCATTGGGCTCCGTTCAATCACAACTCAGCGCTACTGGGGAGGCCGCACATTCAAGCAGGATCCAGGCACAACAGCTCGAGGGACATTGTGTAGACCCGTCCACTACAAGCCCATCTCAGTCGCAACACACCTCGAAGCTAATCCTCCCAATTGCGGAATCCACTTAACGCTCTCATCCGCAACGTCTATCTGCAGCTCTACACAACCGCCCGCACTTCAAGCTTCGCGATCGCCTCCCGGCATTTGGCAAGATCGAAGCGGATAGTCCGATGCCCAAACCGAATCACCGGAATCTTCCGTTTTCTGGCCAGGAGCTTCACAAAGTCCGCGTTTGGGAGGTTCAATTCTTCTGCAAGCTGCTGTGCTGTTAAAAGTCGATTCGCGCTCATGCACGGCAGTAGAGCACGGGTTTTCTGCAGGCCGTTGGCCCCTTGGCACGAACCCGACCCCAGCCCGGCAGGAATCCGGCACCGACCCGGCAGCATTGGTGCATCGATGTCGATTGACGCGTTTTCTTTCCACGCTTGGACCACGCGTGCCAAGGAGCGTCGCCTCTCGACCGCTGGAAAGCGCTCTAATCACGTCTGCCACCGCAAACAGGGTCAAGCCTGGCAGTTTCACAACCGCCTGAATCCACCCAACCGCCGCCGCGCCTCGCGCCAGACGCTCATTCCCAACGACCCTCTCAGTCCTCCACTCACCCGTCTCCAATGCGATTCATTCGGACACCGCATCAGGCTTCATTTTTGCCTGCCAAAAACTGCCAAAAAACTGCCAAAAACATCACCTTAAAACGCCTTTTTTGGCAGTTTACGGTGGTTTATCGCCACAAATGAAAACCACGTAAAAACCCGCGCTTTCGCCTGTATTCATGCGGGTTTCCTGACCACGAGAGGAAGTGGGTTGGGCGGGACTCGAACCCGCAACCAACGCCTTAAAAGGGCGCTGCTCTACCATTGAGCTACCAACCCATCCTCTTGCGTTTTACCGCTCAACGACCGCATGGTCGCCGAAAGGGAGGGCGTAATTAATGCAACACGGCGCGTGACGCAAGCGCGAAGGCAGACTATTTTCCGCTCCCCTGCATTTTTTCCCGTTTTCCATGCGTCTTCTTTCCGAAATCTCCCATTTCCGGAACCGCTGGCCGACTCTGGCCGGCATCGTCCTGGCGATCGTTGCCCTGGTGGCGCTGACCATCAAATTCGCGGCGCCGCTGTTCCGACATGAGAATCCCCTGCTCACGACGCCGAAGCTGGCCCTCGAGGCGTTGTCGGCGCGCACGCTTTATTACAACGGTCCCGCCAGACCCTGGCTGCTGTCGACGCATCCGGAACTCATCTCCGAGGAGGACCGGAAGGATCCCAATGGCATGGCCCGGAGTTTCGCCCAAGCCGTTCAGGACCCGAAGCTGTTCCGGCAACTCGATCGTCAGTACCGCTTCGATACGATCCTTCTGGTCGGCAGCCCGAGCCAGTATCACCCGCTGCTCGAGCATTTGCTGGAAACACCGGATTGGACGCTGACGTACGTCGATCACACGAGCCTGATCTTCAAGCGCGGGAGCGCAGATCGCTGGACACCGGCGAAGCTCGAGCCGCTGCGGGCGACATTTGCGCAGGCTTCCGCCAATGATCGGGCGACCTTTCTCGCCCAGACGGCCAGGAAGCTGATGGCGACGCGGAATTCCGAAACGGGGCGCTCGCTGGCGGAGGAGGCGCAAAAAGTGGATCCAAAGTCTGCGGAAGGCTGGAGCGCGATGGCGGAGTATTACTTGAATCGCGGGGAGTGGAACCCGGCCATCGGCAATGCCGATCATGCCCTGGAACTGGACCATAATTCGCTGACGGCGCTCGCGGTGAAATCGCAGGCGTTGTATGCGACGAAGCATTTCGCGGACGCCTATCACGTTTCAGACAAGCTGATGGAGAAGGTGCCCGACGATCCAGGGTTGCTCTTCTATCACGCGAAGATCTGCCACGAGGCCCGGGCGTTCGGGGAGGAAATCAAGGCGTTGGACAAGCTGATCGCAATGGCCGAGGCGAATCATCGGCCAACATCCGGCTACAACGTTTACCTTGGGCAGGCCTATGCCCGAAGCGGCAAGGGCCAGGAGGCACTGGCTGCCTACGCGTCTGCGCTGGAAGATCCGGATCTGCCAAAAAGCCAGCGCGAGGAAGTCCTGGATGCGGTGGAATTAGTGCGAAGCCATCTGGGGAAGAAGTAGCCGAGACTGGCTCGGGAGCGGGGCTTCTATGGAAGGATGCATTCAGATTTCACATTTTACCCCAGTTGCTTACGGGATGTTTTTACGACATCTCCGTACGCTAGACAATCTGTGCATCAGCCCGATCCGAAAGGCCTTCGGTTGCTTCAAGGCAACACCCGCAAACACACGGCGCCCTGCTTTCGAAGCGGGACGCCGATCTGAAATCTGAGCTGTATTGCCGTTAGATGCGCTCGGCGATCTGCACCGCATTGAGCGCCGCGCCCTTGAGGAGCTGGTCACCGGCCACCCAGAAGGCCAGTGCGTTTTCCAGTGCGCAGTCGTAGCGGAGACGCCCCACCTGGCAGTCGTCACGCTCGGCGCAATTCAGCGGCAGCGGATACTGGGCATTCGCAGGGTCATCCACGACTTCGAGGCCAGGAGCCTGGCCGAGGACCTGGCGGGCTTTCTTCAAATCAACCGGACGTTCGAACTCGGCGGTGACCGCCACGGAATGCGCGCGGTAAACGGGTACGCGAACGCACGTCACCGAGGCCTTGAATGTCTGGTGATGCATGATGCGCCGGCCTTCATTCTGCATCTTCATTTCTTCCTTCGTGTAGCCGGTCTCGAGGAAGGAATCGACATGTGGAAGAACGTTGAAAGCGATCTGGTGCGGATACACCTTTTTCTCGATCGGCTGGCCCGCGGCGAGCGCCGCAACCTGCTGGCGCAATTCCTCGATGGCCTGCGCTCCGGTGCCGGAGACCGCCTGATAGCTCGAGGCGATGATCCGCTTCACCCGGAAAGCCTGATGCAGCGGCCACAGCGCCATGAGCGTGATGGCAGTCGTGCAGTTCGGATTTGCGATGATGCCGCTATTCGAAGCGATGTCGGCGCCATTGATTTCTGGCACCACGAGCGGGACCTTTTCATCCATGCGGAACGCGCTGGAATTATCGACGACCACCGCGCCCGACTGCACCGCGTGCGGCGCATATTCGCGAGAAATCGATGCACCCGCGCTGAACAACGCGATATCCACGCCATTGAACGAATCCGCACGCAACTCCTGCACGGTCACATCCTCGCCGGCAAAGGGAAGGGTCTTCCCAGCGGAACGGGCGGAGGCAAGCAGCGTCATTTTCCCGACGGGAAATTGGCGCTTCTCCAGGACTTTCATCATCTCGATTCCCACGGCTCCGGTGGCTCCGACGATGGCAACGTGCAAGTTTCTGCTCATAAAAGGGCCGCAAACTGTATAGAGTCTGCTCGGCAATGCAAATACACGTTCACATTCCGTCGCAAACTTTAGATCTAATTGACGACGCCGGAACCCCCGTGCGGTGCTACCCTGTATCTACATCGCAGTTTGGAATCGGATCCGAGGCCGGCAGCCTCAAGACTCCGACAGGACGATTCCGCATCGCGGAAATGATCGGCGAAGGCGCGGAGCCTGGAATGATCTTCGTATCTCGCGAGCCGACCGGGGAGATCGGTCAGGAAACCGACACGGTGGACCGGGTGCAAACGCGCATTCTTTGGCTTGAGGGCTGCGATCCGGACAATGCCAATACTCACGATCGGTATATCTACATCCACGGCACTCACGCCGAATCCAAGCTCGGGACGCCGGCCAGCCATGGATGCGTGCGAATGTCCAATGCAGACGTGATCGACCTTTTCTCGCAGGTGCAATCAGGCACGCCGGTCGTTATCGAAGGCTGAGATTGCCAGGCGACTGCCCGCTTTCGGCGTGTGACGCCAAGGTGTGAGTCAGGCATCCACCTATCCGGAGCGAATTCCTCCAATTTTGCCACGGAAAGGCATTGTCATTCCGGGAACCGGCGCCCATAAACTGCCGCCCAGCGACGGAAAGTGGTAACAGCCACCGACGTCGCCTGAAGCGATGCAAGAAGCTGCGACAGAACGCGCCTTCGAGTCGTCTCACAAATCACAGACAGTTCAAAAAATTGCCAAATTGGCAAAGAAAGGGGGGAAACCTTACAACATGAAATACCTCGCACTCTTCGCGATCCTCGCCGGCTCCATGCTGCTCGGCGCATGCGCTCACAAAGAAGAAACGGTGGTGACTCCGGCACCCACGGCCCACTACAGCAAGTAGTCTGGCACCGGCCTGATGGCCGGATTTCTGGCCAGGCCGGTGAAATATCCGGCCTGGCTTTTTTTTTGGAGAAACAAGACTTACTGGCAGGTTACCGACGGAACTCCGATGACACGGCAACAGCAACCTGCCGGCTTCGGCAATCACTTGCCGGAGTCGATGGTTCATCACGTAATACTACCGTCCAGCCCGCTTACCTGTCGTACTCGTTCACGACACGGTACTCTCCGGGGGGCGGAGCTGCAATGGGCTCGGGCCGTGTGACCATCACCGGCATTGTAGGTCCGGGAGTATCTTCCGCGCGCCCAACTCCGGGGTATGCCCGGTGAGTAGCGGCCGGGTCCGGCTCCGGTGGTCGAGTATAAGCGATATCCCGCTGGTGTTCACGATTATGAGCGACGTCCCGCTCGTGTTCATTTGTTGCGCAGGACGCAAAAGCTGCACACGTGGCAGCGAGAGCCAATAGCCGGCGATTTGTTGTAAGTTTCATCATATTTCTCGAATGGGGGTTATTGTTACCCTTTGGAGCGCGTCGCCCCCGCCCTGTCATTGATCGGGGCCGACTGCGCGAAAAGTTTCCGGCGAGCTTGGAGAAGTAAGTCGTATCGGCTGCCCCACGATGCTTGAGCGCGTCGAGGATGCAGGCGCCACGCCTGATGACGGCGGTGCGGACGCGTAAGGTGGAGAGTAAACCTGCGACTCGTGGCGCGTCTGTGGCGAAGCAGCGGCCTCCGTCCGGTGATGAAATATGCATATTCATCCTTTGCGCAGCCTGCCGCGATAAAGCCCGCGGCACCGGATAGAAAAATACAGCCGGATTTCATGGCGGCAACTTTGCCGTGGAGACTTACAACCCGAACTCAATCCGGTCCCTTGGCCGTCGCATCGGCAGGCAATGGACTTTTACTGCCGGCCGTTGAGGCGGTTCCTTCGTATGGAGTGACGACCGTTCCGCGACGGCCTACGAGCGCGCACCAGCCACAGCGGTCCGTGACCCGCGCGAACTGCACGACGACATCCACGGTGCCGTTGTAATCCGACCGCCAACGAACACCGGCGAGGCCATTCGGCGCGCGACGCGTGTCCTTTACGAGGGTATTTCCCGTCTCTTCGGCCTCAACCCAGATTTCCAGCTCCTGGCAATACTGATCACCAGCGATGATGAAAACGTAATCGAGGCCGCGATTTACGGGCACTTCGAATTCGTAGGTTACCCCCTGGCCGCCGTGCCCCTCCTTCGAAGGCGTCATGTAGAAGCCCATGTTGCTGTACTTCGCCGCCATCAGGTATGCACGATCGGCGGCCTCCGCAGGATCGGCCCAGGCTTGCGGCGCGGAAGCATTGAGTAGGCTCGCCACCGAAACAGTCGCGACCATGGCTTTTGGAAAACTGAACAACGATTTCATAGGGTTCTCCGCGCGGTTGATTGCTGATCCAGGTTTTCTGTGCGCCTCCGACACCGGTTGTGGCGTCGGCCCATCGTAGTTCTTGGGAATCCGCGACCTCGCGTGACCGGAAAAATCGCGCTCCATTGCAAATTTTTCGTGGAGGAAGCGTTTTTGCAGAGTTTTCGTTTCCATTTATCGCAATCCAGAGGATCGTCTGCAGCCCAGCTGACCATGAAACTCCCCTACCCGCCGTTGTCGTTCAGTCTTCTCGTTGCCACCGCCCTGCTGGCCTCCGAAGGCGCTCCACTCCGCGCCCAGTCCGAACCTACCCTGGCTGCCGAAACAGCCAAACCCGCGGAGGCACCGGCCGAGGCAGCACAGGAACCGACTGTCGGAGCGTGGATTCTCGATCCCGCCTCGGCACCCATGCCATCGCGTGCCGACATGGAGAAGTACATCACGAATCTGCAGCAGCGGGAGCAGGAACTTTCGAAAACGATCGAGTACCTCGTGTCAAAGAAGCGCATGCGCCAGGAAAGCGCTGCGAAAGACAGCAAGTCGATCGGCGTGCCGGCGGAAATCTCGATGGATCGCTGGGATGAGCTGAACAAGCAGCGCGAGGACAGCAAAGTGCCGCCGAAGGACTACTCCGATGCAATGGCAGCCTTCGCGGCGAAGCTGCAGACAGTGAATACAGCTCAGCAGACCGTTTCAACAAAGCTCTCGCATCTCATTCTGCGCGAATCCGACGAAGACGAACCAGTCCATCGCCGCACCAGCCCGAAGACCACATCCACCAGCTCCCCAGCCGCGACTCCCGCACCTGCTCCGGCAGCAGCGACGCCAATCCCGATCCATCGCGCCATTCCGGTGCGCCCTGTTAGCAAGCCGGCGACACCCGCACCATCCGTGTCGTATGGCAAGCCGGCTTCAGGAAAGCAGGGCCAGCAGAATAATTAACTGCGCCGGGTAAGGCATGGCGGTCGGTTCCAATGTGGATCGCTTCAACTACCTTATCGGTTTCTGTTCGCGGCGACCATCGTGTTGATCGCCGTATCAAAAGCAGGCGCGATAAATCAGCCCTTCGCCGCCGGCACCGGCTGAAGCGCCTGCTGAATCGCCTTCATCAGCTTTGACGCCGTGTACGGCTTGTCGAGGAATGTCTTCACGCCAAGCCGTTCGAAAATGACCGATTGCTCCGGCTGCAGATGTCCGCTGGAGACGATCACCGGGACTTTGGAATCCAGCTTTCGCAAGGCACGGACGAGCGCCAGGCCGTCCATCTGTCCCATGGCCAGATCGGTGAGCACCACCTTGATCTCATCCCGCCGCTGGAAAAACAGCGCCAGCGCGTCACTGCCATCTTCCGCGGTGTAGGCCCGGTATCCATAATCCTGCAGCGTCTGTACCAACGCCTCGCGGATCGGCGCCTCATCGTCCACGACGAGTACCAGTTCGCCCTTGCCGCGCTGGATTTCCTGGTCGCCCGTCACGCCGTCCGCATTCGCGGCCGATCCCGACGAAGGCAGGTAAATCTTGAAGGTCGTCCCAATACCGATCTCGCTCTGGACCGTGATGAAGCCACCGTGGCTTTTGACGATCCCCATGACGGTGGCAAGGCCCAGGCCGGTTCCCTTCCCGATCTCTTTCGTCGTGAAGAAGGGATCGAAGATCTTGTCCATCGTCTCCGCCGACATGCCTGTCCCGCTATCGCCAACCCGCAAAACGACGTGCGGACCGAGTTGCGCCCCGGGATTCATGCGGGCGAAATGCTGATCCACATCCACATTTTCCGCGCCCAAGGTCAGCGTACCACCCTTCGGCATCATCGCGTCGCGGGCGTTGACGCAGAGGTTCAGCAGCACCTGATGCAATTGCGTCGCATCGCCCATGACCGTCCACAGATCCGGCGGGAACTGCGATTGAAAATCGATGTTCCGGGGAAAGGTCTGCGCGAGGATCTTGCCGATCTCGCCAATGAGATGCTTTGGCTGCAGCAGAACGCGCTCGCCCTCGACGCCCCGCGAAAAGGTTAGTACCTGCTTGACGATTCCCGCCCCGCGTTCAGCGCTGCTTTCGATGATATTCAGCATCCTCTCCGCATCCGACGGCACGGATTTACGAAGGACCGAGACCGACATCAGGATCGGCGACAGGATATTGTTCAGATCGTGCGCGATTCCGCTGGCCAGCGTCCCGATGCTTTCCAGCCGTTGAGTCCTCAGGAATTGCGTTTCCAGCTTCTTCGTCTCCGTGAGGTCCGTATTGATCACCAGCACCGATTTCGGTTCGCCGACGTCATCGTGCACGAGCGTCCAGCGACTATTTACGATCACCTGCCGGCCATCTTTCGTCATCTGGCGGAGCTCGCCACTCCACTCTCCTCGCTTCCGAACGCCCTCTTCGGTCTCGGATAGTTTGTCGACGTCGCACACGAGCATATCGACCATCTGCGCCCCAAGCGCCTCCTCCACGTGCCAGCCATACAGCCGCGAGGCTCCCTGGTTCCAGAAATTGATCGCCCCCGAGAGGTCGCAAACAATGATCGCATCCGACGCCAGGTTGAGCAGGCGCACCTGGTCGCGGCTGTTCTCCTCAAAGCGTTTATGGGCCGTCAGATCGTTTATGACGCACAGAATTCCGGGGCGCCCGTGGAACGGCAGCGCGCTCCATTTGTTTTCCACTTCGATAATAGAGCCATCCTTGCAACGGTGTCTCCACGGTCCGGAACTGCCGCTCGCTCCCTCGGTTTCGGAACGCACTCGGGACTGCAACCGCAATCCCCGTTCCAAGTCCTCGGCCGCGCGGATCTCATCGATCGTCAATAGCAGGAACTCGCCCCTCGAGTACCCGTACTTCGCGATTGCAGCGTCGTTAACTGCCAGAAAATGAAGGGTTTCCTCATCAAACACCCACATCGGAAGGGGGTGTCTTTCGAAGAGGACCTCAAAACCAGTCGAGTTTTCGGAGTCGTTGAACACTTGAGCACTACCTTGCAGCCACGAATTTGAGAAAGCAATTCAAGGGCCAGCACTTGTTAAAAAAGTGTATCCTTGAGCGAGTTCCTGGGCGAACATGGACTCTCGATTACAGCACTCATCAGAAATGATCGACTGCAAATCGAGAATTTCACTTGGCCCACTCCACTCTGTACCGATAAGTTTGTAGTTCTTTTCCTTATGAGTTCTGAAATCCAGAAGGTTGTCGAAGCCGGTAAGCTCACCTCGGCACAGGGCGCCGCGCTCGAAAAGCTCACGCCTGGCGCCTATGTCCTGCACAAAAGCTGGGGCTTTGGCCAAATCGATGGCGTGGATTTTCTGGTCAATCAGATGACCATCCACTTCAAGACGAAGCGGGGTCACACCATGCAGCTCCAGTATGCCGCCGATTCGCTGCAGCCGATCGCACCGGATCATATCCTCGCCCAGAAGGCCGCCGATCTCGCCGGCGTCCGCAGCCAAGCCAAGGACGATCCCATCGCTTTCATGAAGCAGCTCCTTCGCAGCTACAGCGGCCGCTGCACGCAGGAGCAGATCACGCAGGTACTCGTCCCGGACGTTTTCCCCGAAGCGGAGTTCAAGCGCTGGTGGGAAGGCACCAAAAAGCTCATGAAGAAGGATGGGCACTTCGGCATTCCGTCGAAGAAGACCGAGCCGATCGTCCTTCGCGAATCCGCCGTTTCCCGCACCGACGAGCATCTGGTCGCCTTCACGCAGTCCCGCCAGCTCAAGGATCAAATCGCTGCGATGGACCGGATCATCAAGGACATCGAGGAATTCACCGATCCGAAGGCACAGCTCGAGCCCATCATCCTGGCCGCCGAAGACGCCGCCCGGAAGAATGCCAAGCTCAAGACCAACGAAGCGCTTCAGCTCGTCCTGGCGCGCGATGAAATCGTGGAAAAGGCTCCCGCGCTCGCGAAGAGTCCCACCGCCCCGACCGTCGTCACCATCCTGATCGAGGAATCGAAGCAGCTCGCCCCGCTGCTCGACCAGGTGCCGGCAGCAAAGCTGCGCCGCGTGCTCGTCGCCCTGCCGGAAGCATTTCCGGAAGACTGGCTGAATCGCGCTCTGGCCTTGGTCGTCAATGGCAGCGCCCGCATCGTTGGCGAAGCTGCCCGTCTCCTTCAGGAGCAGGGCAAGACGGAAGATCTCCGCACCGCACTGGATCGCGCCATCCGCGAGCATTCCATAGCCTCGCCCGCTCTCGTGTGGCTTTGCGACAAGCGCGAACGCAAGGGCACCTTCAGCAGCCTCATTCATCCGCGCGTGCTCAGCGCCATCCTCACGGCACTGGAGCGCGAGCAGTTCATGGAAAGCCGCGACCGCAAGCTCCACGATCTGCTGCTCAACGATCGCGAATTGATCACCGATCTCATCGTCGATGCCGAGCCCGAGGAATTGCGCGAAGCCATGCGCAAGCTCCTGCTCACGCCGGTTTTTGAAGAACTCAACAAGCGTTCCCTGCTTGGCCGAATCGTTCGTATCTACCCCGAGCTCGAATCGACCATCACTGGCGAAAGCGGCGAGAAGCAGGAAGCACTCATCGTCTCCTGGGAAAGTCTCGAACGTCGGAAGGCCGAGTTCGACGATCTCGTGAACAAGAAGATTCCGCAGAATATCACCGAGATTCAGATCGCCCGCGAACACGGCGATCTCCGGGAAAACTTCGAGTTCAAGGCCGCAAAGGAAATGCAGCGCGTCCTTCAGCGCCGCAAGGCCGAGATGGAACGCGATCTCAGCATGGCTCGCGGAACGGATTTCGCGAACCCCGACATTACGCAGGTTTCCATCGGCACCACGGTTACGCTGAAGGAAGTCGCGGACGGACGCATCGACGTCTATCACGTGCTCGGCGCCTGGGATTCGGATCCTGCGAAGGACATCATTTCCTACAAGGCGGCCGTCGCCAAGGCCATGCTCGGCCATCGGGTCGGCGAGAAGCTGGAAGCGCCCACCGAACACGGCGACCGCGTCGTCGAAATCACGAAGATCGAAGCCTGGAAGAAGGACTAACAGACACTCCGTCCTCTAACTCAAAAATTCGCACGATCCCCGCTTCGGCGGGGATTTTGCTTTTCGGAAAATGGATGGCAGGAAGCTGCGGAGGTGGCGGAGCCTCCTGCTTCATCCCGATAAGATATACAGCGCGATTTGCTGATTGTCAGGACATCGGCTTTGAAACCGTGCTGGAGCAATGAAAGCCGCCCCGCTCCTATCCGCGTCGCCCAAGTCCATCCGGATTTTTCTCCTTCATTCGTTGTCCTAAATCCGGGCCTCAACGCTGTTCTACAGGTGAAGCAAACAATGGCACGACGGTCCGGTTGCACCGCCGCGCTCTTCACCAACCCACAGCAATCACTTACAAATCCAATTCAAATCCCTCACATGAAAGCATTCCGCACCCTCGCACTCGCCTGCTGCATTCTCGGCATCGCTCTTCCGGCTTCCTATGCCGGCAAAAAAGGCAATGGCGAGAAGAAGATGGGCTACCACAAGATCCTCAAGCAGTTCGACACGAACAACAATGGCGTCATCGATCCGGGCGCGGAATCCGATGCACTCCGCCAGGCTTTCGCAACCAATCCGGCGCTGAAGTATCTCGACACGAACAACGACGGGAAACTTGACGATTCCGAGATCGCTGCGATCAAGGCGAAGCACAATAAGAAGAATAAGAACGCCAACGCCTAATCCGGCGTAGCCCGCGAACGCATCCGCCGCCATCCGAATGTCAGACGACCGAGACGACCTCGAACGCAACAAACGGTTGATGCTGCTCATGACGCAGCATCAGCGGCGGATCTTCGCCTATATCTACACACTCGTGCCCGACCGCCATCACGCCGAAGATATCCTCCAGGAGACGAGCCTCGTCATCTGCGAGAAATTCGACGGGTTTGCGTTGGGCACCGATTTCGTGGCCTGGGCTTGTCAGATTGCCTATTGGGAAGTTCGGCGAGCCCGGCAGAAATTCGCGCGATCGAAAGTGGTCTTCGATCAGGAGGTCGTCGATGCCATTGCTGAAACGGCCGGAACGATGGCCGAGGAAATCAGCAACCGGCATGAAGCCCTCGCCCATTGCCTGCGCAAGCTGCATCCGCGCGATCGCGAGCTCGTGCTGACGCGATACGAACCCGGCAGCGGCGTCGAGGAAGCCGCCCAGCGTTCGGGCCGCACGCTGGATGCCGCATACAAGGCACTGGGGCGCATTCGCAAGCTGCTGTTCGATTGCGTCAGCCAAAGACTTTCCACGGAGGAAATGGCATGAGTTTGTCCGACCAGGAATTGCTCGAACTCCACGAACTCTGTAATGCCGTGGCGGATCATTCGATTTCGCCCGCCGACCATGCACGTCTCTCGGAATGGTTGCGGAATTCGGAGGAAGCCCGGCGGATTTACATCCGCTCGATGGCCCTCTCGGCCAGCCTCTTTCATTATGCCGGCGAAATGATGGCGGAAGCGCCGGACGCCCCGAAGCCTTCACGCTTTCAACGCATCCTGCGCCCCGCCGTGTGGTGGATCGCCGCACCGCTGGCGGCGGCGGCCGTTCTCGTGCTGGCTTTCTGGCTCAGCGCAAATCGCAGCGGCGATGGAACAGGAAACTCCGCTTTTTCGGAAGCGGAGGCAGATGAAACGGTCGCCCATCTTTCCGGCGCGAAGGACTGCCGCTGGAGTGGCGCATCGCTGGCACTCGGCGATGAGCTTCGCCCAGGCCAACAGCTGGAACTCACCCAAGGGGCCGCGGAAATCACGTTCGACAGCGGCGCACAGGTCGTCGTGGAAGCGCCCGCATCGCTCGAAGTCGCCTCTGCCTGGAATGCCGTGCTGCGCCGCGGAACCATCAAGGCAAACGTGCCCGCGCAAGCGGTCGGATTCCGCATCGCGAATTCGGCGGTTGATGTCGTGGACCTCGGCACGGAATTCAGCATGGTGACCGAAGACAATGGCGAGACGGAAGTGTTCGTCTTGAAAGGCGCAGTCGAGACCAACGCGCCGGAAGGCGAGGCCGCACCCCACAAACGCATGGTTCTGCGCGAGAAACAGGCGCGGCGATTTGCCCGAACTGGCATCTCGGACGTTCGCGATCGCGAGCAAAAGCTCGCGCGTCTCAGCCGCAAGCCCTTCCTCGACCGGACAGCGAATCCGATTGGCTACGCCCACTGGAGTTTTGACGATCTCACTTCGGGATCTCTGACGGCCCGCACCTCCGGTCTTCCCGGCGGCAAGTATCAACTTCAAGCAGACAGCGCCGGATTCCTCTCTGCTGCCAGCACTCCCGGCAAATGGGGCAAGGCCCTGCATTTCGACGGAAGCGCCACGCTCAAGACAAACTTCCCCGCGCTCAGCCGGCGCGCTGCCCATACGATCGCGTTCTGGACCCGGATTCCTGCCGAGACGCAATTGAGCGACGCCGGTCCGGCCGTGGCATGGACGGTGGGCGGCAAGGAACCTCGGCCATTCGATATCGCTTGGAACCGGAACCCCGCACAGGGCGCTTTCGGGGCGCTCCAGACACAGTTTGGAAAGCGATTGATCGTCGGCACTACGCTCCTGCGCGATGGCCAATGGCATCACGTCGCCGTGGTCCTTACGCCCGCGAAGAAAAACGAAACCGGGATGCAGGCGAAATTCTACGCCGACGGCCGCCTGGATGGTATCTCCGCAAAGTTTGGAACAAAGCGCCACCAACCCGGCGCACGGCGGGAAGAACTGCCAGCCCTGGCCGACGATGTCCTCGCCTTGGGAGGACTAAGTGGATCCAACGAACGCTTTCACGGAGACATCGACGAGCTCTATGTCTGCGACGGCGTGCTCGCACCGCGTGAAATCAATCATCTGATGATGAAGAATCAGATGTTGGCCACTTCCACCCCATCTGGCGACCCGCTCTAACCCTCCTCGGAGCACGAGGCAAAAGCGCCATTTTCCCTCATTTTTACAGGGGTTTTCGCCACTTTCACCAGCTCGACAACGAGACATCTCCGCCCCACGTGCGGCAGTAACGTGCAGTTTCATGTTGTGAGGCACCCAGTAGTCTGTTACGTGGTCGTGAATGGACACTGGAACACCCCCACTGTTTAGTCGGATCGATACCGAGAATGCTCGTGAGGATGACTTCTTTACGATCGATGTAGGCGGGAGGACGGCGCGAGTCTTTCGAGTCGTTCGAAACGGCGTGAGGGGCAATTTCTACGTGAAAGGCTACGTACACGGCGGCCAGTTCCTTCGATGCACAGGATTTTCGGCAAAGGGTATGGCGAAAGCCGCCGCGTTGAAGATCTGGCGCGCGGCCCTTGAGTCGCGCTTCGATGTCCTGGAAGCGACAAAACTCCGTCGCGACAAGCCGGCGGCGTCGCTCGGCGAGGTCATCAACGCCTACTCGCGGAATATCGGTGAGTTCAATCTGAAGATCAAACCACGCACCGTCTCCGGCTACGTCACAGCACTCAAGAGCGTCGTACGGAGGGTGCACACGACCGAAGTCGAGCGAGTATCCACATCGGCACTGACGGAAGAACTGGTTGAAAAGTTCTTTGCGGACCATGTCAAGGAGGCGGGCGACAATCTGATCGAGCGTGATGCACGAATTCGGGGTGCAAATTCCACCCTGCGGAACGCAAGATCGATGTTCTCGCCGACTGCGATGAAGTGCTACCGCGGAATGCAGCTACCGGATCTCGCCGGCTTCCTGAAAGCTTCCACGATGGAAGATCCGGCCGTGGAGCACTTGGAAATCTCTTCTTTGACCATGTGGGAGATCGCGCAGGCAGCATTGTGCCTGCGAGACCAGTCCCCCGCTCTGTACGTCGCGCATCTGCTCTATCGCCACCTCGGCATGCGCAACGATGAAATCGAAAACGCGCGATTGGAATGGATGGAGAAGCGGAGCGAATCGGTATGGCTACCAAATGGCGAGCGCCGCGCGATTGCCGGCTTCATGGTAATCAAAAAGCGGAAGGAATGGGCACCAAAGCGCAGCTCGGGCGAGGTCCCGATCGCGCCGGCCGTGTGGCGGGAAATCCGTCGCTGCAGCGGGGCGAAACAACCAGGTGACTTCCTAATCAAGGCGCGCTCGACAACGGACCGCTCGGATCTGGTGGATCGACTCCACAGCGCATTTGTCCGCCCCTGGATGGACGGACACGCAAAGACGTCCTACGA
>FTBG01000268.1_pt1 | contig 22458 bp, 15 predicted proteins | sample 1639311 | NCBI WGS metagenome assembly FTBG01 (sample SAMEA3914864, study PRJEB12502) | metagenome | biome: forest; material: soil | place: USA | collected 2012-03-12 | depth 0.3 m | reverse complement strand
GCTCGCGCCCGTACCTGAACTTGTCAACTCAACCTATGAAAAAGATCCTAATTCCACTGGCTTGCAGCATCCTTGCTGTGGGCGCTTTCGCCGATGAGGCCGTCACCACGACAACCACCACCTCAGGAGGAACCATCACAGAGTATACTCCAGGTTCCACTTTCATTATGAAAGAAACGTCCGGTCCGGTGACATACCGTTATGGTAAACACGTCACCTATGTCACAAAAGGCGGCAAGGAACTATCCGATGCCGACGTTCGCACCCGCGTCAAAGTCGGAGCTCCTGTGCACGTCCATTATACGCGAGACGGAGACGCCCGCGTGATTTCACGAGTCGAATTGGACGAAGATTGATTCGTCAGCAGCCAGCCCATCGCGGCCGGCATCGCGAAACGAGCGATGCCGGCCTGCCCTTTTCTTAGAGGGCCTCCATCGCCCGCGTGATACGCGCGACACTGTATTAATATCGTGGTGATTCGCGGTCCCAGGGATGGCTGGGCGTTTTTGCTTGAGGAAGGGCAAATCGGGAAAGAAGCTTTGTTCCGTTTTCCCAAACGTACTTTCCCATGAAGAATCTCTTTCTTTTCCTCGCAGTCGGCATTTTGCTGTCGAATTTCGGAATGGCAGCAGAATCCAAAGACGCCCGTTGTTTCGAAATGCGAGTCTATTATGCCGCTCCAGGAAAGCTGGACGATTTGCACGCCAGATTTCGCAATCACACGATCCGGATTTTCGATAAACACGGAATGACCAGCATCGGTTATTGGACCCCGCTGGAAAATCCGGATAACAAACTGATCTATGTTCTGGCTTTTCCGAGCCGCGAAGCTCGGGAGACGGCTTGGACTGAATTCAGGGCTGATCCGGAATGGAAGAAAGTGGCTGCGGAATCCGAAGCGAATGGCAAGCTGGTCACAAAGGTGGAAAGCACTTTCCTGCAAGCCACCGATTTCTCCCCGGAGGTGAAGCCGTCGAAAGGCACTGCGCCCCGCGTATTTGAGTTGCGCACCTACACGGCCACGCCCGGGAATCTCAATATCCTGCTCAAGCGGTTTCGAGATCACACGCTGACGCTCTTTACCAAGCATGGGATGACCAACCTTTGCTATTGGACATTAATGCCGGGCCAGCCGGGAACTGACAATACCCTCGTCTATATGCTCGCCCATGCCAGCAAGGAAGCGGGAGAGGAATCCTTCAAAACCTTTCGCGCCGATCCGGATTGGGTGGCGGCAAAGGACGCGTCCGAGAAAGAGGGCGGAGGATCGCTCACCGTCGTGCCGGACGGCGTGAAATCCGTCTATATGCAGGCGACGGATTATTCACCGACCAAGTAACCATCGCACGAGCAACGGCTAGGGCTTTGGCGTTATTAAGAGCGCTGAGGGTGAGTAAGTAACATCGCCAGCGTCGTTGAATGCCTGGATGCGATAGGTATATTCATTTCCGCTGGTAATCGCCTTGTCCGTATAACTGCGCGCCTCCGCGGGAAGAGTGGCGATAATGGAGTAGTTCCCCGGAAAAATGCGGCGCTCCACTTTGAATCCCGTGTGATTCGTGGAAGGGACCTTCCACGAAAGTGCGGCTGCGGAACCATCCTGCCGAATCTGGAGCGCTGTCGGATTCTCGATGAAGGTTGCGGTGATGATCTGCGTGTTGTCCGAAATGGTTTCGGTGTCCTTGTCACTGCCCGGCTCGAGCACGATTTTCGAGGGTGTAGTGTATTCCCCACTGTGCGGCCCGCGAACAAGGTTATGCGTGACGGTAGCCCGCTTGCCGCCGATCACGATGCCATTCCACCAGTAGCCTTCGCTGAGATTGTCTCGGCAAAACACATCCCCGCCGATTTCCAGTCCGAAACCAAATCGACTGGTCCATTTTCCAGGCATCGGCGGGCGCGCCAAAACTGTGTTATATCGCACGGAAATATTCGGACCGCTGCTCGGGACGATCGATAAGCCAAACGAATCGGGAAAGGGCTCAACCCAATTCGCAAAGTGATTATCTTCCACCACCAGGTTCGCGTTATCCTTGCCCTGAATCTCGATCCCCATTCGATGAATGTGCACGCCCCTGTTACGCAGGACCTGGCAGTCCGCAGTCACGCCATTCAGATGCATACCCTCGTTGACACCCTCAAATTCATTGTCGCTAATGAGGGTGTGATCGAGATTCCAACTGGCAATCCCCATATCTCCGCAAATGTTGCGAAATACGTTGCCTGAAATTTTGCAATTCGATCCCCCGATGGGGATGTAGATGGCGGTATTAAACGGATATTTCTTTTGCGTAATATTCGTGAAGGAACAACGCTCGATCCGGATATCGTGCGCCTTGACTTTTCCGGAACCGGTGAACGCAAAGCCCGCCGTGTCAAAGGTCAATCCTTCGATCACTACGTTGGCGCCGTGGTCGTTTTCCGTATGAGCAACAAAATCCCCCGGCTCACTCCGTCTTAAGACGGTTTCTTTTCCTAGATAGTTTCGATCCGATTTAAATACCAGGGCCTTTGAAAGCAGATAAACTCCGGGCGAAAACGAAATCGTGTCTCCCGTGGCGGATTGATCGATGGCTTTTTGAATGGCCGGCGCATCATCCGCATCGTCATTCGGCGTCGCGCCAAACCGAATTACATCCACGGTGGCGGCGCTGGCTTTCCCGAGCAGCGCCGCCAAAAGAAGCACGATAACCCGCTTACTTTGCACTCTGATCCCAATCCAGCCACGCCGCATCAATGTCCACGCTCGGCGTTTCCGAGTCACCCACTTTGACCAGCTTGATTTCGAGTTTCTGGTTATTAGTCGAGGCGTGATAGGAAAAGGTAGCCACGCGCAGTAAGCCACTAGCGATGGATTGTGTATAGGAAACATCTTGAGCAGAGCCGTCGGAAAGATGTGCGGATATCATCACGTGTGCCCCAATCGCCCCACCGAAAAGCACATTGAGAACGCGGGGTTTTGTATCCGCCGGAACGGTAAAGGACCAGCCGGCATTTTCTTTGAAATGACACCACAGATGGCCTGTATCATCAATGTTGGCCTTTTCAGGAGCGCCATCGGTCCAGGCCACGTTGCGCTCCTTGGTCGCATAGGAACCGTACTGGTCGGGCCGAGCATCTCCGATTTGCGTTACATCACTAATCTGGTTTCCCCCATTCTCCTTGTGAATAAATTTCTTGCCGTACCAATGCGCCCAGTCAATCACTCCCAACTGAGACAAGTTATAGATATTCGTGGTGCCCAAGGCGACACTCCCATTGAGTTCGCCCACCACAGGCGCCGGAGGTGTATTCTGAACATGGCCCGCTGAGGCTGCGCCCGATCGAGAATTCGCCGATCCGTTATGCTTCACTACATAAACAAGGGCCAGGGTTGAAACCGCCACGATCGGGGCGAGCGCCGCGGCGATTTTCACAGATGCCGACTTCCCTCTCTTGGATGAAGACGTCGAACTGGTGACCGGCTTTTGCGCATTGCGCGATTTATTCACCAATTCCTGCTGCGCGTATCGCAGATGCTCGATAAATTCGCCGTACGTCTGAAAACGATCCGAAGGACGCGTGGCCAGAAGCTTTGCAACCATGCGTCCGGTAAAATTTGTCACTTCGGGCGCAAAGGTCTGCACGCTGGGTGCGGCTTTGCGCGTGCGCTCTTCAATCAATTTCGGAATAGGCTTGAGCGAGAAAGGCGGGCGTCCCGTGAGACAATGAAACAGCGTGCAACCCACACTATAGAGATCGCTGCGCAGATCTTCATCGCGCATTAGCAGCTTTTCCGGTGCAATATAATCCGGCGTACCCCAGATTTCAGCCGTGGTATTTCTAGCGTGCTCGATAGGCGTCGCCAGGCCGAAGTCGGCTACCTTGATGCGCTGATTATCCACAAATAAAATGTTGCCCGGCTTCACATCGCGGTGAAGCAAGCCGCTTTGGTAGGCAGCATTCAAAGCCTCCGCCATCTGGATGGCGATCCCCAGCGTCTCTTCCTCCGACATCCTCCCCACCCGTGCGATTCGGTCCGCCAGCGTTCCCCCATTTACGATTTCCATCGCTATATAGTAACGCTGGTTCTTTTGCCCCGTGGAAAAGACTTTGACGACGTGCTGATGCGAAATGGAGGCGGTAAGCAGAGCTTCCTGCTCGAGCGATTCCAGCAATGCCGGATCTCGGAAATGTTCGGGACGCAACAATTTCAGCGCAACGTCGCGTTCCAAGGTTTCGTCGAAGGCACGATAAACTGTGCCGCTGCCGCCCTGCCCCAATTCACTCAGCAAGACAAAATGGTGAAATTCCCGCAGGACTTTGATGAGCGCTCCGCAGGTGGGACAAACAGCCTCAGTCAGGGGAGCGCAGCCAGTCACGTCCAGAAGGGTCTCGCATTTGGGGCAGTGCTCGACCACCGCGTCCGGGTCGGCGCCGGCGAGAGGAATGCTCTGCGATTCCGGCGGAGGGCCTTGGGGAGCCGGCCCTAGCGAGCCGGTGGTATCGCTATAAGGATATGGACTCCCTAGATGGGTCGAATCACTGGTGGGCGTGAAGGAATCGGGTTCGGGGGGGCTCATGCGGCGATTGAGAAGAGCATCCGATGTGCCCGAGGAATCCATCGGGTCGGATACAGACAGCAAGGCAGTACCGCCCTCTGTAAATAAAAGGCGGTCGTGGGGGTGGTATTCTGCATTCATTGGGGTGGGGTGGTGATCCAAGATTCGAACCCGGCTCACTGATCCCGGATTCAAGCCCTGGCGGTTTACCCAAAGAATACCGCTGCAAACGGCGCCCTGCTACTCAGGCCGTGCTCAATCATTTGCCAGATGTGCTGAATTTGCACCGCTGCCCTGCGGACGCAGGGGCAGCGGAAATCAGCGAGTTAGCAAAGCCGATCTGGCGAGAACTTTAGAAAAACCTGAAACGTGTTACAGGTTCGTTAAAAATTTCTCAGATTGGCACGCTATTGGAGTGTGATTTGGCAAATGATTTTCTCGAATGCGAGAGGGAGTTCTCTCATCGCGGCACTGCCGCGAACCCGCTTTATGGCAGCCAAGCGGCATCCAGATCCGCGCTGGCCGCGCCCGCATCATTTACCTTCAGCACCGTGATGGTGAGCGTCTGTCCAGCGGAAGCCGCCTGATAGGTAAACGTTCCCTGACTCAGCGTGGAGCTGGCGATGGTTTGCGTGTTAGTGAAGTCTGTCGCCGAGCCATCGGAGAGATGCGCTTTGATGTTGACAACTGCACCGGTAGCTCCACCGAAGAGCACGTTCAAAGTGCGTGACGTGGTGTCCGCGGGAACCGTGAAGCTCCAGCCTGAATTTTGCACGTTATTGCACCAGATGTAGCCGTGGTCGTTGGTACCGCTGCCAGTGGGGGTTCCGTCGGTCCAGGTCATGTTGCGATTGGCATCGGTAAACGTTCCGTAGTTTCCGCCGCCTACGTGGGTGACGTCGCTGATCTTGCTGCCGCCACTCGATTTGTGAATGTACGTCCCGTTCCAGTGCGCCCAATCGGTCGCGCCGAGCGAGGTGAGATTGTAGGTAGACGTGGAACCTCCTACCACGTTGCCGCTCAGGGAGCCCGTGGCTGCCGAAGTGAGCCATGCGGCATCGAGGTCAGCGCTGGCCGCGCCAGCATCGTTTACCTTGAGCACAGTGATGGTCAGAGTTTGGCCGGCAGAGGCCGCGTGGTAGGTGAGCGTGGCGACATTGGCCGTCGCGACGGAAATGGTCTGCGTGTTTGTGAAATCCGCCGCGGAGCTATCGGAAAGGTGAGCAGTGATTTGCACAACTGCTCCCGTTGCACCGCCATAGAGCACATTCAAAGTGCGTGTGCCGGTATCGGCTGGCACGGTAAAGCTCCATCCCGCGTTTTGCTTGTTATTGCACCAGATAAAATTCTGGTCGTCTGTATTGCTGCCCACGGGCGTGCCATCGGTCCAACTCACATTTCGCGAGGTATTGTGGAAGGTGCCGTAATTTCCAGCGTTCACTGGCGTGACATCGCTAATCTGGCTGCCGCCGCTCGATTTGTGATTGTAGGTACCATTCCAGTGCGCCCAATCGGCTGTGCCGGAGGAGGTGAGATTGTAGGTGGTGGTGGAACCCAGAGCCACACCACCGCTCAGTGAGCCACCGCCGGCACTGAGGAGACCGTACACGCACAGTTGATTGGAGAAAGTCGGGCAATAGACTTTGCCATTCGCCACCGTCGGCGCCGGATTCTTAGCGAAATTGCCAAGATCATCGCGCGTCGCGTTCTGTTTGCTGTTCCACAGCTCTGTGGCCAGGTTGGTCGCGCTGAACGCGTGCATAATGCCGGGCTGGGTGGCGTTGTTAGCATTGCCGCTGTAAACGCGTGTCGCCCAGATGATCGCGTTACTTGTCCCGTTGGCCGAAACGCTGTGCTGCCAGCCAGGCATGCTATTGGTCACCGCTTCAAACGTCGTCGTGCTCGCCGGCGTCGTGTTGATGGTCGTGCCGTTCCAGGTGAAGGCCTTAAGCTCGTCGCTCTCACCACCCACATACAGAGTGTTGTTAAAGAACGAAGGCCCGCCGTGGATGTGATTCAAGGAATCGGTCGTATCCGTGACCATGAAGGTCTGGATGCAGGTATCCGCACTCGCGTTGAAACCACCCATCGCCGTGGTATTGATCAAATGCCAGCGACCGGGCTTGCCGCCAACGACGAGGCGCTGCGTGCCCGGAATGAGCATGATTCCACCGCCTGCAAGATCGAGATCCGCGCTACTCAGGCTGCTCCAATCGTGTGGCGTAAAGTAATCCTGGCGAGCCACCGTGCTATTCAAGCGCACCGCACTCATCGCCACATCCGTGCCGCCGGTGTTCGCGTTGAAGTTGCCATTACCAGTGGTGCAGAAAATCGAGGTGCCGTCACCGACCGTCCCACCGCCATCCATCCAAATGCCGCCGCGTGAACCGCTCGCGGTGGTCGAAGCCCACACACCGACTTGGGCCAGCGTGGAAGCATTATAGCCGAAGACGAAGCCGTGGTAGTCACCGCAATCGTTGTGTGAAGCGCAGGTGAAATAAACATTCCCGCCCTGGAGCAGCAGTGCGGAGCGTTGATTGTTAATCTTCGCATTCATGGTCACGCCGCCGTTGCTCCCGGTGATTTCCTTCGGACCGCTGAATTTCTCCGCGCCGGTGGTGATGTCGATGGCGTGGAGGAACATGTGGTAGGTAGCGTCCGCGTTTTTCTGCTTATCCACCACGTACCAAGTGTTGGTGGAGGTATCGATGACGCCCGTAGAATTAACACCGATGACCGTTTGCACGTCCGTACAGCAGCACTGCACGTCGCCTTGCGGTACCGCCGTCGCCAGATGGCTCGTCCAATAAGCCGAAGTGGCGCCGTTGTCTGCGTCGAAGGCGTATAGCGTATTATTCATCGTCGAGACGTACACAACGTTATGCGTCCCTCCACCGATGCTCACACCCGACATGTAGAGCGGCTGGCTGTAGATATCGCCATCGACCGATTTCGAGAAAAGCTTGCCGAAGCTGGTGGAGTTAACGTTGGCCGTGGTGAGAATGGTTTCGCTGGCGTTGAGACCGGAGCGATTGTTATCGTTCTTTTGGGTCGTGACATTGACTGCACGGCTCGAAGCGCAAAGAGCGATGCTTGTGGCCGCGACCAGCGTAAAGAGACGAACGGGAGACAATCGTGATGAAAGGATCGAATAGGGACGAAGAGACGAGCGTTGATTCATTGGAGGAGGAAGCGAGTTGAGGAGGGTGTAAATTCGCGACTGCGTGACTTGATGGAAGGGCAGCGCGAGAGAGCAACGGCATTCTGCCCCGTCGCTCAATCTGCGGCTACGCCTTGTGTGTCCAATCGTTCACCATTCGTGTCGTTTCCTGTTACGCTTTCGTGAACAATGGACACAAGGCGCGGGCGATCACTGCGAATGCAGCAGCCCGATCCGTTACTTTGCAGCCGTGAATTTTTGCGGCAGCTACTTCTTTCCCTTGGCGTCGAGATTCGCCGCGAGATCTTCCGGCGTGGGATGCGATTCCACGCCATTCGCCGGCACTTCCGCATGGGCAGTCCACACGATGGCGTTCAGGATGAGCTTGCGCTGATCGTCGTTCCCCCACCCTTTGTGATAGTGGCCGCCGGTGAACCCGAAGCCGCGGCCATTGGACCCATCCGGGCGCTCGTAGGCCCAGGCGGTCGTCTGCTCTTTCTTTTCAGCCACCTCGGCGCGGACAGTGGGGTTGCCTTCGTGCGGGCCGTCCTTTCGATTCATTGTATCCGGCGTAGGAATCGCCCGGAGCACGTGCGTGAGGCCTTTTTGGTCCTCAGGGAACCGCATATGAAAATACCATTCATCCGTGGATGTTAAGGCCTGCGTGCCATTGGCCACGGGATGTTTGGGAAGGGGCAGAAACTCCGCTTTCCACACCGGATTCACCGACCAATCGGCCTCAAAGTAACCTCCCATCCACTTCAGAAACTCCGGGCCACCGTGATCTTTGGGAATCTCGACACCGTAGTGGACGCATACAAAGCCGCAGCCGCGCTTCATCTGCTCGGCAAGCTGCTGCAAGTGATCGCCCTGAATGGCGGGATGTCCCGGGCCGCCATCCGCGTAGATCAAAACCGTGTCGGCTTTACCTAACTCTTCTGCGCTCGGCCATTCCGCATTGAGATGGTAAGTGACATCCACAAGATTCGACGCGCCCTCCTTGAGGCACTTCGCGAAAAGCTGCACGCCGGCATTGTGCTCGTGTTCACCGGGGCCATGGCTCTGGCGGCCGGCAATGAGAATGACCGACTTCTTGCCATCGGCGGCAAAAACCGTCGTCGCGAGCACGGGGAGGAAAAGGAGAGAGAGAATGCGTTTCATGGGTTCCCCCTTATCACCCGCCAATCGGGAAGCTCAAAGCAAGAAAAAGGTGCCGTTTACTCGAAGTCAGCCCGAACCTTTCAGGTTGACTCTTGGGCGGAAACGCCGGTGAAATGCTGGAATCCATGGAAAATCCCTTGGTCCAGGCACTCCTGGTGTGTGAGCAGGTTATTACGGATGAGCGCACCCATCGCAAATCGCTCATCAACGTCTTCAACCACGTGCACACGCGAGCCTTTCCGCTCGTTTTCCCAGAGCTCACCGTTTTTGCTTCGCTGACGAACGGAAACGGCGCGCTCAATTGCGAGCTTCGCTGTGTGAAAGGGGACGGGGTCACCCCCATTTTTTCAACGCGCGGGCCTATCGAATTTCCCGACCCCAATGCCCTCGTCGATCTGGTCTTTTCCCTGAATGATTTGGCCTTCCCGGAGGCAGGCACCTATTCCTTCCTCCTTTTTAGCGAAGACGATCTGCTGGCGGAACGTCGTTTCCACGTGGCCCAGGCACGATAAATCCAGGCGCCGGTGCGCGCAGGAGAGCGAATTTCTCCCTACGAAAATCACTGGCACGGTGTTGGCTCAAAGGTACCCCCTTTTGAGAGTGATCATGCCTCGCCGCTTTTCCATAGTTCGCCGGCTTCTGCTGCTCGGGCTCGCTGCGTCCCTTTTGGGAGGACTCCGGAGCGAAGGCGAGCAGGTCACTTTTCGCCGGGAGGTGATGGCCGTGATTTCGAAGGCCGGCTGCAACGCAGGCAACTGCCACGGCAATGCGAATGGCAAGGCTGGCCTGAAGCTTTCTCTCCGCGGACAGGATCCCGATCTCGACTGGCAGGCGCTCGTGCGGGACCAGGAAGGGCGCCGGGTTAATCTGCTCGAACCGGAAGCCAGTCTTATCCTGCTCAAGCCTACGGCCGAACTCTCGCATGAAGGGGGCAAGCGGTTTGGAAAAGATTCGCCGGAATATCAGGTCCTCACCTCGTGGCTGCGTGATGGAGCGCCGGATTCCGGTGCGGATGGGCCAAAGCTCGCGGAGCTTAAAGTAACAGGGTCACAGTATGTGCTCGTGGCGCCTCAGCGCGAAGCCACGCTGCACGTCATCGCTCACTTTTCAGATGGAACCCAAAGGGACGTGACGCGCATGACGGTCTTCGAGCCGAACAATCCGGCGACCAAGGCGAGCATCGATGGTGTTATATCCCGCGAGGGAAACGGTGAATCGACCGTGCTCGTGCGCTATCTCAACAAACAGGTCCCCGTCACCCTTGATTGGGTCCCGAATCAGCCCGAATGGGCTTGGAAAGAAGTGCCGGCGAATAATTTTGTCGATGAGATCGTTTTCAAAAAGCTAGCCACGCTCCGCCTTCGGCCCTCGGAGCTGTGCAATGACGAAGAATTTATTCGCCGCGCGTATCTCGATTTGCTGGGGTTCGTTCCTTCGGCAAATAGCGTGCGCGCTTTTGCCGGCGATAGCGATGACAGCAAGCGAGGCGCACTGATCGAACGACTTCTGACGCGCGGTGAATTTGCCGATTTCTGGGCGCTGAAATGGGCAGACCTTTTAAAGATCGAAGAGCGGCAGCTCGACGTGAAAGGGATGCAGGTCTTTCACGATTGGATTCGTGAAAGCATCGCAAATAACAAACCGCTCGACCAATTCGCGGGCGAGCTCATTGCGGCTCGCGGGAAGACTTTTGAGAATCCACCCGCCAACTGGTGGCGGGCCAATCGCGATCCAATCACGCGAGCGGAAAATACTGCCCGGGTTTTTCTCGGCGTGCAGCTCAAATGCGCGCAATGCCACAACCATCCCTTTGAGCGGTGGTCTCAGGATGACTACTACGATTGGGCCGCGCTTTTCACCAAGATCGATTACGAGGTGCCGAATGGCGACAATCGCACCGATAAAAGCGATAAGCATGAATTCCGCGGCGACCAGACGGTCCTGATTAAAGATACGGGATCGATCACGAATCCGCGCACGGGCGACCCGGCCACCGCGCGTTTTCTCGGAGTAGCGCAATCTCCGGGCAACAAGCAACGCGACGACTTGCTCGCGCTGGCAGAGTGGCTGCCGCACACGCCGATGTTTGCGCGCATGCAGGTGAATCGCATCTGGTTTCATCTCCTGGGCCGAGGCCTTGTCGACCCCGTGGATGATTTTCGCGCGAGCAATCCGGCCTCGCATCCCGAGTTACTTGAAGCGCTCGCGGACGATTTTGTAAAGCATGGCTACGATCTCCGGCACACCATCCGCACGATCATGAATTCCCGCGTGTATCAGCTCTCATCTGTTCCAAATGAAACCAACGCGGAGGATGAAACGTTTCACTCGCGCGCGCTGGTGCGGCGTCTCACTGCCGAGCAACTCGCCGATTCGCTGGCTCGCGTCACCGGTTCACCACTGCATATCGACGGTTTCCCGGAAGGAACGCACCTCTCCCAGATCCCGGAGGGCCGCAAACACTATAAGCCATTGAAAACGAGCTTGGATCTTTTCTCCGCGGCATTCGGCAAGCCCCCACGGCTCATCGCCTCGGAATGCGAACGCTCAAACGATTTGGCCATACCCCAGGCGTTTCAACTGATCAGCGGCCCTATGCTGCAAAGCCTCCTCGCCCGCCCTGAAAATCGCCTCAATAGGCTGCTCAATAGCGATCTCAGCAACGAGCAAATCGTGGATGATCTTTTCTACACAACACTCTCACGTCCACCCTCGGATCAGGATCGCTCCATCATGGTTCACCAGCTCGAGGATGCCCCGGATCGCCGCCACACCTGCGAGGATCTCATGTGGGCGCTGGTGAATGCCAAGGAGTTTCTGTTCATGCACTGAGTCTGCCATTTTATCGAATGCCAATTATGCGAGCAGAAATGCATCGATCTAATCAGACGATCTTGTTCTTCGACGTGAAGGTGAAAGATCCGATGATGATGTATCCGTTAAAAGGAACATTGGAAGAGGTGGGAGCAACACTCACGGGCCACGGTCTTACCTTTGTCCAGTATCTCGCGGCTCCCAGGGTTCATTCCGGCCAAATCTGGCGTGATATTCAGAAAGAGGAGCGAATGGTCCTTGGCTCGCTTGATGAAAATGATTTGGAGCAAATAACTTCTCGTTTCGACAGCATTTCACAAGTCGCTCCAATCAGGATGAGAGAGTTTACAACCAGCGAGGTCTTTGGACGGAATATATTATCGCGCGAATGGTGGATGCCAGCGCAGAACAAGTAATCAATGATGAAAGATCGAACTTGGAAACCACTGCCTTCCCGATCTTATCTGAAGCTCGGCCGCAATCATACTCGCAAGCGAGTACCTTGAATAACTAAGCCATGCCTCACAACTACGCCTGCAAAAGCTATCACTCCGCGACGATGACACGGCGTCATGCCCTGAAGGTCGGCGGCCTCGGCTTGCTCGGCCTCACTCTGCCCGGTTTGCTAAGGGCTGAAGAAACGGCGGCGAAAATCAAGGCCCGCGCCAAATCGGTGATATTTCTATTTCAGTTCGGCGGACCGTCTCACATCGATATGTTCGACATGAAGCCGGATGCGCCTGAGGGCATCCGCGGGCCGCACAAGCCGATTTCCAGCAAGGCGGACGGCATCCAGGTTTCCGAGCATCTGCCCAAAACGGCTCAGGTGATGGATAAAGTAACACTCATCCGGACAATGCATCATACGATGACGAATCACAATTCGGCAGCGTACTACGCGCTCTCCGGCCACGCTCCGCCGACGGATGACCAACGCCTGCGCGATTCCCTGGATCTCTTCCCCGCCTACGCTTCCGTGGTGGACAGGCTGGCGCCAGTCGGTGGAGAGATGCCTACTTCGGTTTCCTATCCTTATGTGATCGGCGACGGCTCGGTGACTCCCGGCCAGCACGCCAGCTTTTTAGGAAAAAAACACGATCCATTTCTCGTGCTGCAGGATCCAAACTCCTCCTCCTTTTCGCTGCCGGAGTTAACTTTACCGCAGGGCATCCCCTTTGAGCGATTGCAGGCGCGTCGGGAGTTGCAGCAGATTATCGACAAGCAATCCCATCTGCTCGACTACTCCGCGGCAGCGCGCGGGCTCGATAGTTATTACGAGAGAGCCATCACCATGCTGCAATCGCCCAAGCTCCGCGAGGCTTTCAATCTTTCCGCGGAATCGCAGAAGATACGCGACGGGTACGGCCGCACTACCTATGGCCAAAGCTGCCTCCTCGCGCGGCGGCTCGTGGAAGCAGGCACCAAATTCGTTACCGTCTATTTCTCCGACAATATCGGCGGACGCAGCACGGAATCCGGTGGCTGGGATACTCACGGCTTTGATAACACCCGGATGTTCCCCATTATCGAAAAATATCACCTCCCAATCACGGAGCAGACTCTGCCCACGCTGCTCACCGATCTGGACGAACGTGGGTTACTTGATGAAACACTGGTCGTATGGATGGGTGAATTTGGCCGCACTCCCAGCATCAACAAAAACGTCAGCCGCGACCACTGGCCCCATTGTTATACCACCCTTCTCGCCGGAGCCGGCATCAAGCGCGGATTTGTCTATGGCGCCTCGGATAAAACCGGATCATATCCGGCCGAAAACCCCGTTTCACCCGACGATCTCGCGGCGACTATCTATCACCTGCTTGGAATCGACCCTTCCACGGAAGTCCGTTCCGCCGGAGATCGCCCGGTGCACATTTCGGATGGAAAGCCAGTAACGGGTGTCATGTCCTGAGAAACCGAAGCGCCGCAGATAAATTTCAGATCCGCGATTGCGGCGGGCGGTTGAAAACCGCCTCCCCAAGGAAGGCGCTTTGTAAGCGCCCAGGCCTTTTGTTTCCACAATATCTGCGCCTATCTGTGCAATCTGCGGATTCCCAATTCATCCTCAAACCGAAGTAAACGCCCGCCTTTAACGAATAATCGCATCTTTGTTCGACGCAGGCCCCGAAGTCTTGGGTGCAGCGGAAGCACCCGGGTCCTTAATCTTAGTCAGCTTAAATTCCGTGAAGAACGATTTCCCCGCAGCCTCCGTGGCATCATACACCGTGGCCTTGATGGTTAGATATGCCGGCTGAACGTTTTCTCCCGCTACCTTCCATTCCATCGGAATAGTGAAGTCTTTTTGCACCTTGTCCCACTTCTTCGAATGCGCGGGCGGATCGGGAAGTTGGGCGCGGTAGATTTGCACGAGCGCCGGGCGGCCTTCCATGGGCGGAATACGCGCGATAGTCACGCGCACGCCTTTGGATTCTTCATCCATCCGCTTCGCGCTCGGGCGCGGATCGACGCAATAAGCTTCAACATGGATCTTCGCCGCGAAATCACTAGTCATGCATGAAACTTCGGCGCGATAGGTTGCGCCTGGCTCCGCGGGAACCAGCGCCGTTTCGACTTTGCCGCCCCCATTGCCCACGATGTGCTCCGGCAGATCAATCTGCGCGCAGTTTTTGCCCCCGTGATTGACCTGGCTCACGTACTTTACATTATTCACATAGAAATCCTGGTATGGAAAATCGAAGCGAAAGGACTTGAGCGGCGTGGGATCGGAAAGATTCCAGTTGGGAATGAGATTGCCATTCGTCGTCGTGCCGGCCGTGCCGAACTTGGCATTTTTCAGCGCATCGAGGTCGCTGGCTTTGGTGCCGGAGGAGAGCTGCGATTGAGCCTCGGTGAAGGCTAGGACGCTGCAGAAGGCAGTCGCAAGGAGGAGGAAACGCGCGGTCATGGTTCGGGGACGGATGGTGGGAATCGGTTTTGGGAGGAGATCAAATTAGCAGGTTTGGGTAAATTACCAAAGATTTGAAGGCGTGCGATCTACGGCAAATTCCAGCGTTTGCGGAGAATCCAGTCACCGGAAAGCGTGGCCAGCAGGAGAAGCAGCAGCGCGGGATTATTCCAGAGATCGGCGATTTGCATGCGGGCAAACTGCTGTTCCTTGTAGTGGATCGCGCCGGGCCATTGATCGCGTTCATCGAGCGTAAAGTAACGACCATTGGATTGCTCGGCGATCTGCTTCAGGAGTTCGCGATTGAGCGGTTTGGAAGTGAGTTCCGTGGCGGGTTTTGTCACCACAAAACGCGTCTCGCCATCCACCTTTGCGCCGCCCACCTCGAGCGTGGAGTGCGCCGCGAAGACACCCGGTACGTTCGGCTCCACTTCCACGCGGTAGCCGGGTACTTGCTTGCCTCCCGCGGAGGGAAGCATCGCCGCGCTCATTTTATATTCGAAGGATTTTCCGTCTGGCGTCTTCACGCTCACGGGCAGGCTTGCCGGAGGTTTGGCTTTGTCATCGACAAAGCGAACGATGGCGCGCAGCTCGGGGTGTTCGCCCATCAAGTAATTTGCGCGCTCGGTGAAGAGCTCGATTTTGTTAGTATCCTGCTTGTCCTGCTCTTTCGGAATCAGCCAATCCATGAGCTGCGTCCAGAAAGTATCGTAAGGCGACCGATCCGCGCCCCAGCTTTTTGCAGCCAGCCGCCAGCGCCAAATGGTGTCGGACATGATCACGACGACACGGCCTTGCCCAAAGCGATTGGCTGCGACGAGCGGAAAACGTTGATCGCCTAGTTTGCCCTCGATCAGCAATTCCGTAGTGGGGTTCGCCGCGCCTGCGGAAACATTGGCGCTGAGCAACGGCGGGAAGTCTTTTACATTGCTAAAAAGCGGGCCAAAGACGGGGTGGCGAAGACCGGCCTCCGTGATTTGTACAGGGATATTCCCTTCGCGATAAGGCGCCGGCAGCTTAATAGGTGCAAATTCGGCCAGGGCCGTTTTGGCAATTTCCGGTGATCCGACAAGCTTTTGCCCGCCAAGTAACACGAGTCCTCCGCCACGATTGACGAATTCTTTGAGAGACAGATAGTTCTCTGTCGTCAGCGCTTCAATGGGCAAGTCCCCCAGAATCGCCACGGAATATTTGCTCAATCCGCTCGCCGTGAGGTCGAGTTTCGCCTGCGTGGGTAACCCGCGTTCCCCCATGCTCACCAGCCGCCCATCACCCCAGCGGACGAAAGCATTGAGCTGAAGATTGCGGTCGCTCACGATCGCTTTGCGGAGAAACTTGAAATCGAAATCCAGCGTGTTTTGCACGTAGAGAATTCGCTTCCCGGGGGCGAGCGCTTCGATAACGAAAGGATAGTTTTTTGCATCCTTATCCGCCGCGGCGTCGGTGACGCGGAGCTCATACTGGATCATGCCCGGTTCCGTGGGCGCGACCGGAAAGCTCACCGTGCGTGTTTGCTCATCTTCGTTAAAAGAAACGGTGGTCTCAGTTTGCTTGCGGCCATTGCGCCACAGCTCGACGCCGGTGGTTTTGCCGCTCATGCCGGAGCCGACGATGCCCGCGCGAATCTCTGAGTCCCACCCGACGACGACGCGCGCCGGGAAATCCACCGCACCCATGGAGATGCGTCCCGCGCGCACTTTCGGCGTGAAGGATTTTTCCAGCTCAAACGTGAACACTGGCGCCCCCGGCGTCACGCTTCCGCCGCGCGTGGCCCCCGAGGTATCGAGCCCGTCTGTTAACAAAAGCACACCTGCAAGCGGTTGCCCGCGAAAACGATCCTGCACTTGATTGAGCGCGGTCACGACATTGGAGCCGCCGCCCTGGAATTTCAGATCCTTCGCGTCGCCAGGGAGTTCGTTAAGCCGTGCATCAAAAGCAAAGTAACGCAAATCGAAGGTGTTGCGCGCTTTGGCTAGCGCGGGTGAAGCAAGAAGCTCTTTCGCACGCTCCGCTCGGCGCGGCTGCGCTTCATCCACCGGATCGGTCATGCTTTCCGAAGTATCCACGAGCACGGCGAGCTGCGGCTTGAGGATCGTGACTTCATCGTAGCGCTTTTGCGGCTGAATAAAAATGAGGATGAGAATCAGCAGCGCCGCGAGCCGAAACGCGCCGAGCAAAATGGCTTGCCGCTGCGAATGCAACCCCCGCCGCAAGCTCCAGCCCACCGCACCAGCGATGAGCAGGCCGATCAGCAGCAAGATCGGCCACGGGAAAATAGGCGCCGCGAGGAGATCTTTCATGATCTAACGCTGCGCTGGTGGGGCCGTCTGTCCTCAGACGGCCAGCACGGGTTGAGGGCCATTTTAATACAGATCCTCAAAAGTGCATTCACCATAACGGATTGGAAATTGCGTACGGCCATTTGTCAGGATCTGCAATCAGCCCTTTACGCACCGGATTCTGACGGATGTACTCGGCTTTCTCGCGGAGAGAAACCTCATCACGAATCCGATGCTCGAAAAAATCTCGCTGCCAAACGACGGCCAACGTTCGTGCAATATATTTCATCCAGTTTGAAATGACCTCCTCTAGGATTTCGGCCTGTGGAAAACACAGCAGAGCATGGAGATGGTCAGGCATGAGAAGCATCAATCCGATGTACCATTTGCCGATATCTTGGTAATGCTGGGCGGAAGTAAGGACGCATTTAGCTGTCGAAGGAACAGTAAGGATATTTTCACTTCGAGCAGCACAATTGATAGTTATGAAAAAGGTTGAATCGGTTGAAATCCAAAGCGGAGGTTGATGGTGAAGGTGTTTGCGCGGATGATAACGAAGCCTTGGACTGTTGTAGTCTTCGCAGGTTTTTCTGTGCGTTAATTGAAGATTGATGTCGTCGAATGCCGGCGGGTGACCAGATCCATGTGAATCCTCGCCTGCATTATTGCTTTCATGAGGATCTATGGAATTCAACATAACAAGGGGTCACCGATTCTTTCACCAGAGCACCGTTGCAACCCGAGCACATTGGCCAGCTGGGGACAGCTGGCCCCACCAGCAGCTTGGCCTCCAACCCATGAGCGCGTGATCAAAATTATGGGCGTCTCTCGTGCTTTCATTCCCTTGCCTCCTCCACGAGCACTGCTTCCGCCTCCTCCACATTTTCCGCGGCGCGGAAGGGCTGCCCGAAGCGGCGTTTGTTCAGGCGTCCGGCGCGAATGTGCGCTTCCTCGCCTTGCGCGCGGGTGGCAGCGAGGAGGTTGGAATAGATGGATTCACCGGTATAAAGTAACAGTGCGAGGATGAGCAGCAACGGCCAGAGTGGTTTCATGCCGCGGCTTTGCGCCAGCCAGAGCCGCAGGGCATCGAGGCCGACCACGGTGTCATTGGCGACAATCTTCGTGAGCGCGGAATCGGCGATCGGATCAAGATTGGATTCGCGCGCATCGAGGTTCACCACGAATTGATGAATTTCGCCTTCCGTGGCCGATGTTACTTGATAAAAACCTGCCTGCTCGGCATGCTCCAGGAGCGGCGCGCCGTGCTGAAGTGCAATCGCCTCGTCGCGCGGGGTTTTGAGCGTGAGCGCCTGCTCTGAGGGAAGGAAAAGCGGCGCAGGCACGGGATCGCCCACGGAAAAGAGAGCATCCTTGCCGGTACGAGACATGGAGAGGCGGCCAATCTGCTGCACCAGTGGGAGGAAAGCGGGCGTGAGCGGAAAATCCCCCCAGGCGCGATCCGGCGAAGCGTTCACAATCAAGACCCGGCCCGTGCCGCGCTGGCCATAGATAATGAAAGGCAAGTTGTCGCCCAGCGTGAGGAGCACGCGACCCTCTTTATTCAGGGTCCACTCAAGCATCTTGCGCTGCGGCAGAGCCGGAAAGGGCGTGTTGGCATCCCACGAGTTCGTAAAAAGCGGATGTTGTGGCTCCAGCGGCCGCGCCGGGAGGCGTCCGATGGGAAGCTCGCGCAATTTCGCAGGCTTGGCCGGAAGCCAGTCGATGCGGCCCAGGGACGCCAAATCCGTCTGATCGCTAGGGAAGAGCACCACTGTGCCACCGCTTTCCAAATAACGATCCAGACGCACGGAGGATCGATCACTAATATTCGGTACGCCCGCCAGGAAAACCGCGGAGTAAGGCTCCACGGGAAATTCGTCGAGCTCATTGGGTGTGATTGTTTTGATGGGAGCCCCACCCGAACCCGCTGCCAGCGCTTTGCGCAAGAAAAACGCCGGGCGCGCTTTTTCCGGACCATCCCCCTGTTCCACGATGACCACGCGCGGCGCTTGATAAACCGGCAGCGAAAAATAGTGATGATCATCCGCCGGAAGATTATCACCGGAAAGACTAGCCGTTCCCTGCACCCAGCGCCCGCTCACCGTGGGCGTCTGAAATTCAAAGGGAACATCCACTGCGCTGCCGGGTGCGGCTTCCACGGGCTTTTGCGCGACGCGATCCGTGCCGATTTTGATATCCAGTAAATCACGCAGGGGCGCCGTGGAATGATTTTCTACCGTGGCCGTCCCGCGCGCGAGAGCGCCGGTGGCCGCAAAGGGAGCTTCGAATGTTACTTTAGTCACGGCGGAGTTGACCGCTGCGAGATCGTCCGGGCGCACAACGACCAGCTTCGGATTGGCCTGACGCCACGCATCATCAAACAGCGCGGCATGATCAAACTGCCATCCGCTTTCCTGGTTATCGGTAAAGAGAAAGATCTGCTTCACCCCGCGAATCTTCTTTTCAATGGCCTTGCGCGCTTCGTGCAGACCTGCGGAGTAATCGGTTTTCCCTTCCGTGAGTTGGACGCCATCGACGGCTTGGCGGGCCACGGCGTGATCCACCGTGGGTTCGGCCACAAGCATCCGCGGACGATCACTAAACGCGATGACCGCCACCTCATCGCCTGCTTTCAAGTCGTCGATCACGGCTTGGGCTTGTTGCTTAGCGTGTTCGAGTCGCGTCTGCTCACCACTCTTGTAACCCATGCTCATCGACTGATCGATGACCAGCGCCACCGTTCGCGGGACACTGCCGCCAAAGAACTTCGCCGATTCCGTGGAGACCACCGGCCGCGCCGCCGCAGCAATCACCAGCGCTACGATGAGGCTGCGTAAAAGTAACAGCAGAAGATTCTCCACCTTGGCACTGCGGCTCGTGCGCGCGGCAACGATCTTGAGAAAGCGCAGCGTGGAGAACGGTACGTGGATGATCCGCTTCCGCTGCCAAAGGTGAATGACAATCGGAACCGCCAGCGCAGCAAAGCCGTAGAGGAGCCAGGGCGTGAGGAAGGACATGGCTACAGGAATGACAAAGTCCGAAATTTGGATGACGAAATAAGTCCAAAGCACGAAGCACGAAGCCGCTGCATTTCGTGCAATGCATTTACTTCGGATTTCGGATTTCGGATTTCTTTCGTCATTCGGGCTTCGTCATTCGGATTTTAACTACAGGCTCATCCTTCTTCGTTCGTTTAGATATTGATGAACGAAGTCTTCGAAACTTTCACTGGTAGATACGAGCCGATAATCCACGTTCATCACCGAACATTTCTCTCGCACTTGATCGATGAATTTTTGCAGCTCCTCCTTGTAGGCAAGGCGGGCATGCGCGGGATCGATCTCCAGCTTTTCGCCAGTCTCGAGATCCATGAATTCCGCGACGCGATTGATCGATAGCTCCAGTTCCACCGGATCAAGAATCTGCAACAAAATCACATCGTGCATTTTCTTGCGAAAGTGGGCGAGCGCATTGAAGACAGCATCGGGATCATCGAAACAATCCGTCATCAGAACGATGAGCCCGCGCTTGGAAAGCTGCTCGGCGAGCGCGTGCAGAGCTTTGCCGGTATCGGTCACCTCTTTGGCCTCGTGAGCGGCGAGGCGCTCGACAAAGAGACGCAAGTGGCGCGTGCCACTGCGCGCGGGGACGCGATCGCGCACGGCGTTATCATAGACAGTGAGCCCGAGCGAATCCTGTTGCTTGCTCACTATGTAACCAAGCGCCGCAGCCACACGGCAGGCATAGCCATATTTCGTCGGCCGATCCGGCGCGCCGCTGTAACCCATGGAGCCGGATGCATCGATGATCACGTTGACCCGCAGGCTCGTCTCCTCCTCGAATTGACGAATATAGTAACGCTCGGTGCGGCCAAAGACTTTCCAGTCGAGATGCCGGAGGTTGTCGCCCTTCACGTACTCGCGGCGATCCGCAAATTCCACACTCTGCCCTTTGAGCGGGCTCTTGTGCGCGCCGCTCATCGAACCCTCGGAAACATAGCGCGAGCGGACAACAAGCGTCTCCAGCTTGCGCATCGCCTCGGGAGTGAGGAAATCGGAGATCGAAGGCATGCCTAAAAGCTAATCGCAAACAGCCTCTCCGTATCCGCAAAAAGCGCCCAGTTATCTCCGATAAAGACGACATCTGCATCGGCCACGCGGCCTCCAGTCTGGACCACAGCGGCCTGGCCATCGGGGGTGTGGATTTCCAACGTCTTCGCGCCGCCGACATTGCGGATCGTGGCCTTCCAATTGCGCGAAGAAGGGGCGGCGCTTTTGAGAAATTCCGGGAGCGTGCTGAGTTGTGGATGCCGCGTTGGGCCGAGTTGATAGCGTTGGCCGGTCATTTTGGAGAAACCTTGCGGCGTCGCTAGCTTGTAAATCCATGCTTCGCCCCACGGATCGGTTTTGGCGCCGGCGGGAATCTCCGCGCGCACTTCGTCGAGTTTGTCGGGAAAGCGCACGGCCTGGCGATAATACTGGCGCAGCGTGTGATCAATGTCCTGCATGCGGGCACGCGTTTCCCAGCAGAGAGCCAACTCGCGAAGGGCTTTCGCGGCCGGATCGTCGGTGGCAGGTTTGGCGAATTTCTCGATTTCAGGACGCCACTCGGCCACGGGCGCGCCAGTGGCGATACGGAGCAGGATTTTTTGGAATTCAACTGCCGGGCGAAGAGCGGTGGGAAGCGATGCGGAATCACGCTCGAAGGCGTTGGTGCGGGTGTTGAGATCAGCCGCGGCGATGGGCTGGAGTTTCCAGAGGTCGGCGGGCGTGGCAGCTTGGAGGGTGATATGGCACGAGACGCAAAGTAACAGGCTCAGCAAAACGCGCCAGATGTCAGTTACTTGTTTGCGTGACCTGTCACTCCACGCCACGGCAGTGCAACTGCCGCCGCAAGTGCGTTCCGAAGTGCAACTTCGGAACGAGGGAGCGAAAAACTTTCGTTCCGCGCTGCTCAGACGTGCGATCTTTCTAATGCACCCATCATCGGACGGACGGCACGGAGTGCCATCCCTACCAAACAAAGTGCTAATGCGTGACGGCGTAATAAAGAACGTTGAGTCCAAGCGCGGTTGCATCCTGCGGCTCATAACCGGCGGCGTAGGGCGCGATGGCGCGCTCCCATCCGGCGCTGAGATCGTTTGGTGTATAGATCACGCCGAGGGCGCCATTCACGTCGATGCCTAGCATTTCCGGCGATTCATCGATCTGGTTGCCTTTGCGCGCAGCCAGCGCGGGACGCGCTTTCACCGTCGTCACATCCTTCGGCTGCCGGAAGAGCTCGTGATTCGCGGGAATCGCCGTTAACTGTTTCCCCGGCAGCACCTGCGCCATTTCCTGGTGAAACGCCGCGTCAAACGATTTGCGCCCCTCGCCGGCTTCGGCAAAAAGCACGCCGCCATTCATGAGAAATTTCCGGAGATTCGCGCGCTCCTGTTCGTTAAAGGAAAAATCCGTCGTGCCGGTGAGATAAAGGAACGGCATCTCAAAAATCGCCGCATCGGTGAGCGACACATTGCGCAGCTCAAAGCTTACTTGTGTGCCCGTTTCCTTGTTCATGGAATTGAGCAGCATCGGAAACGCCGCGGAGCGCGTATTC
>FTBG01000462.1_pt1 | contig 22466 bp, 12 predicted proteins | sample 1639311 | NCBI WGS metagenome assembly FTBG01 (sample SAMEA3914864, study PRJEB12502) | metagenome | biome: forest; material: soil | place: USA | collected 2012-03-12 | depth 0.3 m | reverse complement strand
GTCTTACGGAGGGCCCACACTATATTTTTGGTGAGATTACTTTCGCCGGCACACCTGTCTATTCCCGGAACGAACTCAGTAAGGCGCTCGGAGAATCCACGCAAACTCCTTTTACGACCCAGCGCGTGAATACGATGCAGCGCAATTTGCAGTTCTACTTCAAGCAACACGGATATTATGCGGCGGAGGTGGAGAGCGCCGCCGACCCTAAGGCCGCCGTCGCAGGTCCGGCGAATAGCCGCAAGGTGCCCGTGACGTTTACGGTCAAGCCGGGCGCTATTTATCATTTCGACGGCACGACGGTGACCGGGCTGACAAAACTGCATCCCAGTGTGGTGGAAAATCGCTTTCGCAAACTGTCCGGGCAGGTTTACTCGCCCGAGAAATTCGATGAGCGTTTTCGCGAACTGCTGCACACCGGCCTTTTCACGAATTTGCGCGTGAATACTACGCCACTGCCCAATAACGAAGTCCGCCTCGACCTGACTGCGGAGGAGGCGAAGCCGAAAGAAGTGGGCTTTTCCATAGGCTACAGCACCTACGACGGTGCGCTGGTAGGAGTGCGATTGGGGGATCGCGATCTTTTTGGCTCAGGGCGTCCGTTGACTCTGTCGATTGATTATTCTACCAGAGCCATTCGTTCGGAGTTACTTTATGTGGATCCCTGGCTGTTTGAATCGGATGTGAATTTGCGCGCAAAACTCTTCGTTCAGGCCGGGGATGAAGTGGGTTATTCGAAGCGGGACACGGGACTTCGCCTCGATTTCACGCGCAAGTTTACCAAGCAAATCGAGCTGGGCACCTTTGTCCAGGTGAAGAGCGTTGAGATCACGGAGTCGGCGATTGTGTCTTCGTTCCTGGGATCGACTGCCTACCAAATCGCCAGCGTGGGACTCACCCAGAGCTTTGATTATCGGGACAGCCCGGTGAGCCCGTCCAAAGGATGGATCATCACGTCGGCGGTCGATTTCGATGCCATCGCCGGAGAACTTGCTTTTGGCCGAGCCACGGCTCGCCTTACGGAATATATCCCGATCAAAGAGAAGTATATCCTGGCGCTCGGTGCGCGGGGTGGATTGATCTATCCGTTCACCGAAGTGCCGATCGACGAGCGTTACTTTAATGGTGGCGGCACGACGGTGCGCTCATTTACCGAACACGAACTCGGCCCGCACGATCCTCACAAGTATCCGATCGGGGGTGAGGCTTTCACTGTGTTCAATGCGGAGTTTGATTTCCCGATTCACGACGCATTGCTGGGCGCAGTATTTGTGGATGCGGGTAACGTGATTTCGGAATTCAAGAACGCGGGTTTGCAAGATATGCGCTACGCGTTTGGGGTGGGATTGCGCTACAAGCTCCCGATCGGCCCCATCCGGCTGGACGTGGGATTTAATCCCAATCCGAAAGAAAACGAAGATTGGGGTGCGGTAAATTTTTCGTTTGGTTTTGCCTTTTGAGAAACGTGGCAGATTCTCCCTCAAGAGATGCTATAGATGCGCGTTAGTTAATGCCGCTTTAACTGCTTGTAACGATAGCAACTTACGAGGTGATCATTAACCATACCCACAGCTTGCATGTAGGCATAACAGATTGTTGAGCCAACGAATTTGAAGCCGCGGCGGCGCAGTTCGGCGCTCATGGCATCGGATTCAGTGGTCTTCGCGGGAATTTTATGATGGGCCTCCCGCGCGTTTTGAATCGGGCGTCCGCCCACGAATTGCCAGATCCATTGGTCGAATGATCCGAACTCCCGCTGGATTTCCAAAAATGCGGAGGCATTGGCGATGGTCGCGGCAATCTTTAGCCGGTTGCGCACGATGCCTGAGTCGGCCAGCAGACGCGCCGTGTCGCGTGCTCCATAGCGTGAGATCTTTTTGGCGTCGAAGTTGTGAAAAGCGGCGCGGTAGTTCTCACGCTTGTTGAGAATAGTGGACCAGCTCAAACCGGCTTGAGCGCCTTCCAGGATGAGAAACTCGAAAAGAAGGCGGTCGTCGTGCACGGGCACGCCCCATTCCTCATCGTGATAGGCGATGTCGAGAGGGCTCTTTGGCCAGGCGCAGCGTATGGGCATAAGCAGTCCGGAAGCACACGCGAAAACTTCAAGCTTGCCAATCGTAAACCGAGGTTGCTAAAAAACCATCGTTCGGATCCCTTTTGCATGGAGGAAAAGAGTCCATCCCCTATCGGACTGCTGCGAGGCGCCGCGAGTGCGGGCGCGAGGGGATGTTTTGTTTTGTGGCATGTGGCCGGTTCAAAGAATTCCCCGGCACCGCCGGTTATTTCCATGTTAACCGGCGCTTAGCTGATCCATAGAGCCGCCGGCGCGAGAAGATGAGCAACCCTACGGAGATACTAATTGTAGAAGATAGTGCAACGCAGGCCATCCAGTTACGGGAGTTTCTGGAGCGGAATGGTTACTTGGTGGGTGTGGCGCCCAGCGGCGTTGCGGCGCTGGATGCGATTCGATTGAGGCCGCCGACCGTCGTGATCGCCGACGTAGTTTTGCCAAATATGGACGGCTTCGAGCTTTGCCGCCGGATCAAAGCTGAAAAAGCATCGAACACGATCCCGGTGATTCTGATCACGGCCCTTTCCGCGCCGCAGGACATTATTTGCGGCGTCGAATGTGGCGCGGATAATTTTGTGGTGAAGCCGTACGACGAAAAAAAGTTGCTGGCGGCGATTCGCCACGTGCTGGCCAATCGCGAGTTGCGTGAATACGGCTCGTTTGAGATGGGGATTGACGTGTCGCTGGAGGGGGAGCGGCACCGCATTTCCGCCAGCCGCGTGCAGTTGCTGGATCTTTTGCTGGCTAGCTACGAAGCGGCAGCGGAGAACGCCGAGAAACTAGCGCGGGCACGCGAGATCGCGGAGCGCGCAAACCGCGAAAAAAGCGAATTACTCGCCCGGCTGGGCCATGAGTTTCGGGCGCCTTTGAATGCCATCCTCGGATTTGCGCAGATCCTCGAAGGGGACGGGTACAGAGGTGCAAACGGCGAGCGCATTCAGGGCATTTTGGCAGAGGGCGGAAAGCTCCTGCGCATTGCCGATAAGATGTTGGATGTGGCTCGGCTGGATGCCGGAGATTTGGCAGTGGAGGAAGAAGGAGTGGACTGGCGCGAAGTGATCCTCTGGTGCGGTGATTTGGTGCGCCCAGTGGCCACGGCGAGATCCATCGAAGTTAACTATCGCCTCGGTGGCGAAGGGGTGCCGCTGATCACCGCAGACCGGGAACGGATGAGTGAAGTGCTCCTGATTTTGCTCTCAAACGCGGTAAAGTTTAATCGCCAGGGAGGAAAGGTCACGGTGTCCGCTGAGAAATTGCCCGGCGGAAAGTTTCTGCGCCTTTCGATCGCCGATACGGGTATGGGCATCCCGGAGGAAAAGTTGGATCGACTCTTCGTGCCGTTCGAGCGGTTGGGAGTGGAGCATGCGGGGATTGAGGGTGTGGGGATAGGGCTGGCGCTCGCGCGCAGATTGGCCCAAGCCATGGGGGGAGCGCTTCACGTGGAGAGTGTGGCTGGAATTGGCAGCACGTTTTCACTCGACCTGCCCATTGAGCAAGGGAGCTCGCATTCGCGGCGCAGGACGGGATTGAGATCGGAGAGGTAAAGATTCCCGCGGGCCGGCAAGATGCAGTCCGGCGTGGGGCGTTTTTCAGGAGCAGTGGAGCTTTTTTTCTGGCGCATAAGACCAACTGAAGGACGGCAGCCGAATCACCGGTTTTATGGACCCCCTCTTTGCGAATTCCACCGACGAGTTGCAAAGGCTCATTCACGAGGCGGAAGGAGCCTTGGCGCGTGCTGGCGCCCTCCGGCTCGATCAAATCCTGCCCGGCATGCGGCGAGTTCAGTGCTGCGGTCTTGATCCAATGCTGCGCGTGCGTCCACAGGTGATTTCCGGGCGCGAATTTAATCCTGTCCAATTCGAATGCCGGCAGTGTGGACGAGCGGGAGGTGCTTCCATGTCGGTAGAAACGGCGCGCAACTATTGGATACAGACGATGCGCCTGGCTCATCGCACTGCGGGGATGCTGGCCAGTGCCGCCTCGCCAGAGCGAGTATCTTAGAATTTCAGGGCGTCTGCGGATTTTCGGCCGGCGCGGCCGCGAGCACGATTTCGCGGAGATCGGAAAGTGGCAAATGGAGCGTGCCAGCAAGCTCGGTCGATAGGACGACTTGCCCGTTTTCGATCTGGTAGGATTTTGTGCTGACGATTCCCAGGCTGCCAAAGCGCAGCCGGGTGCTCGCTGTGGAAACTTCGGCGCTCCCACCAAATTCCATCATTACGACTCGATCGGCAGGAAGATTGATGGGGCCGGCATCGCAGTCCAATTTCACGCCTTGAGGGCCGAAGCCGCGGATTACTCCGCGCGTTTCGTCACCATTGGCCAGCAGCACGGAGTCGGGAGTCGTGTTGGGTTTGGAAGGCGCGCTGGTTTCCGGCATCCGGCCATTCCATGGTCCTACCCAGAAATTGGAAAGCGTGCAGGGCATTCCCGCCTGCGGCACAAGGGTGATGCCGGTACCGAGGTTTCGCGGATGCGCGGGATTCGGTTTTCCAAACTGGCCGAGGACGACGCCGTCCACGAGGATGGTTACTTTACCCGCAGAGCGCTCGGCCAGGAGCCGGACGTGGCGCTCGTGCGCGGCTTCATTGATTTTTCCATTAAACTGAAATTCCTGCTGGGGAACCCTGCCGGCCCGCTGGATAGGTTGCATATCATAGATATTCACCTCCTGCGGTTGAAACTGGAGCAAGTAGCCGGAATTCTGTTCGGTGGAAAAGAGCTGCACGGCGAAGGCCAGCGGCTCCCGGGGTGCGGTCACATCGAAGGAAACTTCGACGCTTTGCGGCATGGAATCGAATTGCGGACCCAGGCGCAGGCTGCCGGAGCGGTAGGCTCCCGGGAGCAGCGTGAAGGCGCCATTAAAGTAACGCCATGGTTCACCGAGGCGCGGGGGAGAATTGCGCTTTGGTTTTTCCGTGCGGGTGTAGGCCGCGCTGAGCTCGGAGGGTGCACTCTCGAGCAGGCTGGCGCCGACTAGCCCGCTCAGGACACCAGCCTTGCCATCCATGGGGAAGTAAACCGCCCGAATAGCATTGCGCGAGATACTGAGCGCACCGGCCTGCTGTGTCTCGAACGCCAGTTGGTCTTTCTCCAACAAGACTTTTTTCGCCGTGAGAAGATCGCCGTTTCGGCAGCGAATCGTGACGTCTTTGTTTTGAAAATCGGCGCCTGCTGCTGAGGGAGGTGCCAGCAGAACGCCAGCGATTCGGGCGGGTTCAAACTCCACGGAATCGCCGCCGTTGGTCGTGCGCCAGCGAAGCTTTGCACCTGCGCCCGCTCCGGCCAAAGAACCGCGAATGCGATCTCCATTGCGAAAAACCATCTCATCCACCGCATCTGTATTGGGAACCGTGCGGCGCGAAAATTCCAGGCTCCGCAAAATTGACGGAGAAAGCGGGATCGCCGTGGAGAAGTCACTTTGGCCCACGAATTTTCCATCGCGAAAAGAAATTGCGGAAACATCGAATTCGCCGCGATGCGCGAGGATTACTCGAGCGACAGGAGGATCTTCATCCGGTGGATCATTCACGCGAGCAAATCGAAGCAGCGAAATATCTGCCCGCGGCAGGACGATCACTTCGTCTGAGCTCGTGCGGAGTTTCACGGACTCTCCGCCTGAGTCTTCGAGCCGCCCACTTTTCACCGTCCCATCTGCCAGCCACACTTGATCGACCTCCGACGGGGGCGAATCTTTTCCATCCTCATCGGGCAGGCGTCCGTCCCACGGTAAGACACGCACGCGGGAAATCAGTTGGTCTGACGACGAATTCCAACTCATCGGTTGAAAGGTGAGGCATCCGCGATTTTCTCCTTCCTTGCGTTTATCGATGGACCATTCTTTTGACTTGACTCCATTCACATAAATGATTAATCGTCCCGCGGTTCTGTCTTCGAGAATGCGCAGCTGAAATGGCTTTGGGTGGGGGTCCACCTCCCCTTTGAGTGCGGAAAAGGGCGCCTGATCGGGGCCATTGGAATTGCTAAGATTCACTCCAGGTAATTCCTCGATATTCTGAACCTGCATCGAGCCATTCACCTGCGCATACATTTGCAGATGAGCGCCGAGGAATTGCAGTTGGATCGTATTCTCGCCTTGAGGAGCGCCGAGCACGCTGGACCCATGAAGCACAATCGTGAATGCATCCACGATCGAGCCTTGGTCGATGTCCAGTTGATAGTCCACTTTGTCGGGCAGCGATTCAAAGTTGCGGCCCACCACGGTCGGACCGGATGCGCGCAATGCGCCGTCGCGATAGTTCCAGCCGCCGCCGGAGCTCCATCCGGCCAAGCTTGTGGGACCGTCATAACATTCCGGCGCGGCATTTTTCGAAAGGTAAATCCATTCCACTTGATCACGATCGACGGAAAGCCGTGATCCATCTGGAAGTTGAAGCTCGATATCGCGGTCCACGAGTTCGACCAAATCAGCGGTAAGCCAATCGCTGCCGGTAAACTTAATCGTGGCGTGGCCACTGGGAGGCAGCAACGACGGAGGGGTGAAATTGATGCGGCGAATTTCCGGAAAGGAAAAGGAGAGCGTTCCCGAACAGTCGTCCCGGCGCCAACGCAAATCCCGGTGATCGGGGTCAAGGCCTTCGAGAACGCCGTGAACCGTGTTGCCATCGGCAAACTCGAGGACTTGGGGCCCCGTGGGATCGGGTTCTTCCGGATCCGTCTTGCCGGCGGGTTCAACATCGGCAGCCCGGCGGACTGCGTTGGCCTGAATCGCGATTTGATTTCGCGCGGGAGCATCATCCGTCACCAAAACAAGTAACATGGCCGCCAGCAGGGCTGCGTACTGGAGCGGCGCCACCATGCCAGAATGCGATGCCGGAAGCGCGACGCTTTGGCCTTTGGCAAAGCATTTGGGCGCATGGCTTCGCGTTACTTTCATCATTCGGGCTTTCCCTTGCTACCTTTCGTAAATTGGCAGATACCGGTAATTCAGCGCTATGGAAAGCAGGCCGAATGCGGTCGAGAGCGAAGCGCCGAGGCCGCCATCCCAGCTTCCATCGTCGCCTTGCGTCTCGGTGAGCTGCTGGACGCGCTTTTCGTTCCAATCATTCCAGGCTTGCAGATCGCCCTGAAAGAGCGCCTGGGATGCATAGTATTCGTAATAAAAAGGATAGTTGCCGCCGCTGTCCGTATCAAACCCTTTCAGAGCTTTGAGCGCTTTGGTGAAGGTGGGTTGATCTTTCCGGCGCGCGTAGGCGTAAACGGCGACGCCGATGGCCGTGGTCGCTCCTCCGTTTGCGCCCGAACCTGGAAGGTAGCCGATGCCTCCATTGCCGGGACTCTGGCAGTCCGTGTAAAATTTCAGGGCGCCGTCGATGGCGCTATCCGGCACTTTCAATCCGGCATTGCGCGCCGCGACGAGTGCGACAAAGCAGGCGCCGCTCACCGTCGAATCGGCGTCTTGCGAGTCCGGAGAATAGCGCCATGCCTTAAAATGATTTTTTTCCTGCGAGGTGAGGATCAATTCCACCGCCTTTTTCAGCGCGGGGCCGATGCGCTCATCCTGCACCGCGCCGTAGGCCTCGGCGAGAGCGAGGGTGGAAAAGCCATGGTTATACATGGAGCGGCCAATGTACCCCGTCTGTGAATCGGCATTTTTCAACAAATAATCGATCGATCTTCTAATGGATCGCGCATAGGGCCCGTAGTTGGGATCGTCCCCGTGGGCGAACATGGCCAGCATGGCCATGGCCGGCGTTGCGGGTTCCGTGCCGTACTGCCCGCCGGGAAAGGAACCGTCCTCATTCTGGGTCTGCGCTAGATAATGAAGTCCGCGATCGTAGATTTTCTCCACTTGAGGTGGTACGACGGTGCCGCGGTAAACGTTCAAATCCTGGGCCGACACGGGAATCGCAAGCGCAAGCAAGAGAGCAACGGGACGGGGTTTCACAAAGGAATGGTGCGGATGAATGGCGCAATATGCAAGTGGCGCCTGCTCATTTTGCAGCGGGGGAGTCGAGCACCGAGGCGGGAGAACGCTCGGGCAGGGTGGGGGCCAGGATTAATTCCGCGAGTGCGCTTTCCGGCACGCGGATTTCTCCAAGGGTGTCGCTCGATCCCTTTACTTCGCCGTTTTCGAAATGATAGGCGTCGATATTGAGCGACGAGCCATCGCGGAGGCGGAGCCGTGCGGCGGTGCGCCGCGGCGAAAAAGCAGTGCCAAAATTAATGGCTTGCGTATTTTCCACCGGCAGAGCGACCGGACCCAATTCGCTCTCCAGCAGAAGTTTTCCGTCCCTGGTCTCTTTCACGGCGCCGCCGAGGGCATCACCGTTGACGAGCAGCACTTCGGCATCACCCGGGTTTTGCGGACCATGTTCACCGCTCCAGGGGCCGACCCACAAATTGGCAAACACCGTCGCGTAGCCATCGACGAAGTTTGGGTACAGCGCAAAGCTTTCCCGGATTCCCGGGAAAGCTTCGCCGGGGCTTGCTCCGATTTTGGCGAGTGAGACGCCGTTGAGAAAGATCTCCGCGGTACCCGTCTTCGAATTCACAAAGATATGCACGTTGATCCGCGCAGTGGCGGCACTCTCGGGCATGGGGATCTGGCGACGATTGCCGGCGCCGGCGCCGGCGATGGTGATTTCGAGATTCGTGCTATTGCTCTGAATTGTTACTTGTTTCCTAAAGCCGGGGTGGAGTGTGCAATAAAAACCCGGAGGGCGATCTCCGGAGGTATGAAGCGCATCAAAGGAAATCTCAAACCGATCGGCGGAGTCGCAGACGGGTGCGTGCAACCCGCCTCTCATGCCCAAAAGAGCGGGCTGATTTTGCGCAATGAACTTTCCGTCGAAACAAATCCAAGGTTTGATATCCTGCGAGGTCGATGGCGCCCTATCTGGTTGTGCACCGGCTGGCTTGTCCGGGTAAATCCACGCATCCGGACTCCACTCCCCGCAGGCGGCAATGAAATCTTTGTTAAAGAGAATTCGGAGCAGACTTTTTCGCGGAATCGCCAGTTCGCCAAACGCGCTGTGGAAGAGATGCAACTGCGTTTCGTCGAGAGCGAAAAACGCGGCCCGCAAGCAGTCGCCATTGCTCAATGCAATGGCGGGTAATTCGTTGGGCGCATTTGGAACAAAGTAAGTGCGAATTCCGATGACTTGATCCGCGGAAACCTCCACTTCCTGACCGGATGGCAAGCGCCATAGAACGGATTCACCCGCGGCCGCGTGAATCAAAGTGCCTGAAATTTGATCTCCATTTTTAAAACATAACAAATTGGGCGAAGAAGGGAGAGGTGCCCGGCGATTAATGAAAAAAATCGAAACAACGGTATCGAGTGAAAGATTCAGCTCCGAAGCGAAACAAGTTTTGCAGTGGAACTGTGTGCCATCAAATCGCAGGCTTGCGGCGTTCAGTTCACCGTGATTTCCCAGGAGCAAATGGCAGTCGGCCATGGCCAGTGGCAGCGCATGATTGGGAAACTGAATCAGCATGCCTTCGGTGATGCTTTTTTCTTCTCCGGCAAACTTGAGGCTTTGCGAGTTAAGCAATTCCAGATTTCCCGGAGTGGACGGCGCATCGGCCTCACTGAGGGAATCGGCCGGCGCATCGTGGCTCTCACCTTGCGGGAGATCACCATTCCATGCCCTCACTTTAAATTCGGTAAAGGTCAGTGGGCGCTGATATTCCGCGCGTTCCATCGCCCGGCCTAAACACACGGCGTGCAATCGATTGTTGGCAGAATCGATCCAGTTTGCCTTGGCATCGCGGCGGCTGGTGGTATCGCAGGTTGTTACTTGAACTCCGTTTCGAGCAATGATCAGGCGTCCTTTGACGTCGTCCAAATGGAGGCGATAGAAAACCGTTCCCTCCTGAGGCGGATTCGCCTTGGGGACGGGGATATCTTCCGAGGGGAGGAAGTCAACAGTTTTAGCTAAATGCTCTGCATTGAGATCGAACGTGACCGTGCCATTGGTGCGGCTGCCGGTGCCCAGCATCCCAAATCGCGGTTGAAAACACAGGCGTGCGCCATCTTCCTCCGCGGCAGGGAGGGAAAATGAAATCTCGCATTTCCGCAGGTCGCCCAAGTCGTGCGAAATCCATTCACCCGGCGGAATGGTGATGCCCGCATCGTTAAATTTGGCCGTGGCTCGACCCGTTCCGCCGGTCCAGCCCGCAAGTAACTCGGGGCGATTCGCACTGAGGCAGAAACCAGGCGCCTGCTCTCGCTGAAAAAGCATCGAGCTGATCTGCGGTCGCGCGATATGGATGGTTTGTCCGGGGAGAAGAGTCAGCGCAAAGGTATTCCCATCGGAACTTTGCAATGCACCACGCAACCAATCTGAATCATTAAATTGAACCGTCGGCACCAGCGGCTTTAGGGATTCGGAATTTCTTCTGGGAAGAATGCGCACGGCTGAAAGATAGTTTGGCGAGAGCGCCGCACTGTCGGGGCTGGCCAATAAGACGCGGCTGACTTGATCGCGAAGGATGTGCAGGGGGGCACTGACGCCGGATCGACGGAGGATGATGGCTTCCTCATCGCATGAAACGATTTGTCCGCGCATGATGCAGCCATCGCGAAGACAAATCGTGTGGGGATTCTCATCGAAAAAGATATTGGTATTCGCGGAACCGGCGATCTGGCCCTCCGCAACGCGAGCCAGGAGGGAGAATATAGCAAACCACAAACACGCACCGCAGACAGCAATGGGAGAAAGATGCTTTTGCACGGCGGGATCTTTCGGTTTATTTATCCAGGCTTGGGAAGCATGACATTCGTTCATTCCGCTTTGTCCGGCTTTTCGACGCCACTGGATTTCGTGCGATCCACCGAAGGATGAAGATCAAGGGGAGCAGGATCGACGATCAGTTCGCTAACCGCGTCAGTAGAAAGGCGGAATTCACCGAGATTTTTGGAGTGACCGGAGATGGTGGATGAGTTCCATTGATATTGAGCAGCGTGCAGGATTGACCCATCGACGAGGCGCAGGCGGGCGGCGCAACGCTGTGGAGCAGGGGGATTGGCAAAATCGACTTCCTGCACTGTGTCGGCCGGGACGACAATGGCGCCCAGATTGCTTTCAATGTTGCATTTTCCATCAGCCCACGAGCGAATGCTTCCAGGGGCGACGTCTCCATTTTTCAGCGCTACGGCCGGCTCGGGCGCGCCAGGCTTTGGCAATTCCCCATTCCAAGGCGCGATGCGCATATTGGAAAAAATCACGGGATTGTCGGGATCGGCGGGCTCGACGCGCACCCTTCTCAGGATATTGAGGAGACGTTCGACAGGCTTATGGCCCGCACGGGTGATGGGTATGCCGTCAAGATAAATATCCACGGTGCCTTGTCCGGGATCAACGTACGCCCTCAACTCAACACGCGATCGCCGCTCGGAAAGCTTGTCACGCAGCACAACTTCCCAGTTTCGCGATCCGCTGCCGTTGTGCGGAGCTGTAAGATCAACGGCCAGGGTCTCGCCTTCCAGGGCGAGGGAAAGACCGGGGCCCCTCAATTCGTCACCCAGGCATGCGGTGAATTCGGGCGCATTCCCTCCAGAATCGGTGACATCAATGGAAAATTGATACCGGTCGGGAAGAGGATCATCGCCCTTTGACACAAGTAACCCGGTGGGCTTGAGCGCATAGACCGGCAAGGCGTCGCTCATCTTCAAAACGTACGCTCCATCCAGGTAAATCCAGCGGTCGAAGGCGTGTTCCCCGCCGTTCTCCGTTTCCCGATCATGATCTCCGGCAACCCAGATCGGTATCGCATGGGGGGCGCGCGCGCCATCTTCGATCTGCTCGGCGGGCAAGAGAATCCGAATCGCTTTTCTCTCGATGGAAATTTCTCCCAATAGGGAATGGCGAAATCGGATCATGTCGTTGTTGAAACCGAGGAATTCACCGCGAAAACGGTCTCCATTTGTTAACTCAAGGGTTGCTGCGGGACCTTTTGCGTTGTTTTCCGGTGCGGAAAATCGAATGCCCGCCACGCTATGCGGGGTGAATTCGATTTCCTGTCCCGAAGCGCTCCTCCAGCGCAGTGATGTGCCCGCATTGGTTGCGGCCAGAAGCGAGCCCGCCATTTCATCTCCATTTTTAAAGACCAGCACAGAGCTTTCACCCTTCGCTTTGTCTGAATTGGCGGGCGCGATCACTTGTGGAAACTGGATATGGGCCATTGCGGCGAGCGGCGCACGGAGGTGATCGGTAAAGGCCGTTTTGCAAGTAACAATGTTTTCCCGGAGAGACAGATCACTCGCATAGAATTCGCCATTGGTTTTCAGGATGATTCGGCATTGCGGGTGGTCGAGCGCGGCGGGCTGCTCGCGGAGTTTCAAAAGCATTCCCGCTTTGACCGCCATGGTGGCGCCGGCAAATTTCAGTTCTCCATTTCCGCTCATGGCATCTTTGCCGGGCGATACGGCCTCTATTTTCCCCGAAAGTGGGGGGCCATTTTCGAGGCTAAGATAGTCGCATTTGACGGCCTCTTCGGCCTCATTGGAAATCGCTCCATCCCACGGTTGTATGTACAGCGAACGAAGCGCGATCGGTCTTGGAACACCCTGGAGGGTCCCCCGTAAAGTAACAAAGGGAATGCGCAGAATCGCCGAATTGCCAGGGGCCGGCGGCGGCTGGGGATTTCGGCGATCGACAAGCACTTTACCGTTGCGGATAACTGCCAGGCGGCCGGAGGGCGCATCGTAAAGGATTCGATAAACCGAAGGCAGTCCCGGTTCGCGTCCGTCATCAGCAACGGGAATACTAGTCATCCCTCGATCTTCGAAAGGTCCGCGGTAAAGGAGGACATTGGGGTTGAATTGCACTACGACGGTGGCGGTGACATCCTTTTTTCCTTCCATGCCGGAGGGAAAAAGCACGGTGGTGAAACCCTCGGGGTCATCCTGGATTTCCAGGTTCACTTCGAGGCGCGAAAAAGTAGGCCCCAAGGGCGCAGTCCACTCGCCCTCTGAAAGGATGACCACGCCATCCCTTACCTGCTTATCGATGCTTGGACCGATGAGCGATGGAAGCTTTCTAAAGTCGAAAAGGGAATCTACCTTCGAATAGTGGATGGAAGGCGCGGGCTGTATTCCAAAATGCATCCAATCCACCTTTGATCGCGAAAATACGGCCTCCACATTGGAGCTGGTTTTAAGCGCGAATTCCTCGCCGTCGTTGCTTTTTACATTGCCGTAAAGCCAGTCTCCCGAAGCTAGTTGAACCGTCGCCCAGCTTGGTATCTGACCTTTTGAACTGAAAACTTGGGGTGCGGAACCTGGCTCATTCGGATCTCCGAAAGAATTCAATTCAATCAGTTTGACGTCCGAAGTGGGAATGCGAATGGGGCCGGCGGCATCCGGACGCGACCAGCCGATTTCGTTGTTCTCGATCGAGATGAGCTGCCCGCGAAGTTGCTCCCCGTTTTGGAAAAGGATCACATGTTGCCAACCCTCCGGTTTCTCCCCGTCGCCAACTGGAGTAGGCGGATCTGTCGGACCGTCGCTGGAAAGTTTGCGCACAATCTCGTCGCCGAAAAAATGGATATTCGGCGGCACTGAAATCTGAGCTCGAGCGGGCACAAGCGACGAAATCGCCGCAGCCAGCACGCCGATGTACCACATTAGCTCCAGCCGGCTTTTCGAAGGCTGGGCAGTCGGCTGCGGACGATCGTTTGACACACCTCAATGACAGCACGTTCCCGCGGCGATGCAATCTCTGGAGATTTCCACTTTCGCCGGGCGAAGGGTGACAATGCGATTGCGGTTTTTAACATTTCTTCTAGCATTTCCAAAATGATCCGCCCCGGAACATGCGCGTTGCTCATCGGCACTTTTGGCTGCGGAAGTCTCATCGGGTGGAGCGGTGCGGTGCTTCGTTCGGGTTCCTCCTCTCCGACGCAGCAAGCAGCGGCCGCATCTGCGGAAACCCGCGAAGTTACTCAGAGTCCCCGATTTGCTCAGATCACGGCTAAATCCAAGCGAAATGCAGAGGCAAATTCCGGGGAGGAAACTTCCGCGCCCAACCAGCGCGCGTCAGTTTTGGGTTCTGCTCTGCGCGATGCATTGAACATTACAGATCGGGTGGATCGAGCGATGCGGCTTCGTGAGATCATTGGAACGATTTCCCCGGATCGCTTTCCGGACGTCTATGCCGAAGCAAAAAAAATGGCGTCAGATGATCAATGGGAAATCATGGGAGTGCTGGGCAGGCGCTGGGTGGAAATTAATCCAAGGGAAGCGGCCCTTTTTGCCTCACATGCCCACGATTTCAGTAATCTTCTCAGAGGGGTGTTGCAGGGATGGTGCACCGCTTCGCCTCGAGATGCTCTGGCCTGGATTCAGTCACAGCCCCTGGGTACCACTCGATCCTGGATGTTAACTAGCGTGGCGGAAACGTTGGCGCAAACGGATCCGCAGAACGCACTAGCATTGCTCAAAAGCAAGTTTAGCCCGAGTGAATGGCGCCCTTGGAACTTTTTCTATAATTGGGCGGAGCGAGATCCGCGAAGCGCGGCTTCGGCTGTGGCTAATCTCACTGGCTCTTCTCAGCAGGATGCCTTGCAAGCAGTCGCAAACTCATGGGCGTCAAGCGATCCTCGGAGTGCCATGAATTGGGCGAATAGTATTTCCAACATCTCTGAACGGAAAGAACTCGTGGCATCGATCGGCGCAAGTTGGGCGAATGTTAATCCGCAGGAAGCGATTTCCTGGGCGCGTGGAGTCGCGGATGAAGCGGTGGCGCGGAACGTATTTTCCGCAGCGGTGGCTCATCTCGCGGAGACCGATATCGGCAGCGCCGTTGAGCAGATTCAAATGCTGCCTCAAGGAGACGACCGAACCCATGTGGTGATCGCCGCGGCGGAAAGTGTGTCCCAAAAAGATGTGCGCGGAGCGTTGCAGTTACTTGATATGGCCCCCCCAACTTTGCAGCGAACGAGGGAAGCACTGGATATTTGTGGTCAGTGGGCGAATTCCGATCCGCATGCTGCTTTGGAATGGATCACGACGAATCTGGCGGCAAGCAAACAAAATAACAGAGTTTGGCAAATCGTTGGCAGCTGGATGGACAGTGCGCCAACGGCGGCGTTGGATTGGGCGCAAGCGCTTCCCGAAAACGGATGGCGGGACTCCATCATGGGATTTGCCGTAGGAAAATTGGCGGCGTCCGATCTGCCGCGCGCGCAGGCGATGTTTACTTCGCTTCCATCCGACGCCCAGGCCAATGCCGCATGGACGATCTCTCGGACTCTTCAGCAGCGGGATACGCAGCAAGCAATTGATTGGGCGGGGACATTGCCTCCCGGCCAGGCGCAGAATCTTGCGTATCAAGCGATCATCCAACAATGGGCGCCTCAAAATCCCGTGGCGGCAGCGCAATGGCTGGGAAATCTTCCGCGCGGTCAGACTCGAGACCAGGCGGTGAGCAATTTTGCATCTGCCGTGATCTATCGTGATCCGGAAAGTGCGATGGCTTGGGTGTTGTCCATCGACGATTCGCGAGACCGTGATCAGAGCATTGAATCGCTCTATCGAGCCTGGCGATATGCAAACGCCATCGCAGCTCAAAGCTGGCTCCAAAATAATAATCAAGTAACGGACCAGCTCAGGCAACGAATCCTGAATCACTGAGACCGTTGATCGTAATGAGCGCCATAAATTTCGATCGAAAAACTGTGCCATCGCTTCCTAAAGAAAAGCGCCTTTGGCGAGTGTCCATTCCGCTGATATTCGTTTTAGGAGCGCTCCTCGGATGGCATTTCGGAGCGCCACGAATCGCACCTCGCGGTGTGGAAAACTCCTCCGGCGCAAGCATGGAAAAGTCCAATGTTTTAGAGGCCAAATATCAAATAGCCTCAAATAACGGCAAGCAAATGGACGATGCACGGGACTCGCGCGATGCCGGTAAAGCCGCTGCAAGATCCGACACTGCGCAGGCACTGCTGGACACGCTGCAAGTACATGATCAAATGAATCGCGAAATCCGAATTCGAGAGATCGCTCGGGAACTTTCAGCCGCGGAAATCCCCGGGGTGCTGGAGATGGCAACCAAGTCCGGGCGAAAACCATTGTATGATATCCTTCGGGCGTTGGGGAGCCGCTGGGCCGAACTCGATCCGCGTGCGGCTCTGGATTTCGGTCTGAAATTGCCGTCCAATGATGCGGTTGGTTTTCTGCAAGGAGCGATCGAAAAATGGGCCAACCTCCAGCCGGCCGACGCCAGTTCCTGGGTGGCGTCACTTCCTCCGAGCGGGATGCGACAAAGAATCACGGATACATTGATAGGTACTTTGAGCCGGCGCGATCCTGCCGCTGCGGCCAATCTCCTGCGCTTGCCGGCATTTTCCACCTACCAAGTCGAATCGGTGTTCAGCCGTTGGGCAGAACGCAGTCCACAGACGGCTGCAGCAGCGGCGCTCGAATTATCGGGAAACAATAGACTCAACGCTTTGCAAGGGATCGCCAATGCTTGGGTTAAAAGTGATCGGCAAGCTGCTCTCGATTGGGTGGAAGGTATGACCGACGTTTCCGCGAAAAAGGCGGTCATGAGTGCCATGGCTTCCTCTTTGGCAGAAGCGGACCCGCAGGGTACAATTGGGTGGGCACGCACAATTTCCGATGACTCTGTGCGCCGAGATGCTTTGGGGAAGGCCCTGAATCAAATGGCTCGCACAAACCCTGACGGCATGAGAGCGGCGATTCTGGATTTGCCTGAGGGGGATCGCCTGCGCGCGGCGCAAGGTGCGATTTACGGGATGGCTATGAGCGATATTCGTGCGGGCATCTCGCTGCTGGATGTCTTGCCGGCTGGGACAGACCGTGACTCGGTCGCGGGCCGCCTGGGTGCCCTATGGTCGCGGTCCGATCCGCGCACCGCCCTCAACTGGCTCACGCAGAATGTTCCGGCCAATGATGGCTATGCGCTGCAAGTGGCATTGGGAAATTGGATGGGTGTATCTCCGCAGGATGCCATCGCGTGGAGCCAAGCCCTTCCGGCTGGCCCCTATCAGGAGGCGGCGATGGCATCACTCGTTATGAATTTTTCCCAGTTCGATTTGTCCCGGGCGACCTCTCTTTTCGACAAACTTTCTCCCGATGCCCAAGGAAGGGCAGTGTCAGATCTGGCCGAAAGCGTCTGGCGACAGGATGGTCAATCGGCAGGTGCCTGGGCAGAATCATTGCCTGCGGGAAAAGTGCAGAATCAGGCATTGCAAAGAGTGGCGTCTTTGAGTGCACAGAATAACCCGGTGAAAACCGCGCAGTGGCTGGGAACACTTCAGCCCGGCCCCGGGCTGGATGCGGCGATCCATGGTTTTGCCGATCAGGCATTCAATCGCGATCCCGAAGGCGTGATGGCCTGGGTCGTGACGATCGGAGATCAAACCGATCGGGAGCGTGACATCGAATGGTTAGTCGGCAAATGGATGGGTGACGACGCCGGGGCCGCTCGGGCGTGGCTGCAAAACAGTCCGCAAGTAACTCCGGATCTGCGAAATCGAATTTTGACCCGGTAGGAGATCCCCACTTCTTTTAGCTTTTGCCCAAAATGATCCACCGCGGAAAATACGCACTGATCATTGCCACCTTTGGCTGCGGGATTCTGATCGGATGGAGCGGCGCGGTGCTTTGGCCGGCTTCTTCAACGCCGACTCGGCAAACAGCCGCCGCATCTACGGGAATTGGTGAAATTGCTCACATTCCCGGCGCAGCCCAGATCACGGCTGATTCCAAGCGAAACGCGGAGGCGCATTCCGGAGATAAGTCCACGACATCCGCACAGCGCGTGTCGGCATTGGGTTCCGCTTTGCGTGAGGCACTGAACATAGCGGATCCAATCGATCGAGTGATCCGGCTTCGCGAGATCATCGCGACGATACCTCCGGATCAATTTCCTGACGTCTTCGCCGTGGCCAGAAAAATGAATGGGGCTGAACAAAGGGACATCATGGAAGTGCTGGGCAAGCGATGGGTTGAAAGTAATCCGCGAGAGGCGGTGGAATTTGCCTCACGTTCCACCAGTTCATTAAATCTTCTCAAAGGAATGTTGCAGGAATGGTGCAATACCTCGCCTCGAGATGTTCTGGCCTGGATTCAATCACATCCTGCAAGTAGTAACAATCGGACCTTTATATTACATGGCATCGTGGAAACGCTGGCGCAAACGGATCCCCAGAACAGCCTGGCATTGCTCAAAAGCAAATTCGCTCCCGGAGAATGGAATCCTTCGGGATTTTTCTCGAGTTGGGCGGAGCGAGATCCGCGAAGTGCGGCCGCAGCGGCGGCGAGTCTCACTGGCGAGTTGCGAGGGACTGCCTTGCGAGCGGTCGCCAGCTTGTGGGTGTCAAGTGATCCGGGGAGCGCCATCAATTGGGCGAATACTATTTCCAACCCCTCTGACCGGAAGGAACTCGTGGAGTCGATCGGCAAGACTTGGGCGAGTATCAATCCCCAGGAAGCGATTTCCTGGGCCCGCGGAATTTCGGATGAAGCAGCTGCTCGAAATATATTTTCCGCCGCAGTGGCACATCTCGCCGAGACAGATATCGACAGCGCCGTGGAGCAGATTCAGATGATGCCGCAGGGAGACGGTCGCACTCAGGTGGTGATTGCGGCCGCAAAAAGTGCGGCCCAGAAAGACGCGCGAGGCGCGTTACAGTTACTTGAGATGGCTCCCCGAGGTTCGCAGCGCACACAGGAAGCACTGGATATTTGTTTTCAGTGGGGAAATTCCGATCCGCATTCCGTATTGCAATGGATGACGACGAATCTGGCGGCCATGAATGACTCCAGGGTTGGTGATATCGTTTCTGGCTGGATGAAGAGTGCGCCGGAGGCGGCGCTGGATTGGGCTCAAGCGCTTCCTGCAAATGAATGGCGGGATACTATCATGGGATATGCTGTGCAAAAGCTGGCGGCATCGGATTTGCAGCGCGCGCAGGCGATGTTTACTTCGCTTTCTCCTGATGCCCAGGCCAATGCCGCTTGGGAGATCGCTGATACTCTTCAGCGGAGCGGCCGGCGGCAGGCGTTGGATTGGGCGGAAACATTGCCTCCCGGTGAGGCACAGAATCAGGCATATAAACCGATCATCTGGGACTGGGCACGGCAAAATCCCACGGAGGTTGCGCAGTGGATGGCAAGCCTTCCGCGCGGCCAGACCCGAGACGAGGCGGTGAACCATTTTGCCTCTGCCATAATGGAACGCGACCCGGAACGCGCGATGGCCGCGGCACTGTCGATCGACGATCCGCGAGACCGATACCAAAGCATTGCTTCGCTCTACCAATCCTGGCGCAGGACAAACTCCGCAGCTGCTCAAAACTGGCTGCAAAACAACAATCAAGTAACTGATGAACTCAGGCAGCGAATCCTGAATCACTGAACCTGCGCGTTGTCATGAATACCACCGTCTTTAGCCGAAAAAATGAACCTTCCCTCCCGAATGAGAAACGCTTTTGGCTAGTAATCATTCCGTTGCTATTTGTCTTTGGAACGCTCTTGGGTTGGTATTTAGGGGCGCCGCGGACTGCACCTCGCGACACGGAGACTTCTGCTGGCGCGGCTACCAAGAAGTCCAATCTTCCAGGTGCCGGAGAAGGAATTTCCTCAAAGGACGGGAAACAAATAGACGGCGCGCAAGTTCCTCGCGATGGCGGAAACGTGGCGTTGATTTCCGGCGCCGCGCAGGCGCTGCTGGACGCGTTGCAAATTCGTGATCGGACGGATCGGGCAATCCGGCTGCGTGAGATCGCTCGCGGGCTTTCGGCTGCGGAAATTCCTGGAGTGATCGAGAAGGCTCGCAAGTCCGGACGAAAGTCGGTGGAGGATATCCTCGAGGCGTTGGGAAGCCGTTGGGCCGAGCTCGATCCCCGTGCCGCTGCGGATTTCGGTCTGAAATTGCCGTCCGATGACGCGGCGTTGTTTCTGCAAGGGGTGATCCAAAGGTGGGTCACCCTTCAGCCGGCGGAAGCCAGTTCCTGGGTGCTCGGTCTGCCTCCGGGTTGGACGCGCGAGACGGTTACGGACCTATTGATATATAGCTTGAGCCGGTCCAACCCTGCCGCTGCGGCAAATCTCGTGCGTACAGGCGCATTTCCCGCCGCCAAGACCGGATTCATATTCAGTGGCTGGGCAGAACGCGATCCGCAGGCGGCTGTGGCGGCGGCGATGCAATTGCCGGGAGACAGTCAAGCCACGGCTCTGAGAATCATCGCGGGAAGCTGGGTGAAAGGCGATCCTCAAGCGGCCATCGCTTGGGTGGAAAACATGACCGATATTTCCACGAAAGGGATGATCATGACGGCGATGGTCATTCCTTTCTCGCAAGCGGATCCCGAAGGGGCCATCGCATGGGCGCGGACCCTTTCCGATGACTCGCTGCGTGGAAGTGTTTTCAAACAAGCATTCGGTCAAATGGCCGGCAAAAGCGCAGACGGGATAAGAGCGATGATTTCGGGTTTGCCAGAGGGGGATCGCCCGAGTGCAGCGGATGGTGCGATCTGGGGGATGGCTATGGTCAGGGGAGATATCCGGGCGGGCGTATCGTTGCTGGATCTCGTGCCAGATGGGGAAGACCGTAACTTCCAAGCGGGTCGCCTGGCTACCATTTGGGCGCAGACCGACCCTCGCGCCGCTCTCGACTGGCTTACAAAGAATGTTCCGGCTAACGATGGCGATGCACTTCGGAAAGCCCTGGGAAGCTGGGTCACGACTGCGCCGCAGGATGCCATTGCCTGGTGCCATGCCCTTCCTCAGGGACCGTCCAGAGATTCGGCCATGGCCTCGCTCGTATCTAATCTTTCCGAAAGTGATCTCCCTCGCGCGAGATCGCTTTTTGGCGAACTGACCCCTGATGCCCAGGCCAGTTCCGTTTCGGATTTTGCTGAGCACTTTTGGCATCAGGATGAAAAGGGGGCTCGCGACTGGGCCGAGTCCCTCGCGCCGGGAAAGGCTCAGAATCAGGCAATGATGAAACTAGCTTCTTCGTGGGCGGAGGAAAGCCCGGCGAAGACGGCGGAATGGTTGGGTACGCTCCCGCTTGGTCCTGCCCGGGATGCGGCGATCATCGGCTTCGCTCCCCTGGCGCTTTCTCACGATCCCGAAGGAACGATGGCGTGGGTAGTCACGATCAGCGATGCCATCGATCGTGAAAACGACATCGAAAATGCCGTTCGCAATTGGATGCGCAGCGATCCTGCCGCTGCCCAGGCGTGGGTGCAAAACTGCCCACAAGTAACTCCTGAACTGCGAAATCAGATTCTGACCCGGCAGAAAGCCGGACTTTGAATTGGCCGCGAGCTCGTTACTTGAGCTCGGCGAGCTTGGCCTTTACGGCGGCGAGATTGGGCAGCTCTTTCGGCGTCGGGGTGGCTTCGCTATATTGGACCACGCCATTTTTATCGATAACGAAAGCGGCGCGCTTGGCGGCGGAGCCGATGCCCACGAGATCTTCGAGGAGGACGTCGTAGGCCTTGGTGACGTTTTTGTTCAGATCGCTGGCCAGAGTGATGCCGATCCCTTTCTGCTGCGCCCAGGCTTCCTGCGCAAACGGAGAATCCACGCTCACGGCGATGACGTCGGCATTGAGATCGGTGTATTCGCCGAGGCCGCCGGTCACGCTGCACATTTCATCCGTGCATACGCCGGTGAAGGCGGCGGGGAAGAAAAGCAGGACGGTATTCTTCTTTCCGAAATTGGCGCTCAGCGTGACGTCGCGGAGCCCTTCGGCGGTCTTGGATTTGAGGGTAAAATCAGGGGCTTTGGAGCCAACGGAGAGAGCCATAGGGAATTGCGGATTGGAGATTGCGGATTTCGGATTGAGTAGGGCCGATGTTTGTACAAGCGACGGTGGTCGGGTGCCAAGCGACAAGTGAGGGTGGTGGTAGCAATCAGTGAACAGTATTCGGTAATCAGTTGCGGCTATCTTTAATCCTGCACTTTCACTTACGCCTCGCGTAGAGCGCAAAACGGCTAAGTGGTGTGTGGGAACTGATTACTGATTACTTCCCTAAAAACCGCGAACCCCTTTCCTCGTCCACCCACCTTCTGCTACCGTACCGCCGCTCATGTTCTACTTCTGGTGGATCCTCACCATGCTCCTCATGCTTTTCGGCTTGGCGGCGACGCTTCTGCCGACGCTGCCGGGAACGACGATCATTCTCGCGAGTGCGGTGCTTCACCGGCTCATGCTCGGGCCGGAGCATAGCGTGAGCTGGACGACGGTCATCATTTTGGCGGTGCTCACGTGTATTTCCTATGTCGTGGAATTAGTGAGCGGGAGCGTCGGTGGAAAATGGTTTGGCGCGACGAAGTGGGGGGCGATTGGCGGGATGATCGGAGCGATTGTGGGATTATTTTTCGGGATCGTGGGTGTGTTTGTCGCGCCGCTGGTGGGGGTGTTGCTGGGTGAATTGCTCGGTGGCCAGG
>FTBG01000236.1_pt1 | contig 23493 bp, 18 predicted proteins | sample 1639311 | NCBI WGS metagenome assembly FTBG01 (sample SAMEA3914864, study PRJEB12502) | metagenome | biome: forest; material: soil | place: USA | collected 2012-03-12 | depth 0.3 m | reverse complement strand
TGCGAATATCGTCCTGACCATTACGGCAAACTATAATAGCAATCCCGGCACGAATCCGATCCCAGGGCTCCCGGGCATCACCACGTTTGGCAATATTTACGTAACCAACGCAGTTGTAAATTCGAATGCTCCTCTCGCCTCGATCGTGGGAGATTCCCAAAATCCGATTAACGGCGTGTACCTGAGCTATTTCAAGGGCACCTCGAATGGCGGCATTACGCAATCCAATGCGAATCAGGTAGTGATCAGCGATTTTAACATTACGGGTGACGGTCTGGCGGATACCCATTACACCAAATATGAAACGGAAACGCTGGCCACCTCGATCAGCGCGGGAATTGGTTCCCGGATCATCGATGACGCGCTCTTCAGCGCGGGCTCCGGCAGCATCCTTGACGCCACGGCTGTGGGAAATCAGATCACCTATACCGTGCCCAACGTTGCGGCCGGCACGTACGATTTGCGGGTGGGAGTCAAGCAAAGCCCCAGCCGCGCCATCAGCCAGCTCGCGGTGGCTCCGGCGGGCACCACGTCCTTTGTCAATCACGGCCCGGCCTTGGATGAGTACGCTTCGGATTACATTTATACCGAAGTAGATCTGGGTACTTTCACCATTGGTACGACCGGCGATAAGTTGTTCCGCTTCACGGTAACGGGAAAGAATGCCAGCAGCACTTCCTACCAGGTTTGCGTGGATTATCTGACCCTGATCCCGCAATAACGAATCCCGTCGGATGAGGGATGGACGGGCCGAATCGCTGGACACGCCAGGTTTTTTAACCATATGGCTTGTTGACCCAGCGCGGCTTTTTCCAAGAAGTGTTCTTCATGAACACACTTCTCTCGCCCATACCCTCAACTGTGATTCTTTTGATGGGGAAAAGAGTAATTTTGGCCGCCCTATTTGCTCTGTGGTGGATGGCGGGTCTAAGCGAGCCGGTTGCAGGGGCTGAGTGGCCGGCAAGAGTTTTCGCGCCTTACATGTACATCGGCGCGGGCGACAATTTTAAGCTGACGGACTGCAACGATGCCTGCGGCCTCAAATTCTATACGCTCGCTTTCATCATCGCGCGGCAGGAAGGAAACGGAAAGGACACGAAGTATCTCCAGGAGCCCTCGTGGGATGGCCGCTTTCCCATCGATCAGAAACTATATAAGGATCAAATCGACGCCATCCGCCAGCGCGGTGGTGATGTGATCATGTCCTTCGGCGGCCAGGGCGGGAAGGAATTGGCCAATGTGATTGATGATCCGGTGCAACTCGAGGCCGCGTATCAAAAAGTCATCGATCTATACAAATTCACCTGGCTCGATTTCGACATTGAAGGCGACAACCTGGCGAAAGGAAAGCTAGATAGCGAACGCCGCAATACCGTCCTGGCCAATCTGCAAAAGAAAAATCCCGGGCTTGTCATTTCCTACACACTGCCGATCGATCCCGATGGCTTCTTGGAAAGTTCGCGGGATCTGCTGAACGATGCGGTCAAAAAAGGAGTTAAAGTTCATTCCGTGGATCTCATGGTGATGTGGTTCGGAAAGAAGTTCATCAACAAAGGAAAATCCGAGGGACAACTCGGCGTGGACTCAGCCAAGGTTGCGCACGAACAGCTCCAGAAGATCGACCCTTTCATGAAAATCGGTCTTTGCGCGTGTCTCGGCAGAAATGGCCCGATCGATGAATTCTTTGGCTACGAAGACGCGAAAACGATTAAGGCCTTTGCCGACCAAACCCCATGGGTTTGCTCCCTGCATTTTTGGTCAATCAATGACGACGCTGGCAATCACCGGCGCAAATGGGCCACCGCCGCGAACGCCGATGCTCCGGATGCCAAGATTCCCCGCGCCTGGGATTTCGCCAACTTGTTCAAGGAATTTACCACGCGGTAAAAAGCGGGATGTGTCTTGGTCGAAAGGCGCGGTAAGCTATTCTTGGTCATTCCAAAAGTTCCTCCATGAACAATCCATGGAAAAGGAAAGCGGCTTGTCCGCACCAAAAGTGAGTGATCTTCCGTTCTCCGAACTCGTTATGAAAAAAGTCGCCTTATGCTTGCGATCAGCACTGGTGAAGACCAGGTGTGCGATCACCTGGCTTTCAGGTAGTGATTCAAGTAACGTATCAGGAGTAATCGGCGGCGTGTAGTGAACCGCGACCGTGCCGCGGGGATGAAGCATGAAGAAATTCGTCTTTTGTTCAGTCCGATGATCGAGGTTTTGTCCGCCGTCTGTGAAATGGTAAGAGTTGCCCACGCCAAATTTGACATTGCCAATCCAGTAATAAACGCCGTCGTTTTTCCGATTGGGCAGGGTGCTCATTTCGTAGCTATCGAGAAGGCAATCGCCCGTGCGATTGGCTGTGTGCATCAGCCAAAAACATTTGCCAGTCGCTTGCTCATCAAACGTGGGGCCAATACCCGGATGGAAGGTCAGCGTGCCACCCGGGACGTCCCATTCTTCCCTGCGGATGCCCGAACCGACATGCCGGCGAGCGGGGCCTAAACGTTTGATGATTTCTGCGTGCGCATCGTCTCGACGCAGGCCTTGAACTGCGGAGGCCAGCTCCTGGATGAATTGAGGAGCTTCAGTAATTTCAGAAGCTTGAGTGCGCGTCGCGCACGCAGCGATTAAGAGCGAGAGGGCGGTGGCAATTGCCGTTTTCATGGGCTGGTCTCCGAAGCTAGCAGCCACGTCCAGAGAATGCGCGTCATGGCGAATTTGGAGCGCGGGCGCTGGCTCCCGCACCCCAAATTCGCGAAACCCCTTGCGCAAGGTGCGCCTGCGTGATTTAGGGACTAAGGCGAAATCATCGTGGTCGATGATTTCGCCAACAACGCCCATTCACCCCACCCCGCTGAAGGCTCCGCCGATGATGTCTGATCAAAGCTACCCTGGCCGCTTTGCTTGGCTTGCTCTGTTTTGCTTTCTCGGGCTGTGGTGCGGAAATCACAGCGGGACCGCGACGGCCGCGGAAAAGGTCGTGCTGCAGTTGAAATGGAAACATCAGTTTCAGTTTGCGGGTTACTACGCTGCCGTGGAGCAGGGTTACTATCGCGAAGCGGGGCTCGATGTGGAGTTGCGCGAAGGCGGGCCGGATATCGATTTTGCCCAGGAGGTCGTGCAGGGCCGCGCGCAATATGTGGTGGCGCTGCCGTCGATGCTCATCCGCCGCAATGAGGGGAAGCCGGTCGTGGCGCTGGCGGCGATCCTTCAGCACTCGCCCGAGGTGGCGATCGTGCCGGAGGCTTCGCCGATTAATAATCCCCATCAGCTCGCGGGAAAAAAAGTGATGATGTCACCTGAAGACACGCCCTGCCTGCTCGCCACTTTGCAGAATGAAGGCGTGCCGCGCGAGAGCGTGCAGATGATTCCCTACGATTTTCAACTGGACAAATTTGTCGCCGGAGAATTTGACGCGCTCGGTGGCTATGTCACCGATGAACCCTTTGCGCTCAGCCGCCGCGGCTTCGCCGTGCGGCTCATCCAGCCGCGCAATTACGGCGTCGATTTCTACGGAGACTGTCTTTTTACTTCGGAGGAAGAGGTCGCGCATCATGGCGCTCGCGTGCAGGCTTTTCTCGCGGCGAGCTTAAAGGGGTGGCAGTACGCGATGCGGCACCCGGATGAAGTAACCGATCTCATCATTTCGAAATATCACAGCGAAAAAGATCGCGACGCGCTGCGCTACGAGGCCGGCCAGATGAATCAACTCATGTTTTCCGAACTGATCGAGATCGGCCACATGAATGCGGGACGCTGGCGGCACATCGGCGATACCTATGTGCGGCTCGGGATGTTGCGCAAAGACTATTCTCTCGACGGATTCCTTTATGAACCGAATGCCCCGCGCGATCTTCGCTGGGTCTGGTGGACGGTGGCAATCTTCGCGGGTTCGACGCTGCTGCTCACGGGCGCGGTGGCGGGTTTGGTGCGGATCAATCGGCGCATCGCCACGGCCGAGCGGCTGGCGCGCGAGTCGCATAGCATGCTGGAAGCCGTGCTCGACGCGATTCCCGTTGGTGTATTCTGGAGCGATCGGCAGGGGCGCTTCCTCGGCGGGAACTCCGTTTTCGCCAGCTACGTCAATCTGCCCGGTGCGGAACAAGTAACTGATCTCGATCCGGCCCGGCTGCCGGAAGGCTGGCGCAGCGACCCAGAGGCCGACCGGGAAATCATGGAGAAAGGCCAGCCCGTGCTGCGCGTGCCGGAAAAGATCGTGGATGCACAGGGCGAAGAACGCCATTTTCAGAAAAGTAAAGCGCCGCTGCGGGCCGACAACGGATCGGCCATCGGGATTTTGTGCGTCGTCGAAGACGTCACCGCGCTCGAGCAGGCCAAAGCACGCCAGGCCGTGCTCGACGAGCGCATCCGTCAGGCCGAGAAATTTGAAAGCCTCCAGCGGTTGACCGGCGGTGTATGTCACCATTTTAACAACATTCTCCAGGCCGTGCTCGGGCAGGCGGAACTCGCGCGGGGGGCTGCACCGGAAGGTTCAAATGCGCGCGCCCGGCTGGACAAAATCCTGGAAGAAATGAATCGCGCGGTGGCGCTGGGCCATGTGTTACTTGCTTCCACCGGCACGATGCCCCAGGAGCGCGCATCGCTCGGCTTACGGCAATTCCTGGAAAATACCGTCGCGGGTCTGTCGTCGGGTTTGCCGGAAGGACAGCGCTTGATCCTCGAAGCCGGGCACGAAGAAACACGCGTCCGCGCCAATGCGGACAGCCTCCGGGAAGTCATGGCCGGCCTGGTGGCCAATGCCTCCGAGTCCCTCGCCGGTGCGTCGGGAGAAATCATCCTGCGCAGCGGACGTATCACCTGCACGCAAGCCTATCTCCGTGATGCTTACCTCGAAGGCGATCTGCCGGAGGGCGAATATGGCTATATCGATATCGTGGACCACGGCGCAGGCATGACTCCGCAGGTTTCCAAAAATGCCTTCGAGCCCTTCTTCTCCACGAAACGCGCGGGCCGCGGCCTGGGCCTCGCCGTCGCGCTCGGCATCGTGCGCAGCCATCGGGGCGCGATCCGGATTCACAGCCAGCCCGGAAAAGGCACCACGGTGAAGATTCTCCTGCCGATGGAGCGGCAGGAATGATGCCGGGAAGTGGTCTCGGCTCGATTAGGATTGGTTAGCAAAGCTACTCCGGAAACTCTTCATGCGCCCACAACGTTCGCTCGACCTGTACCGGGTGGAGTGGAACTTTTGAGAAGGTGTCATAACTAATCACCAGCCAATCGCGGCCCGTCTGCGCATCGAATTCACAAGATACGTCGCCCCATTCGAATTCACACTGACCTCGCAAATCGGTGGCGATGATCGATTCGTGAAAAATGCGCCGCTCGCGATCTTTAGAAACCTGAACCCCGTAGAACGAGTGCTCGTGCGATAGCAAAATGCGTTGCACGAACTTACCACTGCAGTCGATCAACAACTGAAAACTTCCGCGATCCGAGAAATGGATTCCAAATGTCCATTGGAGCCAGTCTGACGCAGGAAGCATCCTTGAGCAAATTTCTCCCTTGCCTGCATAGGACGAGGCGACCTCAAAGACATCGGCGTGAGCCGAGATTTCCAGGCCGTTGGTAAATGAAACCGCGCCAGTTCTGAGGGAAATCACATTTGTCACGTACTCGACTGCGATGGGAAAGTAAAGATCGTACCTAGCCTGGACACGGGAATGGGAAAGGAGGATCCACAGATGACTCAGATGATTTCGAGATGCTAAACGAGCGTGTGCAACCCGGGTGAATCGCTTTGCGATCTTTGCGCTTTTGCGTTCCAATCATCTTTGGCGCGAGCAAGTCGTGTTCATGAACGCGAAGACGCAAAGATCGCAAAGAAGGAGCAGGCCGTTGAGGAGTGCGGCCCATTGGTTAATTTGATCCTCCCTTCAGCCGACCTAATCAACGCGGTTGCGTTCAATTTGGATCACGCGCATCTCTGGGTTGCTCCGCGATGTGCCAGAGCACTCCTGACGGATCACTAAGATACAACACACGAATGCCCCACGGCTGCATTTCCGGCGGGCGCGCCATGATAGCGGGATACTTTTGCTTTAATCCGATGCGTTCAATATGCTGCCACCACTGGTCCGGATCTTCTACGGTCAAACTCATCATGAAATTTCCGGCGTGTTCCTTTACATAGAACCGCTGGAGGAGGAATCGAAACGCACCGATCTCCATCTCGGCGATTTCCGGATTTGACCAATTGGTCTTAAAACCGAGTTCGTTATAAAACTGGATCGACTGAACGAGGTCCCTGGCCGGAACAAATGCCTTGATATCTAACACTTTGGGCTCGGTCATAAATGGCCTTTCGGTCGTGATTCGATGGTTCAGACGGCTGCCTTCGCCTTCAACTCCGCCTCAAGTTCCGCAATCCGTGCCCGCAACGGCGCAATCGCGAGTTCCACCTCGGCTGCTGTATAGCGTGGCGTGATATATTTCGGGCAGTTCCAGTCATACGAAACGACATCAATGAGAAACACCCGCTCGACGACTTGCTCCATCTCCGGCTCGGCAAATGAAGCGACTAGTTCGGGATGTTCCCGGGCATCTTCCACCCGGGCATGACCGAGAATCTTCAGCCGCGTGCGCTGCGGATAATCCATGAGGAACAGGCAGACCCGATCCTTCGCTGCAAGGTTGCCGGTTGAGAGCATCTGGCGGTTGCCTTTATAATCCGCAAAGGCCAGCGCCGCGGGATTGACCACTCGCAAAAATCCGACAGGGCCACCCCGATGCTGCACATAGGGCCAGCCGGTCTCACTCACCGTCGCCATGTAAAAACTATCACGCGCCCTGACGAATCCCATCTCATCCTCCGTCAGCGCATCCCCCTCCGCCGAGCTATGTGCCTGCTGCGCCTTTCCGTAGTACCGCGTTTGCGCTTTGCTAACCGAATCAGTGAATGCGATTTCGAAGAATTTCTCAGCCATAACGATAATTGCGCGGTTGGTCGAATCACGGCTCTACGTTTCAGCTACTATAGCCGCAATGGTCTCAGAATGCTCACCGCGTCGCAAGATTCGAAGCGGCCTCCCACGCCGGGCGTGGCCGCATCATCTCCCTCACGGAAGCTTATACACCTGCAGCGCGCCTTCCTTTTCATCTGCGACGTAGAGGAATTTCCCATCGTGGCTGAAGCAAAGTCCCGCCGCTCCCGGTTCGGCAAAGGTTCCCGCCTGCTGCGAAGTCACAAAAGTTAGCTTCCCGGTCGACGGATCACGCGAAAATCGAAAGATACGGTCCGAAACCGAAGTGAGCGCCACGATCATCTTCCCATCCGGACTCACCTGAAGGCTGTTTCCCCCTTCGAATTCTGTGAAGTCGTCTTTCTCGTTGATGAATTGCTGCAGAATCTTCAAGGAACCATCGGGCTGCACTTCAAACGCGCTCACCGCCTGGTCGCCTTGGAATCGTCCTGAACTCACATATAACTGCCGCCCATCCGCACTCGGAGCCACGCGAAAAGCTCCCGCGAGCGACGCAATATCGTCGTCTCCATCCTTGAGCAATTGCACCTGCGATAGCTTTCCCGTCGTCTCATCCCGTCGGAAGACGCCGAGCACGCCCGGATCGCCCGCCGCTGCGTACACCCAGCGCCCATCCGGACTCAGCGCGCAGCCCCGCACACCGTGTAGTTTATCGTTTCCTTGTTCGTACTGGACGAAATTGAGTTGACCGTCCTCCACTTTGAATACCCCCAGGCCACCGGAGCTGGCCACGTAAAGAAAATGATCGTCTCCGCTGAACTCGACATCCACAGCCGTCTGCAGCCCGTGAGGCTCCTCCTTGCTCTCACTGATGGCGCTGAGCTTGGTGAGGCTGCCGGTCGCGGGGTCACGCTTGAAGAGAGTGACCATGCTCGAAAAGAGATGCGCCGCTGCCGCATAGTTCTCATCGTGCGAAAGACGGATGCAGATCGCCGAATTATACTCCGCACCTTGCAGCACATCTCGCGAAGTGAGCTTTCCCGTTTCCGCATCCCGCTCGAAGACGGAAATCGCGCTGGCTTGGAAAGCCGCGGCATAAACAAACTTTCCTTCCTTGGTGATCGTTACCGAAGTCACTCCTTGCAGATTGGGCAGCGTAACCGTTTGCACTTCACCGAGTTCACTATCCTCCGCGCCGCACGCCACCATGGGTATGAGAAATGGGAACGCCGCGACCACCGTAAGGAGAAAGGATTTCATAGGCCAATGCCAGACGCTGATCTTCTAAATCTCGTTCAATTCCAATCTTAAATTTGCTTCCGCGATAAACTCTACCTGCCACGCCCAGGCAGCGCGTGATGTCAGTGACGAGATTGGACCTGTTGCAGCGGAAGGCGTCTCCACCATCGGCAACCCCGCGGGTCACTGGTAAACTTCGAGCCTTGGCGATTTCCCAGAAACTCACAGCCCGCCGCTCCCGAAAATACGGGAGACGGCGGGCGTCCGGACGAGAGGGTCTTTTTGGAACGCTAACTTACTGCGGCGTGAGCGTAATGAAGTCGATCATCTCTGTGTAACCCGAGCTGCTCGCATTCTTGCCGGTGATGGTGAATTGGAACGATTTGGCGCTGTTGCTCCCGGGCGTCCATGTCCCTAAATCAAGAGTCGCGTAGGTCGCGGTGGCCGCATAGCAGTCCTGCGGCGTGCTCAGATTGTAGTAAGTGCCGCCGTTCGAAGCGATCGCGAGCTGGAAGATGCCCCGGCTGTTATACTTTTTGACGCCCACCTTCACATTGTAGGAGCCCGCTTCCAGGTAAGGAATGCTGAACGTTACTTGATTTCCCACCGCGGTGCTCGCCAGGTTCATGCCTTCACCGCCGCTCATGCTGGTATCTGCGTTGATGGTCAGGGAGACGCCCGAGGTGACCGACTGCACCGTCAGGCCCTCGGCCTCATATCGGCCAGCGTTCCAAATCTTCAAGTTATAGGTCTCCCAGCTCAGAGGAGTGGACGCATTGGCCACCAGGGGAGATGCCCCGGCACTGGTCGCGCTCACCCATTTCCCATTGGCCGCGCATTGCAGCTGAAATGTTCCGTAGCCGTTGGCTTGCCAGAAAAAGGCCTCGGTGCTCGAGACCGTGGATTTATTTGCGGTTAAATTTCCGGTTCCACCCGTGCCCGCGGAGACGTAGAGCCCATTGATCAGAGACCGCAAGGCCACATAGCCGTAACCATAAGTCGGGCTTTCATCCACCACGGTGTATTGTTCCCAACTCGCCGGCGTCGAAGCGTTGGCGATGAGCGGCCCGGAGCCGGCGCTCGTCGCGCTCACCCAGAGATTGTTAATTCCTGCCTGCATGCTGATCACGCTTCCCACTGGGACTGCGTTGGCCCGCATGATTCCATCCATCGCGGTGAGCAGCGAGTTGGAACCCGTGGCGTCATCGGCAAGGGTCCACATCATCATGCCGCCGGCGCGTTCCTGATAAGCCAGGCTCACTTTGGATTGCACCGTGCTGATTCCGTTATATCCCCAGGTGGTGCCGCTTCCATCCGTCCAATTGTCGTTGTTCGGATTGGCCCCACTGCTGATGAGCTGTGCGTACGTCTTCGCGCCATTGGGATTGCCGTAAAACGGCACGCCCATGACTAGCTGCGACGGCGCAAAGTGCCAGGGCGCACCTGTCCAGTAACTGAAGGCGGACTGCTGGTCGGCGTAGGTCGATTGATTGGCGCCGTTGGTGATGTCGTAGATCATGAGGCTGACCCAATCAGTCACCGAGGGAAGGCTGGCCGGAGCGTAGCCTTCATTCCAGGCATTCACGGCGGCGGAAAGCGTTTTGTTATAGTAGTGCAGCGTGTAATATAACGTATTGAACAGGTTGCCCATGTTCGTCGTGTCGTAAGACTGCGGAAACTCCCAATCAACGTCCGCCCCGTCGAGACCGTACTGATTAACCAGATTGGCGACGTTATTCGAGAAAGTGTTGATCAAGGTGGAACTGCTCGCAATATGCGAAAGGTTCGGACCGTTGCCGCCTTCGTCAATGCAGATGGCGACTTGCACTTTGGCGTTGTGCGCCCGGGTGACCAGATCTTGCAGCGTCGTGGGGCTGCTGACGCCGGTGAGAGAGCCATCCCAGTTAGGATTGACCCCAAACCAGTTAATATGGGTTAGCTTCCCGTAGGGGATGGCGCTGGGAGCGAGGGTTCCGGTTTGCCAATCGGCATAGTAGGCGACGACGCGGAAGGGTGGCTCGGCGGAGGAGTGCTGCGAGCCCGCTGCGAGCGGCAGCAGGGCCAGGATGGCGGTCTTTAGGTACGACGTAAGTTTCATGTGTTCAAGGGTAGAGCGGGGTGCGGGGTGGTGGATGGAGTGAGCGAAAGCTCACGCTTTAGCTAATTACCGCTTTTTCCGCGCGGTGTCCTTTAGCCAAATGGCTCATTCGATCGGCAGGGGCGGCCAGATCGGACGGCAGAGCATGTTTTTACACCACAGCATTTCTGCATTTTCTATAGCCGTTGAGATGAAGTTCCACAGTCGCGGAGCGAGATTTGATAGTAGCCGTGGGTTTTTAACCCACGGTAATCCGCACAGACCGCCCGCAGCGCGTTAGCGACCCCCATCGCTTTTCATGCTGAAAACCCACGGCTATTGTCAGAAGTCGCTACGCGACAAATATAACGTTCGAACGTATCCATGGAATCCCTCAAAGACGGCAGATAATTGCGGCGAGAATCGAAATGAAGCAAGTAACGTGATCCGTATTCGTTTGCGATAGGGGCCGCCCCTTCAGGGCTCTGCATTTGATGCGGTCAAACCCCATCCCGTTGGACGCTCGCTGGGCTGAGCTATTTCCTTTGCGGCCCGTTGGGCCTCACTTTCCACTGCTGCGAGGGATATTTCTCTTCCGTTTTTAGGTTCAGAGAACCAAAAACGTGCACCCAGCCCGCTGAGGATTCACCCCTCAATCCCGCGGTGTCCGCATCGTGAATTGCGGGATGCGCGTGAAAACCGCTCCTCCCGAATCGGTGACGCCAAAAAAAGCGCCCTCCGCCTGGCAGTCGCAGCCGATCACATGGTAGTGATTGAAACGAAAACTGTCCCCCGGTGCGATCCGCGGAAATTCACCATTCACGCCGTCGCATTCGGTGACCATCCGCCGATCGTTCAAATCCGTGAGCACCCATTTGCGGGCTTTAATGGTGACGGTATCGCCCGAGTCGTTGTGAATGGTGATGAAGTACACGAACGGGTGAGGGCGGTCGTCGGGCGCTTCGAGATTGGGCATGTAGATTACCTGATCCACGGTGGCGTGGAGTCCGGCGAGTTCGGCAAAAGCACTGGTGGGCATGCGAAGTTTTTAGATTTTCGGGGGTCGGCGTTTGGCTTTTGCTGGGCAGGCAACCAGCGGTGTCTTACATCCCCACCTTCACGCAAAAATCGAAAATCCAAAATTAAAAATGTCGTCACTTCCCGTAGTTCTTTCCATTGCCGGGTCGGATAGTAGCGCTGGGGCTGGCGCTCAGGCCGATCTGAAAACGATGAGCGCTCTGGGCGTTTACGGGGTGACGGCCATCACCTGCGTCGTTGCCGAGGTGCCGGGAAAAGTGAGCGCGATCCAGCCGGTGGCGCCGGAGATCGTCGCGGAGCAAGTGCGACTCCTTTTCGAGGCCTTTCCTATCGCCGCCCTGAAAACGGGAATGCTGCACTCCGGTCAGGTCATCGACGCAGTGTGCGACGCGTTGAGCGAAGTCTTTGCCGGATCGGTGCGCCGCCCATTTCTGGTGGTCGATCCGGTGATGGTCGCGACCTCCGGCGCGCAGCTTCTGGAGCCGGCGGCGATCCGGCTGCTCTGCGAACGGCTGATCCCGCTGGCGGGGCTGGTCACCCCCAATCTCGATGAGGTCCGGGTGCTCCTTGGGCGCGCCGTGACGAATCTCGCGGAAATGGAGCAGGCCGGCGACGAACTCGTGCGGCGATTTGGCACGGCCTTTTTAATAAAGGGCGGGCATTTGCGCGAGGAAGCGCGCGCGACGGATCTGCTTTTCACATCCGACGGCTCGCGGCATCGCTTTTCCGCGCCCTTCGTGCCCGGCGTGGCCACGCATGGGACCGGATGCACGACTTCGGCGGCAATCGCCAGTTACTTGGCGCGTGGGTTGCCGCTGCCGGAAGCCGTGGAGCGGGCGAAAATTTACGTCACAAAGGCCGTGCGGAAATTCCTGCGCTGGCAAGGGCACGGCGTCTCGACAGACGCCTTGCATCACTTCGCCTGAGATTTCTGCAAGGAAGGAGCGGCATCATAACGTCCGCCCAGAGCATGGATAAGATCGATGGTGGCTAGATAACGGGCCACCAGCGTTTGCACGCGGCTGAGCTGAGAGCCGAGGAGGAGGCGCTGGGCATCGACGACTTCAAAGTAAGTAACGGCGCCTTGCAAGTAACGCTCCTGCGAGAGGTCGAGCACGCGCTGGGAATTCGTCTCCGCGACGACTCTCGCTTCCGCTTGCGCCGCGCGCTGGCGAAGATCGACCAGTGCGTCTTCCACTTCTTTGAATGCGGAAACGACTGCCTGCTGGTAGGCAGCCACCGCTTCCTCGTGACGGGCGTGCGCGGCATTGAGGTTGGCCACGTTGCGGCCACCTTCAAAAATGGGCACTTTCACCGTGGCGAGCAGCTCCCAGGTGCGGCTCTGCCATTCGTAAAGATGACTCGTGTTGGCGGACTCGTAACCGGCATCGCCTTCAATGTTAAAAGTCGGCAGCAACTGCGCGCGCGCCGCGCGGATGCCCTGAGTGGAAGCATCAATTTTTCGCCCGGCTTCGATCAGGTCTGGGCGCTGGCCGAGAAGATCAGCCGGCACGCCTGTCGGAATTGCAGGTGGCCGTCCGTCGCCAAGAGGATTTGGAGAGATGTGGAAATCGCTGGCTAAAGCTCCGCAGAGCGGTGCGAGACTATTTTCCGCCTCGCCGCGCTGGCGCAGGGCATCGGTGAGATCGCTCTGGGCGTTGGCTAGTTCCACCTGCGCACGGGCCACGTCGAGATCGGTGCCCGCTCCCGCTTTGGCGCGTTCCGTTTGCAAATGCACGGCGTCTTCGCGCACATGCACCGTGCGCTGCAGGATGGCCACCTCGGCGTCGAGCGCGCGCAGATTAAAGTAACCAGCGGCGACTTGCGAAGTGAGGCTCAGCTCCACGGCCCGGTGATCGGCTTCCGCGGCCAGAGCCTTGGCATTGGCCTGGCCGTAATTGGCGCGGATTCGCCCGAAAACATCGACTTCATAAGTCAGCACGAGCGGCGTGCGAAAATCGTTGAAGGTATTGCTCAGCGGCTGGCTGAGAACGGGCCGATTAAAAAAATCACCGAGCGAGCTGAGTGGCGATGCTGCTGCACCGCCGGCTCCCGCAGCAGCGGTAGTGGAGCCCGTGGCGATGCTGCCGACAAAGCGCCCGCGCTGCACCGGGCCGGTGTTTGTCGTGCGCTGGCGGTCCGCGCGAAGCGGCGCTTCAAGATGCGGATAAAAGTCCGCCGCGGCGGCGCGCGCCTGCTGCCGCGCTTCCACCACGCGGGCCACAGCCTGTCGCAAATCCTGATTGGCCAAAAGCGCCCGTGTTTCAAGGCCATCCAGCGTTTCGTCACGGAAAATCTCCCACCATGCCCGGGTTTCCCGTGGAATCTGAACGGTATGAATCGTCGTGTTACTTGATTTGGCCTTGCCGCCTGAACCTTTGAAATGCGCGGGCAGCTCCGGGGAAGGCGACGATGCCGGCGCCGGTTTCGGAGCAGCGCCAGCCCGCAGAGCGATTCCATAGCATGCCAGGATCAGGGTAAAATAGCGGGCTTTCATAGTGATTACCTAACTTTGCCTTCGTTATAATTTGGCCCGGCCTTCTTCGGTCACGATGCCCCGCAGCACCACGGAGATGATGGAGGAAAAACCGGTTTTGGGCGTGAGATCGAGCTCATTCATTTTCACAGGATTGACCACGGCTTCGACTGCGCCGAGGAGGATTTCGAGAATCAGCTTTACCGGGAGATCCTGGCGGATGAATCCGGCGCGGCGCCCCTCATTAAAAAGGCGGCCAAACGATTGCTCCAAAATTTCCCGCCGCCGCCGCGTGATGATGGCAAACATCTCCGGCGCTTCGCGGGCCATGTCGCGGATGAAAGGCGGCTGGATTTCGCCGGTGTAGCGCTGCGCGCAAGCCAGCAATTGCTGGAGACAGCCGGTGAAGTCATCGGCACATCCCCGGCTAACTTGGTCGAGATCTGCCTGAACCCGCGCGCATTGGTCGTAGAGCACCGCCTCGAGGATTTCCGTCTTGGAGGTGAAATGCGCGTAGAGCGTTTTTTTGCTCATGCCGAGTTCCTCGGCGAGGCAGTCCATGGTGACGTTGCGGAAGCCGTGGGTGAAGAAATGAACGCGGGCAGCGGCGACGATGCGAGCCTTGGCGGGATTGACAGCCAGAGGATCGGCTGGGGCCGAAGAGGAAGAAGGATCAGAGATGGCGCTGGACATTGCCCTCAGGAAACTGTACGAGTATGCATAGTTTCCACGTTGCATGCAACTCCGAAGTCATTTTCTTAGCTGCCGGGTTCAGGGAGGCCGCTCTCTGCCATGAAACGGTTCATCCTCATCCTCCTGCTCCTCGTGGCGGCCGGCGCTGGCTTTTACACTTGGCGAAAGCATCAGCGGCAGAAGGAGCAGGGCCTCGTGATGTATGGGAACATCGACCTCCGCGAGGTGAATCTCGCCTTTCGCGTGGGAGGCAGGATCAAGCAGGTGCTGAAAGAAGAGGGGGACCCGGTTCATAAGGATGAACTGGTGGCCACACTCGACGCCGAGCCAAATGAGCGCGAAGCGCAGGAGTCGGATGCGCAGGTGGCTTCGTTGCGCGCGAAGGCGGCCATGCTTGAGGCAGGCTACCGCAAGGAGGACATCGCGCAGGCCGAGGCCAATGTGAAGCAAGGCGAAGCAACCCTCGCCAATGCCGAGCGCACTTTGCAACGCAAGCAGGAGCTGCTCATCAAACGCGTTGGGACGCAGCAGGAGGTGGATGATGCCCTCGGCGCGCGTGACGAAGCGAAGGCCCGGCTGAATGCGCAACGCGCCATGCTGGCTTTGCAGGAAGCTGGTTATCGTTCAGAGGAGATCGCGCAGGCCAAAGCAGATTTGGCGAAGGCGGAGGCGACGCTGGCTTCGGCAAAGCTGCGCGTTTCCGATACGCAACTCAAAGCGCCGACCGAGGGCGTGGTCATGACGCGTGCACTGGAGCCTGGGGCGATCGTGCAGGCGGGAGCCACGGTGCTTACGGTCGCGCTGACCGAGCCGGTGTGGGCGCGCGTTTATGTGACGGAAGATCGTCTCGGCGAAGTGCATCCGGGCATGCCGCTGCAAGTTTATAGCGATACCCATCCCGACAAGCCGTACACCGGGCAGATTGGTTATATTTCACCGCAGGCGGAGTTTACGCCGAAAAGCGTGGAGACGCCGGAGCTGCGGAGCGCGCTGGTCTATCGACTGCATGTCATTATTCCCAATGCGGGAAAGGATTTGCGACAGGGGATGCCAGTGACGGTGAAGGCGGCGGACAAGTAACTCAACTCAAGGGGGATTCTGTGGGGCAACTCTCAACTCTCGACGCTCAACTCTCAACATCCAATGGGGAAGGGGGTGAAGAAGAGATCATCCTCGAGGTGCGAGGAGTTCGGAAGGATTTCATGCGCGCGACCGGTGAGGTGGTGCATGCGCTGGACGATGTTTCGCTGGAAATGCGGCGAGGAGCTCTTACTGCGCTGGTGGGTCCGGATGGTGCGGGCAAGACGACGCTCATTCGACTGGCGGCGGGTTTGCTCACGCCCGATGGCGGGGAACTGAAAGTTCTCGGCTTTGATGCGGCGCGCGAACCGCAGGAGATTCAAAATCGCATCGGGTACATGCCGCAACGCTTCGGTTTGTATGAAGATCTGAGCGTGCAGGAAAATCTCGATCTGTATGCGGATTTGCACGGCGTGACCGCAGCGGAACGGAAAGAACGCTATCCGCGCCTCATGGAAATGACGGCGCTGGGGCGGTTCACGGATCGCCTGGCGGGGCGGCTCTCCGGCGGCATGAAGCAGAAGCTTGGGCTGGCCTGCACGCTGATTCGGCTGCCGGATTTATTGTTACTTGACGAGCCGACCGTCGGCGTGGATCCCCTTTCCCGCGCGGAGCTGTGGGAGATCATCCTCAAGCTGGTGCACGACGAAAAGCTGCCCGTGCTCGTGAGCACGTCCTATCTCGACGAAGCGGAGCGCTGTGGCCATGTCGTGGTGTTGCACAGCGGAAAAGCGCTGGCCCACGGCCCTCCGCAATCAGTCACGGACCTGGCGAAAGATCGCACCTTTTTCGTCGATCCCGCGGAGGGTGAGCCGGCTCGTGAACTCCAGGCGCATTTGCTGGATGAGCCGAAAATCATCGATGCTTTGCCGGAAGGCGGGCGCGTGCGTTTTGTGAGAGAGCACGCATCCAACGGCCACGATATGGGTGGCATTTTGCAGGGAAAGACCACGCATCCCACGCCGCCCCGTTTTGAAGACGGCTTTATGGTGTTGCTGCACAAAGCGAACGAAACTCACGCCGCTCCCAATATGAAGCTGGAGCACGCGCCGGAGGAGAAACCCGGCGAGGTAGCGGTCGAGGTCAAGGATCTCGTGCGGCAATTTGGAACTTTTATCGCGGTGAATCACGTGAGTTTTGAAGTGAAGCGTGGGGAAATCTTTGGCTTGCTCGGTCCGAACGGCGCTGGGAAAACCACCACTTTTCGCATGCTCTGCGGGCTGCTGCCGGCGACCGGCGGAACCTTGCAGGTCGCGGGCGTGGATTTGCACACGGCGCGCGCTTCGGCCCGGCAGCGCATTGGCTATGTCGCGCAGAAGTTTTCGTTATATGGACAACTCACCGTGGTGGAAAATCTGGAATTCTTTGCCAGCGCTTACGGTTTGCGCGGACGCCGGAGGCAACAGCGGATTGACTGGGCGATGGAGCAATTTGAGCTCACGCGTCTGGCGAAGCTCGCAAGCGGCCAGCTTCCCGGCGGCTACAAGCAACGCCTCGCCATGGCTGCGGCGCTGCTCCACGAACCGGAAAGCCTTTTTCTCGATGAGCCCACGAGCGGCGCCGATCCGCTGGCACGGCGCGAATTTTGGCGGCGCATCACCGCACTTGCGCAGCAGGGCGTGACCGTGATCGTGACTACGCACTTCATGGAGGAAGCGGAATACTGTGATCGTGTGGTGATTCTGGATGGTGGCCGGGTGCTCGCGCAGGGAACGCCGGCGGAGATTCGCCGCTATGCGCATCCCAAGGAAGATCGCGAGGGCACGATGGAGGAAGCCTTCATCGGCATCGTGGAGGAAGCGCGCAAGAAACTGGCCGCCAACGGACAAGAAAAATGACTAGTCATCGCGATCACCCGGAGGGCGGAATGGTGCAGAAGTTCCGCCGCGTCTGGGCGCTGGTGAAAAAGGAAGCGCGCCAGCTCGTGCGCGACCCGAGCAGCATCGCCATCGGCATCGTGCTGCCGCTCACATTGATCCTGCTTTTCGGGTACGGCATGTCGCTCGATGTGAAGCACGTGCCGGTGGCGATTGTCGTAGATCAACCGTCCCCGGAAGCGACGGAGCTCGTCTCCGGATTCCAACTCTCGCCCTATTTCGATGCGCAGATTGTGATTTCCAATTCGGAAGCGAGCGCGCTGATGCGCGCCGGCCTGGTCAGCGGCATCGTGAGGATTCGCGCTGATTTTTCGCGAAAGTTTTCGCTGGGAGATTCGGCCGTGCAAATCCTTGTCAACGGCACGGATGCCAACACCGCGCGCATTATCGAAGCGTATGGCCGCGCGACAGTGGCGCAATGGGCGGCGCGGAAGCAGAACTCGGGCAAGCTAATGATGAGCGGGCCCGTGATTGTGCAGGATCGCCTTTGGTTTAATGAAGCCAATGACAGCCACTACTTTCTCGTCCCTGGCCTGATCGTGCTGGTGATGACGCTCATTGGCGCGCTTCTCACGGCGCTCGTCATGGCGCGTGAATGGGAGCGTGGCACCATCGAGGCACTGTTCGTCACGCCGGTGAAAGCGGACGAGATTTTATTAAGCAAAACCATTCCGTATTTCGCGCTCGGCGTCGGCGGTTTGGCCATCTGCATCCTGGCTGCTAAATTCCTTTTCCATGTTCCGCTGCGAGGCTCGATGTGGGTGCTCACGGCGTGCTCCATGCTTTACTTGTTTGTGGCGCTTTCCATCGGTCTTTTGATCTCCTCGGCATACAAGAGCCAGTTTGTCGCCAGCCAGATCACTTTGCTGGTGACCTTCATGCCGGCGTTCATGCTTTCGGGATTTCTTTTCGATTTGCATAGCATGCCGGTCGCGGTGCGTACGATTACTTATATCCTTCCGGCGCGCTACTATGTGGCTTTGCTGCAAACGATCTTTCTGGCCGGCGACGTGTGGGGCGTGATTTTGCCAAACGCGGGCGTGCTCATGGTTATGAGCCTGGTGCTCATGGCGATGACCTGGCGTGTAACCAAAAAGAAACTCGCTTAAACCCTTCACCTTTTCCTGCCATGCTCGACGCGCTCTTTCGAATTCTCGCCCTGACGCGCAAGGAACTCCTGGCGATCCTCAAGGATAAACGCAGCCGGAATAGTTTGTTTATTCCGCCGATCATTCAGTGCCTGATCTATGGCTATGTAGCGACGTACGATTTAACCGATGTGCCGTACGCCGTGCTGGATCAAAGCAAAACCGTGGAATCGCGCGAATTGCTGGCCCGCCTCGATGGCTCGGGAATCTTTCACCGCGTGGCCAACCTGGAACGGCCTGAGCAAGTGAAAGACTATATCGATCAGCGAAAAGTCCTACTCGTGCTGCAGATTCGGGAAGATTTTGATCGAAAGTTAACCAGAGGCGAGCCCGCGCCGGTTCAACTCATCGCCGATGGGCGTGACTCAAATACCGCCGCTACAGCCACGGGATATATCAATGCAGTGGTCGAAGCCTTTAACGCGCGCTGGCGCGAAAAGAACGGCCGGGATAGCACTCCCATGGAGATCGTATCGCGCACCTGGTACAATCCCAATCTGGAAACGCGCTGGACCATGATTCCCAGCCTCATCGGCATGCTCACGATGATTCAGACCATGATGGTGACGGCGCTTTCCGTGGCGCGGGAGCGCGAGGAGGGAACGTTCGATCAATTGTTAGTCAGCCCCTTCCGTCCTCCGGAGATCATGGTCGGAAAGGCGCTGCCCTCTGTCATCATCGGGTCGGTGCAGGCGACGACGATCTTACTTGTGGCCCAGCTTTGGTTTCGCATTCCGTTTGCCGGCTCTTTCTTTACGCTGTTTTTCGGGCTCGGCGTGTTCTTGCTGGCGGCAGTCGGCATCGGCCTTTTTATTTCATCGCTCGCCGTGACGATGCAGCAAGCCATGCTCTTTTCCTTCGCCACGATCATTCCCTTTGCCTTGCTCTCTGGGTTAACCACCCCCATCGGCAACATGCCGCCGGCCATGCAATACCTGACGCTCATCAATCCGCTGCGCTACGCGATCGATATGGTGCGCCGGATTTATCTGGAAGGCGCCGGGCTCAGTTTATTGATTCCGGATTTGTGGCCGCAGGCGCTGCTCGCCACCGTCACGCTCTCAGCCGCCGCGTGGATGTTTCGTCATCGGTTGACGTAGGATGTTCACGCCGCATTGACTTCTTGCGAAACCTGAATGGGCACGATCCGCGGAGCCATGAAAAGGATGAAGATAAACGCCAGCGGATGCAGGACTCCCGCGATAACGAAAACGGGATCATAGCTGAAATGATGCACGAGGCGGCCGGTGAGGATACCAAACAGCATGCCGCCGAATGATCCCGCCGAGCCTAGCATCCCGTGCACCGAGCCGACGAATCGCGCGGGAAACAAATCGGCGGGAAGGGTCTGAATCGTCGCCGACCAGAATTGATGCCCAAACAAAGCCAGGCTGAAAAACACGATGGCGTAGCTCAACGGCGACGCGACGATAAAGAGCGAGATCGGCATGAGCGCCGCACTGACTCCGAGCCCAATCTTGCGCGCGGCATTGAGCGAAAAACCGCGCTTGAGCAACCACACGCCCAGCCAGCCGCCCCCAATGCTGCCGACGCCGGACACGGCATAGGGAATCCACGCATAAGCGCCGATTTCTTTAATATTCAGATGTCGCATATCGCCGAGATATTTCGGTAGCCAGAAGATGAAGAAGTACCAGGCGGCATCGGTGAGAAACTTCGCTAACATCAAGCCCTGCACTTCGCGATAGAGCAAAAATCGCGTCCACGGTACGGGGGGAACGGCGGCATCCGCGGCGAGCGCCGCATCGTTTTGAGATGCAGCGATGAATTCGCGCTCCTCCGCGCTGATAAAGGTGCTGCGCTCCGGTGGTTGATAGAATTGCAGCCAGATCAGCGCCCACAAAAAGCCGATCGCGCCGGTGCAGTAGAAAACCCAGCGCCAGCCAAGACTAGTTACGATTAGTGCGAGCAGGGGCGGCGCGATCATGGCGCCAATAGCTGAGCCGGCATTGAAAATGCCAAAGGCTAGCGAACGCTCGCGTGGCGGAAACCATTCCGCTACCGCTTTGGCGGAACCCGGAAAGCCGCCGCCTTCACCCATCCCGAGGAGAAAGCGGAAGAAGCCGAGCCCCGCGACCGAAGAGACCAGGCCCGTGAGCGCATTGGCCGCCGACCACCAGATAATCATCAACGCATAGCCGCGGCGGGTTCCCAGCCAATCCATGATGCGCCCGCCACCCGCGTACATGATCGCGTAGGCCAGCAGAAAGAGTGAACCGAGGTCACCGTATTGATCATCGGTCAGCGGGATCTCCTTGCGGATTTCGTTAACGACCACCGGAAAGCTTTGCCGGTCGAGATAGTTAAGGGAGATCGCGAGTGATAAGAGGCCCGCAATCCACCAGCGGACGCTTTTAATGGGGGAAGGTGGGGGAGGTGACGCCATTGGGGAAGGGGATGGCCGCAAGGGGTAGCTTTCTTTGAGAAACTCTCAACTCTCAATTGGGCCGCCCGCCTCCGCCCACGGCCCTATCTCCGCTTCGCTTCGATTTTCAGATCTCAACATCCAATGGCTTCGGAGGAAACGTGCTGCGGTCATTTCAGCTTGGCCTGCAATGCCGCAACTTTCTCGGCGGGCCAGTTCGCCGTGGCGTAATCTAGCAAAGCTTGCGCCACGTCGGAGGGCAAAGACTTCCAATCCGGCGACGGCTTTTTCGACGCCACGCTGAGCCGAAGCTCCGGCGCGATCACGAGATCTCCCGCGGACTCGAGCCACCCTGCATCATTTGCGGCCAGACCTCGCCGCACGATTTCACTCATGCCGTCGAGGCCATTTTCATATACCTTGCCAAGACTCACTCCCGAGATGGCCGCTTGATGCGCGTAAGGATCGGTCTGCTGATCGACAGCGCCGAAGGGGTCCTTGTTCGTAAGCGCCAAGTAACCGGTCACGTTGCTGATAAATTCCAGGGACTCTTTGGAAACCGGCATTTGATTGGCAGCCTCGATGGCGGCTTTTGGATTCTGCGTCCAGCCTTGCCAGGCTATGCCTTCCAGGGCCATCCGGCGTGTCTTCGCACTGGAAAGGACCTTGGCGGCATCGAGAGCCGCCTGGGCATCTTGCCGGCTAAATTGCACAAAAACGTCGGATGCCGACTGCATGGCGCCCGTGGGGATGTCACCTTGCGTACCGAGCAGCCGGACAGCGGTGCGCGTGTCCGCCTTGGCGAGGTCTTGGAAAAATCGGCCGATCAACTCATCTCGTACCGAGCCAGCTAAATCCAAGCCGAGCAGGTGCTGATAGGCCGCTTCCGGTGCATTGCCGGCCCATGCTATCATAGCTTCCATCGTCTGTCTCTGCCAGTATGGAACGGCGTCGGTTCGGAAAAAGGCGTCCACGGCTTTTGCACCGTCTTTCGCCCCCCAGGACTTGGCCAGCTCCGTCGCGAGCTGCTCCCGCAGATGGCGCGGAAGCATTGACAAGTAACGAAAAGCCTTTTCCGGATCGGCCTCGATGCAGCGGCGGAAGGCGCTCCGGATCAGGGCATCGCCGGTGCGCCCATCCGTTTCCGCAGCGAGGCGAAACACGGAGGGGAAATCATCCAGTTCCATCACAGCGGTTGGATTGGCGGCATTATGGTCTGTAAACAGAGCCATGCCCTTTAGCGAATGAAGCAAAGCGAGGCACTCCGTCGAATCCGTCCGCAGGTAAGCGGAGATCACCTCTTGAAGAAGCACCCTGTGATGGCGGGTGCGATCACTAGTATATTGCCGAAAGCGGCTGAGCAATTCCCGGCGCAGCGAGGGCTGGCGAACTGCGGCGCCGCTGGCCAAAGCCGCGGGCTCCGCTTCAGGTCTGCCGTGACTGCCAGTTGCCGGCGATGCCTGAAAGCGGAAAGCTACTGCGGAGAGGACACCTGCGGCCAAGCCGGCTCCGATGGAGATGAAATCGCTTTTCGTGATCGAGAACATGGCTATCTAGTTTCCACGCCTCTTTTTCGCTGCGTCCAGTTGCGCGCGCACGGTAGCCCGCAAGGTAGCGCGCACCGCATCCGAGGACGCCGTGGCGAGCAATTCCTCGAATTTGTCGGGAGCAAAAGACAGGTTTGGCAACAGCTCGGCGATTGCCGCATCCCGGCACGATGCATCGGAAAGCTGCTCGACGTAGGACATCGCGGCGAAGGGATCGTTCCAGCCCCAGCTCTTTACCAGGGCAATCGTGCAGTCCCGCTTCACCTTGGGATCTGGCAGCGCTTCGACGGTTGCGCGAGCATCATTGATATTCTCCATCGCATATTGGGTCACGAGACCTTGCGCGGCGATGGAGTAGAGCGCGGGATCGAGGCCCTTTTGGATTTCGCACTGGAGAAAGGTGTCCATCTGGCTGGTATTAACGCAATACCGGCCATCTCCAAAGAGGCCCAGAAATGCGAGTTTCCATACTTTGGGATCATTGGCAAAATGCTGATCCAGCATTTCCAGAAATTTGTCGGAATCGTGAAACATCAACGCGCGCATCGTGTCACCAGTCACTTCTTCCGCTGCCGCCTTCGGCGCGGATTTCATGAACGCGATGATATCATCGAAGGTCGCGTGATCATCGAGCATCTGATTGACGCGATCGGTATAAACTCGCTCCGTCATTTCCGCTCGCTTATCCTCCGGAGCTGTGGCCACGAGTGCCATGGCCTTTTGGGGATCACGACGGGCAATGGCTCCGATCGCGTAATAACTGAAGGGTCCCGTAACGCCGCGCTTCTGCAGATAGAAGGCGGCAGCCGTTTCATTCGGTCCGGTTCCGGTCAACGCGTCATCAAGTAACTCGTTGCGCCCTTTTTCATCCATCTGCGACGTCAATTTATCAAACAGGCCCGTCGCGTATTCCAGGACGCGTTGTCCCAGTTGTTTTGCTACCTCCGGCGTCAAAAGCGAAGCGTCCGCCGCGCCGACGAATTCCACGACGTCGCGC
>FTBG01000220.1_pt1 | contig 23547 bp, 28 predicted proteins | sample 1639311 | NCBI WGS metagenome assembly FTBG01 (sample SAMEA3914864, study PRJEB12502) | metagenome | biome: forest; material: soil | place: USA | collected 2012-03-12 | depth 0.3 m | reverse complement strand
GGCGTCGGCCGCATGGGAGCCAACATGGCCCGCCGTCTCAAGGAACAAGGCTTTAACGTAACGGCCGTCTACGACGTCTACCGCGAGGGCGCCAAGGCCCTGGCGGCGGAGATTGGGGCACAGGCTCCGGAAACGCTCGCCGGAGTCACAGCGGCCGCGGACGTCATCATCACAGTCGTGACCGACGACGCCGCGCAGCGAGGTGTTTTTGCCGCGAGCGGCGATAGCCTGCTCACGGAGGCCAAGGGAAAGACATTCATCAATTGCGCCACGATCAGCCCTGCGCTGCATGTCGAGATCGAGGCGCTCGCGGAAAAGACCGGGGCCTCCAGCCTGGAAGCCTGCATGGCCTCCAGCATTACCCAGGCGCGCGAGGGGACGCTCTATCTCATGTGCGGCGGCCGCGAGGCGGTCTTTCAGCGGGTCAAACCCGTGCTCGATTCCCTGAGCAACAATCTTCGCTACATCGGCGCCGCTGGTACAGCTGGACAGGTGAAGGCCCTGGTCAACATGGTGATGAACATCAATACCGCCGGGCTCGCCGAGGGCCTTGGCCTCGGAGCGGCATTAGGGCTGGATCTCAAGATGCTCATGGAAGTCTTTTCCCAAACAGGGGCCAACTCCCGCGTGCTGGCCACCGATGGCGAGGACATGGTGAATCGTGATCACGCCTGCTTCTTCTCCGCGGCGCATGCCGCGAAGGACAGCGGAATCGCATTGGCCATGGCCAAGGAACAAGGCCTGCATCTCCCCGTCGCCACGGCTTCCAAAGAGCAATTTGACTGCATGGTGGCGAACGGGCTGGGCGATCTCGACAAGAGCGGTGTGGCGGAACTCACCTTCCCCGGTCGCGGCCCCAAGGCTTAGCACAAGTTACCGGAGCGAGATTTTCGCCGGGTCGAAAGCGCGGCGTAAAATCTCGCGGACCGGGGCATGTCAGTTTATCGGGCAAGCCCTACAATCGCCGGGCCCAGCGCAGCTTGGCCGGCGTGGCCCGCGTATTGGCCCGGCATTCTTCCGCAGTGGGCCTCAGGGCGTCGGGAGAAATCTCGGCATACAGCCCTTCGCGCAATCCCTGCTGGAACGCTTTCTTGACCCGCCGGTCCTCTCCGGAGTGAAAGGTTAAAATCGCCACCCGGCCGCCAGCCTTCAAGCAGAGCGGCAGATTTCGCAGCAGGCTCTCCAGCGCGGCAAACTCTTCATTCACCGCGACTCTCAGGGCCTGGAAAACCCGCCGCACGCTCTTCTTGCGTTCGTCCTCTCCGCGAGTACCCAGTGCCTTCTGAATCGCCTCCCCCAAGGCGGTGGTCGTGGCAAATTGCCGACCGGCCAGGTGCCTCGCCAACAGCTCCGCCCGGGGCTCGTCGGCATTCTCGATAAGCAGCTCGGCCAACTCCACCGCCGTAATCCCGGCCAGCAAGGCCGAGGCCGATTTCCCCTTATTTGGATTCATCCGCATGTCCAGCGGCCCCGAGGCCTTCACGGAGAAGCCGCGGGCCGGAGTGTCGATCTGCATCGAGGATACGCCGAGATCGGCCAGGATGCCGTCCACCCCGGCCAGCCCCTCCTGTTGCAACACGCGGAGCAGGCCAGCGAAATTCGCGCGATAGGTGCGGAAGACATCCTCTCCGAAGCCCGCCGCACGAAGACGCTCTTCTGTTTTGGGCAATTCGATGGGATCGGCATCGAGCCCGATCAGGCGTCCGCCCGGCTGCAATCGGCGAAGCATCTCCTGGCTATGCCCTCCAAATCCCAGAGTGCAATCCACCGCGATCTGGCCGGCCTGGAGATTGAGCACCTCCAGAATTTCTTCCACCATGATCGGCCGATGCGTGCCCGCGGGGGTCTTGCCGGAGGCCAGCACTTTGGCCACGGCGTCGGGATACTTTTCCGGCGAGAGCTCCTTGTACTTCTCCTCGAAACGGCGTGGGTTCTTTCCTTTGTAGCGCACCCGGCGGCGATGAGGAGGAAGGGACGAGTCAGTCATGGAGCGAGTCTCTTTCTCGCATCTTTCTCCGAGCCTGGCCAGCGTTCCCGCGCCCTTGTGCAGCCCCGCTGGATCTGCGAGCCTGCCTTCGATGAATCGCGCAAAAATCTCACTGCTCTGCTTCGTCCTCCTCCTGGGCCAACTACGCGCCGATGACGCCTCCGACGCCGGAGCTGCTGCCCAGAAATTCACCGACGGCTATCTGCATGCCCTGAATAGCACAAAGGCCAACGACACCACCGGTTATCTGGAAAAAACTCCCCTGGTCACCCGCGCGTACAGAAAAGCCCTGGCTAAGTTTTACGCCGATGCCTTGAAAAAAGATCCCGGGTACGGCTATGGGGCGGATGCCGTGATCTGGGGCAACAGCTGGCCCGAATCAGGCTATCAGGTGCGGCGGGTTTGGGTGACTGGTCCCCTCGCCTTTGTCTTCCTCTCCACACGCAATCCCGAGGAAACCTTTGCCTTTGAAGCGCGCCTGGTAAAAGTCGATGGCCGATGGGTGATCGACGGCACGGGGCAGATCTCTGGGGGCGTCTTCGATGCAGCCGCGCCCAAGGTATCCGATGAGGCCCTGAGCAAGCTCTTGCCGGGCCGCTGGCGCAGCCCCCGCCACGACTATGTTTACCAGCCTGATGGCACCTGGCAAATGCTGGAAGGTGATCCTCACGGTACCTGGAAGATCAAAAACGGCCGCCTCGTGTCACAAACCTCCGGCGGGAAGCCCTCGCCATTGGATTCCCAGCGAATTTATCTCCTCGACGATTCCTGCATTCTTTCCGCTGCGTCTGACGGAAGCGTCTTCCGCATGGAACGCGTGAAGCCGTAAAGACAAAACCGCCTTTCCCGAAACGACAAATCCAGGTCGGAGGGGCGGTCGTGCCGCCCTCCTGGCCTGGATCTGTACGATTAGTTTGAATCGACACGCGGCAGAACTTAGCGCCGCGCGGCGAAAGGTTATTTATTTGAGGCGATAAACTCCGGGAGACACCTTCTTGACGCCGGCGGTCTTGCCAGTGGTGGAGAACCAGACATGAACATTCTGGGTCTTCACACCGAGCGTGCTCGAGATGTCTTTTACGCTTGCGCCCTTGGCCCCAGCTTCTTTCAGGATCGAAAGGATCTGGTCCTTCATCGCGCCACGACGTCCGCTCTTTTTAGCGGCCTTCTTGGCGGGTGCGGCTTTGGCGGCCGGAGCTGCCACTACTGCGGCGGCTTTCTGGCCGGGCTTGCGTCCACGGCGCTTGCCGGGTTTGGCGGCTTTCTCGGCGGGTGCGCTCGATCCGGAAAAGACGGAGGCAATCGCTTCTTCGACTTTTTGAAGTTCGGCCGCGATCGCGTCACGAACTTCGGTTAGTTTGAGTAGGCTTTTCAGCTTAGCTGTGTTGATAGAGGATATATCCATTTGCTTAGGAGAAAGTTATTCGCCCGACTTTAGTCTTCGTGCAAGCGGAAATGTATCGGCTGGAGCGACTAACATTTTGCAACAACCCTCGAAAAACCCCCTTTCCAGGAGCGCGTTCCCACCACGCAATGCCTCTCCAGCCTGATGTTTTCAGCCTCTGCGGGCGCCAGCCCTTCGCGTTGCCGGGGGAAATCCTTGCCTTTCGGGCGGCCATCCTGCCCGGAAAAATTTTGTTTTCCCGCGAAAACCTAAAAAATACCTTCGTGCCAAATTCTCGACAAATTTGCCCCTTCACCCTGAAAGCATTTCGATCCTAATCGGGGTCGCTGGCCGCCCCTTTGAGAAAACAATCAGCGGCGAACTCTGCCTGATCGGCCAGGCAATCGGGCTGGGCCTCGCGAATCCATTGCCGAATCATCTGTAGATTGATCCCGAGAAAGGCCACCGCAAACCGTTTCGCGTCGCCTGCTCTAAGCGTGCCTTCCAATTGCCCGCGCGCCACCGTAGCGGTAATCGCCTCCAGCACACCGCGCTTCAGGAGTTCCAATTCGTTCCAATGATCGGCGTGCAAAGGCGACGAGCCCACCTGATGTTGGTTGAGAAATATCTCGAAAAATCTCCGATTCTCCTCATGGAAGGCAAATTGGGCGTGCACGCCACGCCGCAGGCATTCCGCCGCGCTCCCTTCGCCTTGCAGCGCACTCCGCAAGCTGTGCAGCATTTCCCGCATCTTCCCAAGGATAATCGACCCGTAGAGGTCGGCCTTGTCGCGGTAGTAAAGGTAGATCGTACCAGAAGCAAAGCCCGACTTGCGCGCGATCTCGGCCATCGAGGCATCGTGAAATCCGCGCTCCGCAAAGAGCTCTTCAGCAGCCTTCAAGATAATGGTCCTCCTCAGATCCCGCTCAATTTCACGGCGCTTGACCGGAGCAGGAGGCGCGGAAAGTGAATGACCGTTCACAAAATGAACTGGAATTCAGTTATCTCCCTTCGTCAACCTTTTTCCTCAGCACTAGTGAACCGACCGATACCGCCTCCATTCCCGCGGCGAGCGCCCAAACTCCTTTCTAAACTGCCGGCTGAACAAGTAGAGATCAGGATAGCCGAGGCGCGTGGCAACCTCGGAGATGCGCCATTCGGAGTCCAGCAACAAATCCGCCGCATGCTGCAGGCGCTGCTTCAGCAGCCAATCGCGCGGCGACAGGCCAAAGGACTTTCGGAAGAGACGGGAGAAATAGTCTGGCGAGAGACCAGCCACCCGGGCTAAGTCCGCCGACCTATGCCGCTCGCCGGGATGGTCGAGCACATACGCGGAGATTCGGCGGCGAATTTCCGCCGCCAGGCCCGGTTCCCGCAGCCGCTTCTGCGGACTCTCGAAGACACTGGTGGAGAACAGAGCGGCCAGGCTGCAAGAACGCTGGGCGGAGAAACGGCCGGATTGATCCGACTCCGCCACCAGAGTGCGCCCCCACTCCACCGCCTCCAGGGCATCGTGGAAGATTCGATACGGCCAATTTAAGCGCAAGATCTGCCGCCCCTGCGACACCCCCAGGCGAAATCGCTGCACCACCGGAGCTATCGCTCCCGACTCGGCCCAGAAGCGGAATTGGGTCCCCGGGCAAACCCAGCAAAGGTCCCCGGCCCTTAGCACAAAATGCCTCCCTCCGACCCGACCGTGACATCTCCCCTCAGCCACGAAATAGATCAAGTGTTCGGAGAGGGTCCTATCTGCAGTGTCCCAGTCTGCCGGAGGCACATACCGAAAGGGCAGCCCGAGCATACGTACGCTCACGTTTGTTTGGGGCCGCAGAACAGCCCCGACCCACTCCACTTCCGAAACGATTTTCAAGTTAGCCAAGGAACGATGATCACCGAAATAGTGCAACTTTTTTCATCCTTCGGGATATTGTGAATTTCCCCGTGAACCGCGACACTTTCGCGATGCAATTGGAATCTCCCTCCCCGAAACGCGATCTTAAGAAAATCCAACTCGAGGCCGATCTTGTGGTCGTGGGCGGCGGCGCGGCCGGAACTTGCTGCGCCATTACCGCAGCCCGCGCGGGAGTGCCCGTGATCCTCGTGCAAGACCGGCCCGTGCTTGGCGGCAACGCCTCCAGCGAAGTGCGGCTGTGGCTGCTCGGCGCCACCACTCACATGGGCTCGAACAACCGCTGGGCGCGCGAAGGCGGGGTGATCAACGAGATCATGATGGAAAACCTCTGGCGCAATCCCGAGGGCAATCCTTTGATCTTCGATACCATCCTGCTGGAGAAGGTCGTACAGGAGAAGAATCTTACACTTCTGCTCAATACGGCCTGCCACGAAGTGCATAAGGAAACAGCGGATCGCATCTCCGCGATTTCCGCTTATTGCAGCCAAAACGAGACTCTTTATGAGATATCCGCGCCTTTGTTTTGTGATGCCTCCGGCGATGGCGTGGTCGGCTTCCTCTCTGGCGCAGCCTTTCGGATGGGGGCGGAATCCCAGGACGAATTCGGCGAAAAGTTTGCCCCCACAGGTGAATTTGGCCATCTGCTCGGCCACTCCATTTACTTCTATTCCAAGGACACGGGCCGCCCGGTTAGGTTTGTACCGCCTTCGTTTGCCCTGATGGATGTCGAAGGCGCCATCCCTCGTTACCGGGCTTTCAATGCCAAGGAGCAGGGATCCCGGCTTTGGTGGCTGGAATGGGGCGGTCGCCTCGACACCATCCACGAGACCGAAAAGATCAAGTGGGAGCTATGGAAGGTGGTGTACGGCGTTTGGAACTACATCAAGAATTCCGGCAAGTTTCCCGACGCGGAAAATCTCACACTGGAATGGGTGGGCCAGATCCCCGGCAAGCGCGAAAGCCGCCGGTTTGAAGGCGATTACATGCTCACTCAACAGGACATCGTGGAGCGCCGGATGCACCCAGATGGAGTGGCTTTCGGAGGATGGTCGATCGATCTGCACCCCGCCGAGGGAGTCTATGCCGAAGTTGCGGGGTCGCATCACCTGCATTCGAAGGGTATCTACCAAATTCCCTACCGCTGCCTTTACAGTCGCAATATTGAGAATCTCTTCCTTGCCGGCCGCATCATTAGCTCCACCCATGTGGCATTTGGCTCCACGCGGGTGATGGCCACCTGCGCGCATAGCGCCCAGGCCGTGGCTCACGCCGCCGCGCTCTGCCGGGAAAACAACTTGCTGCCCCGTGATATCGGGCGGCCTGAATATATGGCCGCCTTGCATCAACACCTTGGGCGCGACGGACACCACCTCCCTGGCATTAGCGTGCCGGATCCCCGCGATCTCGCCAGGCAGGCGAGCGTTACGGCTTCAAGTTCCCTTTATCTTTCCTCCCTGCCGGCGGATGGCCCCCTTTGCCCGCTGGAGAAGGCTATGCTGCAGATGCTTCCCCTCCCTGCCGGACGGGTTCCCTCGCTTACCTTTTTGGCTGAGGTCGAAACGGAGACCACGCTCACCCTGGAACTGCGCACGTCCAGCGATCCCTGGCACCATGCGCCGGATGTCGTGCTGGCCCGCAAAGAGGTTTTGTTTCCGGCCGGAAAGAGCCAATCGATCTCCGTCGATTTCGAAACCACGCTGGACAAACCGTGCTATGTCTTTGTGGGTTTTCCCCAAGCGGATGGCGTCGCCCTCCATACCTCCTCGGTAAGAATTACCGGCCTGCTGCGACTGGTCTACCGCTGGGTGGAAGACAGCGTGCAGGTGGGCGGAGAGCGCTTCGAGGTCTATTGCCCGGAACGCCGGCCCGGTGGGCAAAACTTCGCGCTGCAGTTCAGTACCCCCGTTGAGATCTACCAACCCGCCAACCTCCTGAATGGCTGGCAGCGCCCCACCAGCCAGACCAATGCCTGGGTCGCGGCCCTGGAGGATGAAACTCCGGTCATTCACCTCCAGTGGGACACTCCGCAGACCATCTCGGAAACCATCCTCTACTTCGACGGAGATTTCGACCACGCCATGGAGAGCGTCCTTTGGGGGCATCCAGAGCGGGCCGTGCCCTTCTGCGTTAAGAAGTACGAGATCCTCGACGATCACGATCGCGTGCTGGCCACCGTCGACGATCAACATCACAGCGTCGCGCGCCACGGCTGGCCACAGCCCATCAAGACTTCCCGTCTTTCCATTCGCATCCTGGAAACCTGGGGAGCTCCCGCCGCACTTTTTGAAGTGCGTTGCTACGCCTAGGGTTTGGGCTCCTTTTGCATGCAAAGCATGAAAGAGAACGCGCACATCGCCTGACCGTTTTCCACCCGCAAGAGGATGCGGTTCAGCCCCTGCTTGAAGTGCACCTTGCGGTAGCCTTCATTGGGCCGCCAGGACTTGTGCTGCATGCCACTGGCCCAGACGAGGAGGTTATTGATCCAGATCTTGGAAAAGTCGTCGCTGCCGGTGGCAAACCACAAGTCGCGCTCTTCATCAAACCAAAGCTCGGTGTACGCGTAGTAGATCGCGTAGCTGCGCTCCAACGGCGGCCGAACCATCGGGGTGGGGTTTTGCACAAAGTGCCAATTCACGGCGGAGCCGTCGTCCAGCGAGTAGCTGGCGCCGAGATCGATCACCGACTCGGGCGGAAAGCGCGTCTCGATATTGCGCCTCTCGGGATTGGGGAATGGCCCGATGACCCACCAGGTGTCGATGAACATCCACTTTGAGCCGACTCCATAGTCGCCGGCGTGGATTTTGCGGCCAGGTATGGAACTGCCGGGAGTTCCCACCTCCGGGAAGACGGGCGCGCCCGGGGTACTCGAAGCGGATTTTCCAGGCATGGGGCTCGTGCCAGAGGCCCCGCCTCCCGCGGTTGCCCCACCTTCCGCCCCTCCGTGGGTGGTCCCGCCCTCAGGCTGCGGGCCTGGCTTTGCTCCGCCCTTTTCGGCTTGCTTCATAAGGCCCGAGAGATCCGCCGTGCGATCACCCTCTGCTTCCGTCGCCATCGCGGTGAGCTGCTGTTCCAAACCGGCCTGGGCCTGCATGGCCTCGGCGGAAACAGTCACACCCTCGTCACTTGTGCCCGCCGTGGCTCGAGCTTGATAAGCCATGCCGCGAGTCAGGGAAACCATCGAAGCCAGTTCCTGCCTGGCCTTTTCGATGGCGGCCTTCTTAGCCTCAAGCGCCTTGGCGTCGGTCACGTCCGATTGGGTCGCTTCCGGCGGCAAAGCGGCCCGCACCGGCACGGCCACTTGCACGTACTTTTGAGCCTCGGCCAGTGGGATTTGCTTTTGCACCGCGACCTGAGCAGCCCTTATCGCCTGGTATTCTGTCGCCACCTTCTTCTCCGTCTCCACCGCCGTATTATATAACTCCGCGAAGTTCTTCCCCTCCAGTTGAGGAGGAGGCTCCGTATTAGCTGGAGCGGCGGTCGGAGGCGGAGTTGCAGGAGACGCATTCGCCGCAGCCATGGCCTTGGCCACCGCCGTTTGAGCCTTGGCCTGCACCGCGCTCGCCGCCTGTTGAGCACTTAGGGCCGCCGCTTGAGCCGCTTTCACCTTTTCCGGGCCAGCCTGGATCTCAGCCTTGGCATTGTCTGCGTCGGCCCTGGCCTGCGCTGCGCGACTAGTAGCATCCTGGAGCAACTTCTGGTTTCTGGCCAAGTCTGCTTGAATGTTGCCCAGCCGCTTGTTGGCGGTCTCAAGGTTCTTGCGCGCCTTGCTGGCTTCCCGCTGGGCATTTGCATCGCTCGGAGCCGGCTTCATTTGATCCAGCGCCTCCTGCTGCTGCCGCGCCATCTCCACCGTCTTCGCCTCGTTTTGTTGAGCATCTGTCACACGTTGCTGGGCCCGGTCCGCTTCCTGCTGAGCCCGCGCTGCATTGGCAGCAGCCCTTTCGGCTTGGCGGCTGGCGCTCGCCATCGACTGTTTGGTTTCCGCAGCGGCATCCTGTTTGGTATTGGCCTCAGCTTGGGCGTTGCTTGCTTCGGCCTGCGCGTTCTTGGCTTCGTCGGAGCCACTCAAAAAGCTCATCTGCTGGGTCGCGATGACCTGGGCCGTGGTGGCCGTCGACTGCGCATCCTTCGACTTGCTTAAGGCCTCGTTCGCCTGCTGCAGGGCCGCCTCAACCTGTTTTTGCTGCGCCGCCTTTTCCTCCTCGGTGGTGGTCGTGGCACTTTGCGCAGCCTGCACCACCTCCATCGCTTTCAACGTGTCGTTCTGCGCCTGCTCAGCCTCCTTCTGGGCCTGCACCGCCTGGCTCAAGGCATCCTCCGCCTTTTTTGGGGCGTCCTCCGCCAGCTTCTTGGCGAGGGTCGCAAACTGGGTCTGGGTTTGCCCCTGCAATTCCGCCAGCTCCTTGTGCGTATCGAGCAACTCCTCCACGCTGGCCTTCACCTCATCGGTCTGAGTCGCCTGGATTTGCTCCGCTACTTCCTGAATTTGCTCGGGAGAAGCCGAGACAGGCTTCTCTGCCTGGGCCTCCGCCTTTTCATCGTGCACTGCGATCTCGGTCGCCGGAATGAGGAAAATCAATCCCGCCAGGATTGCTCCATGCACGAGCAACGAGAGCACCAGCCAAATTCCACTTGGCCGGCCTTCGTTATTTTCCGGGAGGCTTGGTGCGGAAGCCGACATTGCGAAGATTGTTGAATTGGCACATCTCGATCATCTCGACCACCGCGCCATAGGGCGTGGCCACATCGGCATCGAGACGCACCCGCCGGTTGGGATTTTCCAAGGCGGCCGCCGCCAGGCGCTGGTGCAGCAACTCCGTGCTCACCAACTCGGAACCGAAATACTTCTGCCCGCTGCGATCCAGCCCGATCACCAGTACGTCCTCCTTTTGCTCCACATCGAGGGCCGCACCGGATTGGGGCAACTCGAGGGGCAGCTCCTTCTCGGTTTTCTTGAGGGTGGTCGCCACCAGGAAGAAAACCAGCAGCACGAACAAGCAGTCGATCATCGGGATCAGGGGAATCTCGAAGTCCTGATCGGCGTGTTTGTTTTTAACTTTCATTTAACCTCCTCCGGTTTGCGCGACAGGAACCAATCGCTCAGCAGCCCCGTCATCTCGCGCTCCACCTGCGAGGCGAACATGTTCGTGCGGCTCTTGAAGAAGTGGAACAACGCGAGGAACGGAATCGCAATGGCCAGACCCAGGCCCGTGGTAATAAGCGCCTCGGAGATGCCTCCGGCCAACTGGGCGGGATTACCCAGAGACCCCGCCAGGGCCACCACCTCAAAGGTGTTGATCATGCCCAGAATCATGCCCAGCAGACCAAGCAAAGGTTCCAGCGTAGCCACCACGCCCAGCGGATACGCGCGCTGATGCTGCACCTCGATCTCCTGAGATATGATGTCGCCCGCGCCAATGGAGACATCGGCGTAAGAGGCATGCCGGTGTTTTACCACCCATGAGATGGCACGCGAGAGCGTGCACGGATCGCTCGTTCCCAGCGCCTCCAGGGCGGCATAGTCACCAGCCTCCCAAAGCCGCCGCGCCTTTTGTCCAAGCCCACGAGGGATGATCTTGTGCCGCCGCAGATTAAACAGCCGCTCAAACAGAAACATCGCACCAAAAATCGAGACGGCCAACTGGATCAACGCGGTGTTGCCGCCTTCCTTGAGCTTTTGCCCCCATCCGGCCGAAAAACGATGCCCGACTTCCTTTTGCTCCCGCTCGCTTCGGGCGGCCGCCGCGGATTGGGCCTGGGCGGGCGGGCTCGGCGCTGGGGCCTGCGCCCTGCCCTGCTCGACCGCGCCGAAATACAGCATCGCGCAAAGAGCATAGAGAATGGCGGAGACGAAACGGGGGCGCAAAAGAGGCATTGGCATGTTCATTAAACTCAAGTGTGGGGAATTTGATGCCCTGAAAATCCTGCGAAATTCATGGCGGGCGCATCGTGGAGTAAAATGCGTTGGAAAGGTAGCAAACTCTCCAAAAAAGAAGCCTGGCTGGGGCCGCGCGAAAACAATCTCTACGAACCGGAAGTCAGCTTAAAATCATCGAAGTCCACCGAGCCGACAGCGGTGCTGAAACTGTGAATCCAAATCCCCAGCGTCACCGCCTCGGGTGGCGCAACCGCGGTCAAGGTGTACTCGAACCAGTCTCCGGTGGTATGGGTGATGGCGAGCCCCGGGATATTTTGCGTTCCCGCCCCGATCAGCTTCCGGCTATCGGTGAAGAACCAAAAGCTCACCGAGGCCGTATTCACCGAATTCGTCTTGGCCCAAAAAGTGAGCGTATAGGTTTTACCCGGCTCCACCGGAACGACCGTGCTCAGCGCGCTTGATCCGTTGACCGTATCCTCATCCTGCACATGCAAACCCTGCGAGCCCTCATGAGCCGCGTCTGCCGTAGCCGTACTCATCGGCGTTTTTTCCCTAATGTTCCAGCCATCGGTTCCGCTTTCAAAACCAGGATTTTCGATCGGAATATCGGTATCGGAATAGACGCTGGTGAGCGCAAGGACTAGCGCAGCGGTGGTGAGGAGAATGGGGTTCATAAGGGGTGGAGAGAAGGTTAGGCAGATAGCTTCCCTCCACCCTAAAATTCTCTCCGCCACCGAAAAGCGGAGCTTTCTCCTTACTGTAGAATTATTTCCTTCTACGCCTTTTCCTTGGCCGTATAGAGAGCGACGAGCGCCGCTCCGATGCCCTGCGAGAGTTCTCCCAGGTCGGCGGGAATGATCTTCAAGCTGCGGCGCTGCACCGGGAATAACCACGGCTCGGCCGAGGCATGGATGGTGGCAAGGTAATGGGAGCGAAACTCCTCGGTCGTCGCGTGCGGATCAATCAAGCCCCCGCCAATGACCACGTATTCCGCATCAAACGCCATGGAAAGATTGGCGACATGCAGGCCAAGGGCCTTGGCCTGGAAATCAAAAATCTCAAGGGCCAGCCGGTCTCCCTTCTGCGCCCGGGTGCGTAGCGAGAGCACCTTCTCTTTTGCCGTTGCCGCGGAGTGCGCCAATTCGTGGTCGGGATACTTGGGCAGCAGATAGTCGAGATATTGAGGCAGTCCCGAGATGGTGGTGTACGCCTCGTAACATCCCCACTGGCGCCCGCATCCACAGGTGAAAGCCGGCAAGCCCAATAGCTGCAACGGCGCAGGCATGTGGCCCGCCTCCATGCCATTGAGCGTGTCGCCGTCCAGCGGAAGCCCGGTTGGCCCCACGTAGGCGGCTCCCAGCCCGGAACCCGGAGCCAGCATGATCACGGATGCTTTCCGATCGCCCCGTATTTTGGCCGCCTCGGCCACGCCGCCGTAGTTGCCATCGTTACCGGTAACGAGTGGGATCTCGCGTCCCGCCTTCTCCGCCAAAGCCCGCGAATAGTCTCCATGGAAGTCCCATCCCGCAAAGGAGGGTGGAAGGTTTGCCGCGCGGTCCAGCACACCGTAGCTCTGATAGGGCCCCGGAATGGCCAGACCAACACCACGCACCTGCGCCCAGCTGAATTGATGGGCGGCGAGAAATTTCTCCACGCCCTCAATCCAGCCGTGAATCACCGCGTCCGTGCCCAATTGGGAATTGGTCGAGCTTTGAGCCAAATCCATCGAAATCGGCGTGCCGTCGGCATAAACGCCCGCCGTTTTTGAGGTCGTTGCCCCGCTATCGGTGCCAATGTAAATGTCCTTTGAAGAGTCTGCAGAATTCATGGTGTTTTTTGAGGTCAATGGTTACTTCCGGGGGGCACTGAGATGCCAAGGCTCGGCAGGGAGAATCTCCAGATTAGAGAGGGCGCGTCACCTGCCGCGAGAAATATCGTCGGCTTCTTCAAAACTCCTCTCCTGGAAAAATTCAGGAATGGAGGCGAGGGTCGGAGTCGAACCGACGCATGGAGCTTTTGCAGAGCTCTGCCTTACCACTTGGCTACCCCGCCGATGGAAGACGGTTACCAATACACATTGATGGGCGGGGTGACAATGGAAACTTGTCCACCTCCCACCGTGGTGCCTTCCGTCTGGTCCAGAGACTCCACGATGCCGTCCTTGAAGCTCACTTTCAATGTGCCCACCGGCACCTTCACGTACAACGTATTGGCGTAGTAGCCACTGCTGGTCTGCAAAACGGTGCCGCCGCCCGGGGTGATCGGCGTATTGGGATATTGCACCACGGTCTGGTTATAGCCCGGCGCATAGGTGGTCTGCGGCACCAGGGCGTACTTGATGAATTCCCACACCTGTTGAGTCCCGTCCTTGTCGGCCCGGTTGGTCTTCTTCTGGGGCTTGCCGAGACTGCGTCCCACCTCGTCGATGGTCATCCCGATCGCGACTTCGTTTTTCGCGATGAAGGCCGCCACGAGTTTGCGCCGCTCTTCGCTCTTCTTGAGATTCACCAGGAAATTCTCCGGAAGCGGCTCCAACGCCGCAAAGGGCACCCACGCGGCCACCCCACCCTGCTGCGCGTTTCCGCGAATCCGCAGCCCGTTGTCGGAAACCGCCTCCACTTGGACCGCCTGGGGATATCTCAGCGTGCCAGCATACCGCGTCATTCCAATGTCAAAATAGCACTCCGCTGGTCGCAAAACCTTCAGCCGAAATGGTTTGGCATCAAAATCCGAAAGGTAAATCGCGCCAGGATCCCGTACGATCGGCGCTGCGCCCGAAAGCCCCGTTGACGCTACAAACAGAAGTGCCAGCAAAAAGGCATTCAGGGGTTTCATCTCCGCCACGCTCTCACACTTCCCTGCATTTTACCAGTCCAATGGCAGGCGGCCCAAATGATGCAACTCCACCACGTATCTTGCCGAGAAGCCCCGGATCGTCTTCGATCACGCCTGATGACTCTCTCCCGGCCGATGCGCGTCGCGATCTTTTCCGCCCTCATGATCATGTGTGCCTCGGCCACCAATGCCGTGATGGATAGCCTCAGCAGTCGCTTCGACCGGAGCGTCTTTGCCCATTTTGAAAATCACCGCTCGTGGCTCGATCCCCGCGTTTCCTGGAAAAACAAATGGAAGGACGGAGACCAAAAAAACGGCGAGGCCTTCCTGCTGAGCTCCACCTCGCTGGTTCCGCTGACCGATGCCTGGCACTGCGCCAAGTCTCTCACCATCTTCTTCCTGGTGCTGGCCATCCTCGCGCCCTTCACCCTTCTCTTTCGCCTCCCCTGGTATGCCTGGGCTGGGCTTTTCTTTGGCGCGAATCTCCTCTACGGCTTCGTCTTTGAGGGCCTCTACGCCCACCTCCTGCTGGTTCGTTAACTTCCCATCGATTTTTCCCCAAAGCCCGCTACCGTGCGCTCCACCATGAGTGCACAATTTGAAAAAGGGAAACCCTTCGCGGAACTCCACCTCGGGGAGGAAGGCTTCAAGGCCGCCATGGCCAGTAATCCGGAACTCACCACCCATGTGGTCGAGCACGGCTTTGCCGACATGTATACGAATGACGCGCTCGATCAGCGCTCCCGCAAGGTGGCCACGCTGGCTTCGCTTGTCACTTCCGCCAGTCTGCCCCAGCTCGAGTGGCACATTCGCGGAGCGCTCGCCACCAAGCTTCTTAACCAGGAAGAGATCAAGCAGCTCATCATCCAGATGACCATCTACATCGGTTTTCCCGCCGCCTACAACGCGATGAATGTCGCGAAGAAGGTCTTCGCCGAGTTTGCCTGAGTTCCTGCCTGCCGACTACTCGGTGGGCTTCCAGTTTCCCGGCACCACTTCGTCGTAGATGGAGTCTTCCTCAAATTCGCCCAGGCCTTCCAGCGCGCAGATGAGCACCACGGCATCATCGTCGTAGTAATCCTCCGCCGACCCGTCGCTGAACTTCAACGCGACGTGGGGCACCTTTCCCCGCCCGGCCACCTCGGTGGGAGATATGTTCGCCGAGATCATGTGATCCACATTGATGAAGGTCTTTCGCTGCGGGAGATAGATTAGTGGATTCATGCTCCCCAGCATCCTTCTCACGCTCGATCCGGTCAATCCGCATTCTCCTCCCGCGCGGTTCGCAAGATCATTGCACCACTCTCCCCTTCTATGCCTATACTGTGGGTATGGATGAGAACCTTGAGGCCGCCATCATCGAGGAACGCCACAAATTGGCCGGGCTCTTGCACGATGGCCTGTGCCAGCACCTCACCGGGGTGACTCTCCTCTCCCAGGTTCTGGTTGGCCGACTCATCGCCGAACAGCATCCACTCTCCCCAGAGGCCGAAAAAATCCGCGACCTCCTGAAGGCTGCCGCCGACGATCTCCACACCGTCATGGCCACGCTCCGCTCCGCGTGATCAAGCGCCCGAAGGCGCCGCTTCCTCCTGCCTTCCAAATCTCACGCGGTTGATATACCCGCCGAGCCCAACCAGAAAAAGCACCCCGGCCGCGATCTGGTAGCCCGTCACGCTCTCGACCACCGTCGGCGTCTCGCGGAGCGGTTCATGCAGCACGCGGAAAACTCCGTAAGCCATCAGGTACAAGTGAAAATGTTGTCCCCGGGCCCAGCCCTTCCAGCGGAGCAGCATCACCACGGCGGCAAAGATCACATTGAAAAGCATCTCCACCGGTACCGCCGGCCACCGGGCTACCCCGCGGTTGTCGGCGATGGTCCACCAATCTGGCGCGCACACCTTTCCCAGGCAGCAGCCTTGCAAAAGACATCCAATGCGCCCAAACGCGATGGCCAGCGGCACGACCAGCGCAAAATTATCCCCGGTCGCCTTCGTGTAGCCGGCAAGCTTCTTGGCCAATTCCACGCCGATATAACCACCGATCAGCGCGCCCACGATGCTCTTCCCAGTGAGCCACTGTTGCCACATCAGCGGACTGTCCCATTGCAACCAGCCCTCCGCCGCCAGGTACACCACCTTCGCGCCGATCACCGAGCCAAAGAGGGCGCCGAAATAGACGGACACCAATCGAGCATCCTTTTTCCAAATCCGCATCCACACCAGGAAGCTCCCGATCATCGCCGCCAGCGTGATCGCGCTGTACACCGTGAAGGTCGGCCGAATCATCGCGCGGTGGCGTAATATCGGCAAAACGAATCCAGCACCCCATCGGGCCGGATCACGTGCGTGCAGCAGCGGTCGATCCGATCCTCATCCCAGGTCCCCGCGTCCATGAAAGGCTTGATGAAAAGGCGGAAGGTCGAGCGCGCATCCAACTCAAATTTCTTCAGCAGCTCGCCCAGCGGTTCCGACTCGCATCCGCATTGCGACAGGTCCTCCAGGTTGTAGGTCACCTTGTCCTGCAAAAATCCCTGCATCTGGGAAAAGTCGATAAAGTCGCTGATCGAGCGCACTTCCCCGCCTACTTTCAACAGGTAGCCGATCGTCGCGCAGTTTGGGTCGCCGCACGGCAGCGGCGTGAAATCCTCGAAACGTAGCCGACCCGCGGACTGTGCCACCGCACCAAGGATGATATCCGCGGTGTTCAACCGCTCGCCTTGCTCCGCCACCGGAACTCTCCCGCTCAGGAACATCGGCTGAAACGACACACCGCGCACATTGGGAAAGCGCAGGCCAAATTCAATCGTCTCCCAAAGATGCGGCAGATTCTCGTTCGTCACCGTCATGGCCAGGGTCATCGGCAGCCCGATCGTCTCGCACCGCTCAATCGCCGTCTGTCGCGTCGCCCGCAGGTCCGCCCCCCGCAGCATGCGCTGCCCCTCTTCCTGCAATCCATCAAACTGCAGATACAACTGCATCTTCCCTGGGCGGAACGTCTCGCTCAGCCCTTGGAAAAACGCGTCGTCCTTGGCGATCTTTACCCCATTGGTATTCACCACCAAGTAATCGATATGCTCATGCTCCTGCGCCCAGGCCAGCAGCTCAAAAAATTCCGGATGCAGCGTCGGCTCCCCGCCCGAGAGTTGCAGGATCTCGATCTTGCCTTTCCGTGCGATCACGCCCTCGATCCGCGCCTTTAGATTCTCCAGCGGTACGGCGTCCAGCTTGGAGCCGGTTGCTCCCACCGGTGAATCCGCAAAGCAGGTTGGGCAGGCCAGGTTGCATGAATTCACGATTTCGATCAGGGCGAGGCAGGTCGAGAGTTGCTCGATCGTTCCACCCGCCGCATTCGCGCCCAGCGTGCCATCTTCACCTTCGTCCGAGGCGCAGCACGCATTCCCGCCGCAGCAACTCTCCTGCCCCTTGGCCAGCCAGTAAAATCGCGCATCCGAGCTGATGCATACCTCCTGCTCCCCATGCTCTTCGCAGCTCTTGCGCAGAAGCACCCGCGAGGGTGTTTCCACGGTGCGATAGACCTCCGCTTCACAATCCTTTGAGCACACTGCGCAGCGGCTGCGGGTCTTCTTCAGCAATTCCTCTTCCACCCCGCAACAACTCATAGATGCCCGTTATTCAATGCACAGACGCAAGCGCCAAAAAGAACCGCCACGCTCAGACACACCAGCCCCAGCCCAATGAGAAAGGCATAGACCGCCGTCACCCCGGGAGATTTCTTCCAGCGGCTCGCGATGGCATAGCCGACCGTAAAAAACCCGCCCAAAACGACCAGGACGATCAGCAGGAATATGGCTCCCATGGCCGACGATTAGATTTTTGCCGTCCTTAGGGCAAGGTTCATCTCGTCGACTCGGGATGGGAAAGGCCCGCCCTCGAAGGAGTGCAAGGTTGACTCCCCTCCATTTCCCGGCACACATAGCAGCGCGATGCGCCATTTCCTCCTTGCCGCCTTCTTTCTCTTCTCCGCCGCTTTCTCAAAAGCCGAGGACATCCGGGTCGTCAATTGGAACCTGGAGTGGTTCCCGGGCGGCAAGCCCGACGCCACGCAAGCCGCGCAGGATAAGCAAATGAAAGCCGCGCAGGATGCGCTCATCGCCCTCAAGCCCGATATCCTGATCTGTGAGGAGGTCCACGACTGGGCCGCCGTCGAAAAACTCGTCAGCGTCATCCCCGGTCTCAAGGTCGATGTGGTCAGCAATTTCGCCGAGCGTCCACAAAATCAGGGCATCGCCTCGCGTTTCCCCATGGACTCCGGCTGGTCCGAGGATTGGAAGAAAGCCGGTGCCGACGGCCCACCTCGGGGCTATGTTTTCGCCGCACTGAAACTCCCTGACGGCCGCACCCTTCTCACCTACGCCCTGCATCTGAAGAGCAACCGCGACGGCGTTGCTCCCAATATCCCCGTCCGCGAGGAATCCGCCCGCCAACTCCTTTCTCACCTCGACGCCATGGTCAAGCTCTACTCCGCCCGCGGCCCGGTGGCCGTGCTCGTTGGCGGCGATTTCAATACTTCTCCCGATCCTGAATTCGCGGCGGATAAAACGGTCTCCATCATCAAAGCTGCTGGCCTCGACTGGACCTTCGAGGGCATTCCCCTCGCCCAGCCCGTCAGCCATCCCGGGTCGGGCAAATATGCCGACGCCAATTTTGATCACATCTTCACCGGTGGCCTGGGCCTCCATACCGCCACCGTCCGGCCCGTGGCCGGCGTCAGCGACCACAACCCCGTCGTCCTCGACTTCAAGGTCTCCGACACCTCTCCCTTCACCCTCAAGGTGCCCGCGAATTAGTCCTGCCCGAAAACAAAAAGCCCGCACCTCATCGATGCGGGCTTTCTGTGGAATGGATCAAACTTACTTGGCTGCGGCCTTGCCCTGCTCGACGCTAGCGATCGCCGCATTGATCTGCTTGATGGCCTCCACGCGCCAGCCGGCTTTGTCATGCGCGGCTTCCTGGAGCTGCGCTTTCGCCTGCTGAAGGAGGTCAATCGCCGCGTCCATGTGGGGCTGCTTCGCAAACGACGAAGAGGCCAGCACAAAGGTCGACAGGGCGGCTACGGCAAGTACTCGGGTGAATGATGCTTTCATGATTTTGGGAATTTAGGGATTTGCGTTTTATTTTCGGCTGCCATCCACCATCCGGTCGGCCCGCCCCCTCGATTTTCTCAAAAAAGGCTTACCCCAAGAAGATCGACAATCAGCTTCTGTTTCCGTATCCCTTCCCCGTCTTTCCGTCAATGTCCGACGCGCCCACATTCTCTTCGCTACCTGTCGCTCCCGTGGACGACGCCCTTTTCCAGGCCGCCCTCACCCGCATCGACGAGGTAAACGCACTCGACCCCAATATCACGGCCATCGAGGGCGAGACCCTGCCCTACGAGCTCTTCTACTCCCACCGCCTCTTCGCGTGGGTGCAGCAGCTTAGCCCGACGGCTTCCCAGCCCCTCCTCCTCGCCGCCCGCGCCCAGCACATTGGCCGCTGGCAATCTCCCCGTTCCTCCTACCCCGAGGGCCGCGTCGGCTACCTCAAGTGGCGCGCCGACCTCAAGCAATTCCACGCCGACACCTCCGGCCGCATTCTCGAGGATCTCGGTTTTCCCGCACCCTTCATCGCCCGGGTCCAATCTCTGAATCTCAAAAAGGATCTCGGCCGCGATCCCGAGGCCCAGGTCCTCGAGGACGCCCTCTGCCTCATGACCCTGCAGTATCAGCTCACCGATCTTTGCCAGAAGACGCCGCGGGAGAAAATGATCTCCATCCTGCAAAAAACCTGGCGCAAAATGTCCCCCGCCGGCCACACCGCCGCCCTCGCCCTGCCGTATCCGGCCGAGCAGCTTGCTCTGATCCAGGAGGCTCTCGCCTCCTAAAAGAAGCGCTTAGTAAACGACCGCCGGCGCAGTCGCTTCGCCATTCAACGTCGTCTGCCCGCCTGAGTTTGCGCAGGAGCTAAATCCCAGGGTCACCACCACTGCCGCCACTACAAGCATGATCGTTCGCATGCTTCCATCACAAATCAGACGACTCCCATTTCCAAGATCAATCTTCGGCGCTAGGCGACCAGCGCCCGCAGGCTGGACTCTTCGAGTGCCTCCCGTAGCGCATCCGCGTCCTCTTTCGAGATCTTCAGCTTCTCGACCGGGTCCTCGCCACCTAGGAAACAGCGTAATGCTCCAAAGAAAGATTCCGCCTGCGCTTCCTCCGCAATTCCGGTCCCCTCCGGGAACTCCGCATCGAGAATCGACGTCCCCATTTCCGAGGCCTCGCTAAGCTCTTCCGCCCAGCGCATGATCGTGTCCACCGGCTCACCCGCGAAACTCTTCCGCACCACCTCGAGGATGTCCTCGCGATCAGGAATCGTCAGCAAAAGCGCCAGGAAAAACCTCTGCTCTGCGTCGGTTATTGTTCCGCGGAAACCCACTAGTCGGTCCCGCCAGAGGATTCCCTCCAGTGTCGGCGGCACGTACCTTGCCAGGTCTCCGTGTTTATTTTCAAATACCGACCACACGTCGTCCCATGCCCCAAGGTTCATCAGGTATTCCACTCCGTTTTGGAGCACGAAGAACCCCCGCTCGTAGTCCAGCTCTTCCACCATCTCGGCCACGATCTCCGGATACGCCGGATCATCCAGCTTCTCCATCACATCGAGCAAATGGGTCCGCCGCATGGTTAACGCGTCGCTGAAAAAGGGATCCACCGCGATGTGCGGCGGCAGGTAGGTAAACTGCGGCCCCGTTCCCGGGTCTTCATGCGTGCGCACCACCACCGTCAGCGACGGCATGTCCAGGTGGAAGAGCGAATGCAGATAATCCCGCCCCGACACAATCGGCACCGTACTCCCCTTCTCCAGCAACTCCGTCAGCTTCAACTTCAAATCGCCCACCCGGAAATGCGCCGTGATCGATTGCGCATTCTCAAATCCGTACAGCGAGTGGATGCTTGAGCCCTCCATCACATGAAACGCGCCGGAGAACTCGTGCTGGTGAATCTGCGTGGTCCCGTCCAGCCAGAAGAGCACCTGAATGTAGAAGCGGGGATGATCATAAACCACCAGCTCCGGCTGCCCAAAGCCCGACTGCGTCTGCGGCGGCTGGTCGTCGTTGACCAGGAATTCCCGGACCAGTTCGTCTCGGTTCACATTCTCCGACGGAGGCAATTCCTCCATCGCCTCTGTCGCAATCGCAGGGAAGGCCTCCAACGAGAAATTTTGCGCTTTCCAGCGTTCCAGCACCACTCGTCCGAGTTCCGCGAAATAGGCATCCATCCCGGCACTCTCCGCCAATCGCCCACTCCCGGACAAGAACCATTCCGGTCCCCCTCGTTTTGTTCGCCACCGGCATTTCGCTCCTTCATAATATCCCTCATGAGCCTCTCCGTTGAGTCCCCTCGTCCGCCGCTTCCTCCCTTCACCCGAGAATCCGCCATCGAGAAAGTCCGCCTCGCGGAAAATGGTTGGAACACCCGCCAGCCGGAAAAAGTCGCTCTCGCCTATACGGTCGATAGTGTTTGGCGCAACCGCTCCGAATTCCTCCAGGGCCGCCCCGCCATCATCGAATTCCTCACCCGCAAGTGGCGCCGCGAACTCGACTACCGCCTCATCAAGGAACTCTGGGCTTTCACCGAAAACCGCATCGCCGTTCGCTTCGCCTACGAATGGCACGACGACTCGGGAAACTGGTACCGCTCCTACGGCAACGAGAATTGGGAATTTGATGAGGCAGGTCTCATGCACCATCGCCACGCCAGCATCAACGATCTCCCCATCGCCGTCTCCGAGCGCAAGTTCCACTGGGACTCTTCCGGTCCCCGCCCCTTCGACCATCCCGGCCTTTCCGATCTGGGCCTATAGCCCGCCGTTTCCCGCCGCGCGGAAGGCCTTCGGAGTCTTTCCCGCGAATCTCCGAAACGCCGCGCTGAACGCACTGTGATTTGAGTACCCGACCTCCAGCGCGATCTCCGTGATGGATCGTCTTTCGCCGCCGATCAGCCATTGCATGGCCCGCATCAACCGGGCTCTCTGGAGAAATTGCTCCGGCCCCATGCCCAGCTCTTTCAGAAACCGCCGCCGCATTGTCCGCTCGCTCTGCCCGCTTTGCCTGGCCAGCTCCGGAATGGTCATTTCGCTCAGCCCTTGCATAGCAACCACCACCGTCCTTTGCATGATCTCCGAACGACCCACCGGCAGCGATGACCAGGCCGATTCCTGCACATTCGCCGTCACCATCCCGTGCATCACGCGAAAGAGATCCTTGGAGCCCGCCAACCCATCCCGCCCCGCCGCCGCATATTTGGCCGACTCCCGGAGCAACGGCGCGATTCGCACCATAACCGGACCTTTGCTCAATGCCTGATATTCCCCAGCCGCAAAGAACACGGACACCGTATCGCTAAGCCCAGTCGTGGTCACATGCTTCACGCCCGCCGGGATCCAAAGTCCCAACTCCGGCGTGCAGGCAAAATAGTGGGGCCCCGCCTCGACGAAGAGCACGCCCGCTGCCGGAAACATCAGTTGATGCCGCGTATGGCTATGCCAGGCGTACCGCACATTCTTCGCCTCATCGAAGAAACCAAAACCCGTCCTCGGCGCACGATCGATCCCCAGTTGCCGAATCGCCCGCTTGGTCTCCCCCGCCGTAAGCCGTCTTGCCATTTGGCCGATTAACAACATTTTTTGACCGTTTGTCGCAAGACGGAATTCCGCAAAAAGCCGAGTCTCTCCTCCATGGAATCCTCATCCCACCAAGCCGAAATCATCTCTCAGTTTACCCGTCAGGCCCAACCTTTCGCCGACAACCAGGCTCATTCCACCGATCGGTCCTTCTCGGTTTTTCGTGACCTGGGCCAGCTCACCGGCCGCGAACGCCTGCTCGATTCCGGCTGCGGCCCCGGCTTGGTCAGCCGCTACCTGGCGCCCCATGTCGGCCACGTCGTCGGCGTCGATCTCACCCCCGCCATGGTCACCCTCGCCACCCAGGCCGCCCGCGAGGCAGGCCTTTCCAATGTCTCGTTCCAGGAAGACAATATGACCGCTCTGCCCTTCGCATCCGGCGAGTTCGACGTAACCGTCACCCGCTACGCCTTTCATCATTTGGAAAATCCCGCCGCCGCCTTTGCCGAGTTGGTCCGCGTCACCCGCCCGGGCGGTCGCATCATCGTCGTCGACGTCACTCCCGAAACCGCAAAGCGCTCCGCTTACGACCATTTCGAACGCCTGCGCGATCCCTCCCATACCAGCGCTCTGACCGTCGAAGAATTGCTCTCCCTCGGCCGGCCCCACGCTCTGTCCCAGCCTGAGATCATCTCTTTCGGCGTTCCCATGGATGTCTCCGCCCTGGTCGATTCCTCCTTCCCCATCGAGGTCTCCCGCGAGCACCTCACCACTCTGCTGGCTGCCGATCTGGAAAAAAACACGCTCTCCTTCGCGGTCCGGCGCGAGGCGGAAATCCTCCACCTCACCTTTCCCATCACAGGTGCCGCCTGGACCCGCTAAAATTTCCCAAAGAATCCCGTAATATCAAAATACACCGACTTCGCC
>FTBG01000391.1_pt1 | contig 23682 bp, 22 predicted proteins | sample 1639311 | NCBI WGS metagenome assembly FTBG01 (sample SAMEA3914864, study PRJEB12502) | metagenome | biome: forest; material: soil | place: USA | collected 2012-03-12 | depth 0.3 m | reverse complement strand
GGCATTGGGGGGTGAACTGAGACCTTTCGTCGGCTGATAACGGGTGATGCCCGCGCCAATCCCTGCGCATACGGCGCGCGGGGCGGCGAACGCTTCGGGGCTGCGAAATCGAGGCCGCGCTTTACCCCTCCGAGCCGAGTAGATCGGGAAGATTGGAGGGCCGGTGCGATCCGAGGAAACCTTTCCCGAAGCAAAAAATGAAGCTGGCAGCGGCGGCGGCCCGCTTCGCGCCTTCTTTGATAAAAATTTGCTTGCCCGCCCATTAATAAACCAATTATTGATGCGTCCGGCAGGCTGGTCAGCTACTTGCATCTCGCTCTGTGCGGATCGGGCGCTGGGCCTGGCTATGGTTCAGATTCCTTTATGATAAACTCTTTTCAGGCCGCCGGAAGTTTTGCGCCCACCGCGATCCCTCCCTACCCAGATCTCCCGACCGCCTTGCCCCAGCGCCGCGCGCGGCTAAACCCTCGGGCGGCAGACGGCACGACCACCGTGAAAATCCCGCGCGATCATCCTGCCAAAGCGCGCCTCTTCCGGGGCAAGGAACCTGAAGAGGCAAACTGCCCATATCGCCCGGGCTTTGTCGATGGACCTCTCGTGAAACCCGAATCGAAAAACTGACCACAATGATATCGCCGGTTCCTGGGACCGCTGCTCGGCTGCGGGCGCCAATTGCCAAGGGTCTAAACGCTCTCCATCGTTGGTGGACGACTCCCACCGTGGCGTGGGGCGGCATTCTCCTCCTCGGGCTTATGGTGATGTGGCGGATCTGGGACACGCTGGATCTCGCTCACGGAGACACCTGCAGCTACTACACAGGCGCCGCAACCTGGCGGGCCACTGGGGCTCTGAAGCAGCCGATTCAGATGGTCTTTTCTCCGCTGTATACGGTCTTTTTCGGCGAGGTCTTGCGCGTTTTCTCCGATGTCTATGCGGCCACGATCATTCATCGGCTAATCATCATGCTGGCGTCGGTGGCAGCAGTGCTCGGCGTCATGCGCAACTTGCTGCCGAAAGGCCTGGCCTGGTTGATTGCCGCCTGGTGGATCGTTTTGCCGATCAATTGGGCCGGCCTTTACGAGGTCCATTTTTTTGGGTTCTTCTGGGCTGCCCTCGGGTGCTGGCTGGCGGGCGCCGGTCGAAGTGTGTGGTGGCGCGGGTGGGGGCTCGCCGGGTTGTTGTGTTCCGGATTGCTGGTGCGCAACGAATTGCTTCTTGCCGCTGCGCTTTTTGCCCTCTGCGGGGTGAGCTTCGAACTCTACCGCCTGGCCAAAGGCCAAGCGAGCATTCGGCTGGTCGCCGGCAATCTGCTTTGCTTCACCGCTCCCTCTGTCCTGCTCGTATTCCTCGCGGCGCTGCTCTTTTCCGGCAATCCGAAGGTTGAGGATTGGAGGCGCATTCGCGCGGCCTTTACGGAGCGCCAGCGGGCCAACATGGCTCAAGTGTACAGTTTCGGCTACTGGCAACGTCACCCGGAATCGACCAACGAACCATGGTCGAACGAGGTCTGCGGCGCGCTGATGGCGCGGGATTTTGGCTCGGCCAAGGCAAAATGGGCGGAAGCGCTCCGGAAGAATCCCCGCGCTTTGTTCGCACATGTGGCCTGGAATTTCCAGCTGGTCCCCGCCGGACTCGAGCTCGGTCTCTTCAATAGCTACTCAGGCGGCCACAGCCCGGATTTTTCGGACTCGGGCTCAGTCATTCCGTCTTCGGCGCTCATGGACAAGCGCGCCAGCGGGACCTTGCTTCCACGGACCGGACTTGGCGCCGTGGCCGCCATCTGGCTGGCCGGACTGGTGTGTGTGGCGAGGACCCGCCCAAAATGGCGAGCGGCGGCGTCGAGGCGCCTCTGGACCTGGCTGGCACTTGCTTCCTGCCTTCCTTCATCGCTCCTCGCCATTGCTACGCAGCGTCCGAGGCCAGCCTACATTTTGCCCTTGCTGCTCTTGTGCATGGCATTTACCGGCGTTTCGCTCGGCGCAGTGGCGCGACGATGCGTGGGTATGAACCGCGGAATGGCCTGGACGGCGACCGGCGCCGGCATTTTGGCGCTGTTCGTAGGATACTTCATGCTCGGCCGGCCGGCTCCCAAGAGACCCATGCTGGCCGATTATCGTCGGCTTCAACCGTACTCCGAAATCATCTGTCACCGAGGGCGCGTCCTTTGTTCGAATGTCGCCGTCGTGGGCGAGCTGGCGCGCTACCTTGTCAACATCGGGCGCAATCGTCCTGATTCACGTTATTTGGGAAGATTGGAAGCTGGCATGGCGGCCGGCGATTCCCTGGAAACCGTCCTCGATCGGGCTGGAGTTACGGACTTATACTTAACCGGCATGGAGCTCGAAAAGGAAGAGATCCGTGCGTGGCGGGAAACGGCGGAGTCGGCCGGTTGGCGGCTGGTTGCCAAGTCGGATGCATCGGACGCCCGTTGGCAATTGTTTACCCGGGACCTGGTCCGGAAGGGCAACGCTCCGGACGCGCTCGACTTCGCGTCCGATGCGCGGTGATGTTAGTTAGTAAGTTCGGCGGTCGGCATTTATTCAAATGAGCCGCATTCACCGAGCGGTTGAAAACACGAGGAAGCGCGGCGCCTCAATCCATAAACCGCCACGCCGGCTTGAAGTCGACGGGAAGTTTCTCCTGGGTGAGGTGGGCGCGCACCATTTCGATGGGCATAGGGCCGCCGCGTAGGATTTCGTCGTGGAAGGTTCTCTCGGAGAGCTTGCCGCTCGTCACGAGTTCGTTATAGAGGCTGCGCAGTTGGAGGGCGCCGAGGAGGTAGCCAGCCTGGTAGAGGGGCGAGTAGCCGCCGCCGAAGGAGCGCCGGACTTCGGCGCTGGCGCTGGCGCGCTCGTGGCCGACGTGTTCGACGAGGAAGTCGACACATTGCTGCGGCGTCCATTCGCCGAGATGGAATCGGAGAGAGAAAATGATCCGCGCGCAGCGATGGGCGCGCCAGAAGAGCGCGCCAATGCGGTCTTCTGGAGTGGAGATGTATTTCAGATCCCACAGGTGGAGCTCCCACCACACGGCCCAACCTTCGACCCAGAAGGGGGTGTCGAAGAGATCGCGATGCTGATTGCTGCGTTCGCGCCAGTAGTACTGTAGATGGTGGCCGGGGAGGAGTTCGTGAAAGACGGTGGCGCGCGCGAAGTGGCGGTTATTTGAGCGGAGGCTTTGCAACTTCTCCTCCTGAGTCATGGAATCTGTCGGGAAGGCGACGGTGACGTCGGCGCCGCCCAGGAAGTAGGGCGCCGTCTTTTGCCTTTCAGGCGAAGCCATGCGGATGTGCCAGACATCGGCGGCGAGCGGCGGGATGGTGACGAGGTCGTGATCCTGAAGATAGCGCGTGGCCTCGAGGGCGAGGTCGCGGATGAGCGTGGGCTGCTGGCCGGGCTCGACGTGATCGTCTTTCACTTTCTCGAGGGCGGTTTTCCAATCGTCGCCGAAACCCATGTCCTGCGCGGCGCGCTTCAGTTCCCCTTCGACCCAGGCAAACTCGCGCTCGGCGATGGCGAGCAATTCGTCGGGGGTGTAGGCGATCATTTCGTTCTCCAGATCTTCCCGCAATCCTTCGCGGCCGATGGGATCGCCGATGATCGGTTCGTCGGTGGCTTTGGGATCGATGCCGGCGACTTTCTCGCGCAGGAATTTGGCGTAGTCGTCGAGCGCGCCGGCGATTTGCTTGTACGGTTCGCTCGTCCACCAGGTGAAGATCGGGTCGTAGCCGTCGTAGGCTTTGAACCAGTCGTCGAGAGATTGTTTCAATGCGCGAACGCGATTCTCGGCGCGGACGGCGACGACTTTTGTCACCTGGATGAGCTGAGGGTTTTCTTTGGCGCCTTTGTTATCTTCCTTGGCCGCAGAGTGGAGTCCAGCTTCGACGGAGGCGCGGGCTTTGCCCAGAGCTTCCTTCATTCGCGCCAGCGAAGCTGCGGCAGCTTTCGGGTCGACGGGCAGGAGCAGGCGACGGGATTCCTGCAAAGCGGCGAGATCGTTGGCAAAAGGCAGCAGCGGCGCCATTTCCTGAGTGCGCGCTGTCTGACGGGCGAGGAGCTGCTGCTCGTGCTGCAAATGAAAGCGCAGGAGCGTGGCGTCGATGCGGCCCTCAGCGTCGAGCTTGGCAAAGTCGAGGCCGGCGACACGGTCCTGCCAGGTCTGGAGAAAGGAGGTCAACTTCTCCGTGCGGATGGAGGAGCCGGGGACGGTGAAGCAACGCTCGAGTTCGCGTTGGTCGCTGGCAAAGCGGTCGACGAGTTCGCGCAGCGCGCTGGAGGTGGGAGTGGCGAGAGCGGCGACGTCGGGGACGTAGTCGGCGGCAGGACGGTGGGCGGCCGGATTTGGCTCGAGGGCCGAGGCGTGGGCGAGCGCGCAGGCGGCGAGAGCGAGGAGGGCGGCTGGTTTCAGCATCGGGCAAGTGCACACGGCCCGGCTTTCGTCCGTCAATCGAGAAGGATCGCGAATCGTGTCATGCGGCGATCAATGGTGGCACACCCGACGGCTAGTGAACCCCGTGTTATAGACGTTTGCTTTGAAAGGCCGCGCCCTATCGCGCGTCCGGATCCACGCAACGGAGCACGAGCATTTCGAACTTTTCCGGATCAGCCGGGCCGGGCAGGAGGACGCAAAGACTGTCGCCTGAAATCAAGGCGTAGCCACTGGACGCGGACATATGCAGCAGAACCGGCGCATCCCACTGCAGGTCCGTGCTTATATAGCGGCCGTCTGTGTACGGAAATACCGAGCCTTTGGCGCCCGCGGCAGTAAAATGAGTGGCATATTTTATGTCGTCGAAGTCCGGTTCGTGTTGTTTCGCCGTGAAAGGCGCCACCGGCGTCACGGTGGCTCCAGCGTGGTGGCGAAATGCGTCAAGCAGCTTTGCCGCTTCCTCTGGTTTCAACACGTTGATGTCTTCGCCGGTTCTGCCCTTCATGGAGGTGTTTCGTCGATCTGCCAAGACGCCGGCGATTTTATCCGGCGCTCCTTGATAGTTGAAGTTCTCCGTAAACCATTTCTGATCGGTCAGCGGCCAGGTGAGCACCCAGCCGTCGAATTGAATGGGTGAGCGAGCCGAAGGCGGCTGCCAGTGTTCGCGAGGCCTTTGTTTGAGGGATGGGTGGAAGGTGGCGACCAAGGTTTCAGGGAAAAGGCCCTCGGAGGCGATGGGCACGACCAGCGTATCGTTCCAACCTAGCCGGGCCGAAAATTCCGTACGCAATTGTTTCGGATGCCGCACCCGTGGATCTTCCTGCAGGATGGCTGCATCGGTCTGATGCGAGGCCTCCGCGGCGCTCGCGAATTTTTCATCGAGGTAGCGCAGGATCAAGGTCCCGTCGACCTGCACGCCGCGGCCCAGCAGCGTCGCGGTGGCGTTGACGGTTTCGGCTTGGCCGAGCATGCGATCGCATTTTGCAGGCCGTCCCGGCGACATTGTCACGTAGGGAAAACACAGGGCTCCGCGCGGCGGCCCGGTGAGGTCCTCTGCGGCCATGGCAGGGAGGATGATGGCCTTTGCCGGCGCATTTGCCGCGAGGGCAAAAACCCGGCCGTCGAGATCAATCTCGACCTGCGGAAGGGTGGAGGGAATGTTGCGGATAAGCGCGTCCGCGATCTCCCGACCGCTGGCTGGGCGCACGGCCAAAGGAATGCGACCTGTCGCCGAATCGATCTCGGCAAACTTCAATGTTCCTTCCGCGCCCAGCGCGAGCGCCGGGAGAAAAACGATCCGGCCGCGGGGCAGCCAATCAGCCGGGAGTTCAGGAAACTGCGCCTCGCCTTCGCCGTCGCGGGAGAGACGCGCTACATCCCACCACTTCCCCTCACGGTCATCCGCGGAGACAGAGAAAACGATCGGGCCTTTGCCCTGGCCGAATTCGTGGACGAGGACGCGCGCATCGGCGCCTTCGCCACTGACCAGCGCCAAGGCGTTTAGATTTCCGGTGGTGGAAACCTCGGCGGAATTTGCCTTGGTCGAGACCACTACCACCCCGGCGGGAGAAATAGGCGGTGGCGCGATTTGCGGCGATATTACCGCCGGCGGTTCGTTTTCCTCAGCCGCATGCAAGATAGCTAAGGGAATGGCGAGCGTGACCCCGAGCAACAGCGCGGCGCCGGCCGCGGCGTGCGTGACTTCCCGGCGATTCACTTCGGGGCTGAGAATGGCGCGGACGCGCCCTTCCAACGAAGAGGGCCGCGCCATCGCGAGACCGCAGGCATGTGTCCAAGCCGCGGAGGTCAGGTTTGTCGCGACATTTAACAAATGTTCGGCATAGGTCGAAGGCGCTACTCCGCCGGCCAAAACCAGATCATCGCACGCGCGCTCGCGCTCGACGTAAAGGCGCCACGCGGCCAGCCACACCAACGGATTCCACCAATGCAGGGCGCAGGCGATTTGGGCTAGCCACTGCGTCAGCGGGTCGCGCCGCCGGACGTGGGCCAATTCGTGCAGGAGTGTGCAGCGGACCTGCGCTTCGTTCCACTCCAGCGCCTCGGCGGGAAGCAGCAGGCGGACGTGAAAGATGCCCCAAACGAGCGGGATCGTGCGCCGCGGGTCGAGGAGCAGCGTGATGCGACGGCGAAGGCCAAGCTGCGCGCAGGCCCCGTGGAATGCGGTCGCCAATTCGGCGGCGCCGGGGCCGGCCTCAGAATCCAGACGCACGCAATGGCGGGCGGCGCCACTCAAAATGCTTCGAGCAAAGATCAGCCGCAGTGCTAACAGCGCCGCGCCGCCGCCCCATAGCCACAGCAGCCAATCGGTCCAAACTAACAGACGTGCGCTTTCGCGCGGTGTTCCGCCAATCTCGCGAGCCGACGCCAAATTTCGGGAGAAATGCAGCGCGGAAAGCTCGGCTTTCGGCGCAGGCCGTGGCGAGTCGATGGCGGTGGGCGCCCGAGCCGTTAGGCTCTTGATCTCGGCCGTTAGGCTCTTGATCTCGGCCGTCAGGCTCTTATTCTCAGCCGTCGGACTTCTGCTCTCGGCATTTGCCCCAACCGTGCCGGCTCCCGCCTGCAAATCGCCGGTCCAGTCAGGCAGCATTCGCAGAGGCGGCAGAACCGTGGATAGCAAAGGGAGAAGCAGCAATCCCGCGAGGCCAATGACCCATATGAGATGTTTCACCGCGGCGGAAGCGCGGGCGAAAGCCAGCGCGCAGATAGCAGCCAGAGCCACCCATAAACTACCCTTTGCCGCAGCAGCGAAAAGCAACGGCTTGCCCAGCGTCACGGACCCCTTCAGAACCGCGAGCATCGCCCCGCCGGCCCAAATCGTCGAATGTGCTTCCGTCGTGATCATACCTCAGCGTCCCTCCTTCCTGGCCTGCTCGATGAGCGCTATGAGCCGATTCCGTTCCCCGGAGCTTACCTTGTCTTTGCGCGAGAGGAGATGCGCCGCGAGGGCCTCCTCGAGTGAGCCGCCAAAGAAGGTCTCCAGCACCCGCTGAAAGGCATTTCGGCCGGCTTTCTCTTTCGTCTCTCGGGGCGCATAGACGACCTCGCGGCCAGCTTCCGAACGCTTCAGATAGCCCTTTTCTTCGAGGATGTGCATCATGCGCCGAATGGCCATGGGGGTCGGAGCATCGGGCACCGAGTCGACAACTTGTTTGACCGTGGCTTCGCCGAGGGCGAAGACGGCGTCCATGATCTGGCGTTCGCGGCGGCTGAGGTCTGCGGGATCGGGCATAGAAGGATAGCGGTGATCCGTTAAAGGATTAACGCAACGCCGCGCGAAGGCAACCGGTTTCCGTTAATTTTTTAACTCTCCAAAGACCGCACCCCGGCGCCGGCTCCGTTCACCCTAATCGGAGCAACGTGCTACTCAAGATCGACAGGAGTGAGCTGGATCACCCGCTTGGTGTCTCGGTCGAAGCTCCCGCTGAGCACGAATCCCGATTTGGTCCGGCCGAGCGCCAGGGACAGCTCGAGGGCGACCGGTTTTGCCGGTTGGTACACGTTGTAGAAGCTCACGCTGGCCGAGATCTGTGGCATGCCGTCGCGATCGATGCTCGTCACGGAGAAGGGTTGCTCCACAAACATTCCCGGCAAATCCGAACTCTCACCGACCGCGATCGTTTTCGTGAGGGTCGCGAGATCCTTGCTCTCGAACGATCTCGCCGACGAGCCCAGGGCCGCCGCGGCCAATCGTTCCCAAGCCCCGCTTTCGAGCACATCCTTGAATTGAGTGAAGTATTTCAGACTCAGCCGCATGTCGTTGCGCTGATTGTCTCCGCTGCCGATCTCGATCAATTCCTCCGGCATGCCGCGCTTCTGCGCCGATTCGCCGATTTTCGCGGCGAGTGCAAACATTTCCTCACGTTGCGTCATGAGCGATTTCACATCGCTGCCTGCCGGCCGATTCCACGCTTCGAAAGCCTGTTGCAATAGCTCCTCGTTCTCTTTGAACCCTTCGTAGTGGTGCAATCCGTGCCCCGGATTCCTTTTCTGGTCGTACCTCGCCAAGGCGACAACGAGGGTATCGAGCGTCGAGAAGCCCGACGCCCCTAACAGGCTGTTCTCATCGATGATCCGGCCGTGTTTGAAATCCGCATCGAAGACGACGAAACACGGCGTCCAGTAGTTAATAAATTCCGGCTGCGGCACGGTAAGTTCCTTGGTCGTGCGGTCGCCATAGGCCGCGCAGTACACCTTCAGTCCGGAGTAACTGCCGATACCCGCCAGCGCACGTGGGATGGCCGGCGGCAGATTCACACGATTCTCACTGCCCTTCTGAACGACCAGCTTCGCGTCGATAAGCCGGTCGGCGGCGAAGCCCTTTTTGCCGATGAGGCTCACGGAGTATTCACCGGTGGGCGCGGTAAAAACGCCGGACTGGATGGGTTGCGGATCCGGATCGTCGTCCGATTCCAGCGGATCCCTCGGCTTGAATTTGATGGCGTCGTAGGCCGCCGTCACGAACGGCTGGGCATCCCACTTCACCGCTGCCGTTTCACGCTGCATCCTCACCGGAGCCGGACGCTCGAAATCGCTGCCGCCGGTCGGACTGATGACCACGGGAGACTCGGCATAGGCGATCTTGTCGAATTTCGGCGCTTCGAATTCGAGATGCCACTCCTTGGACTTGCCATTCTGTTGCATCCAGTTCTGCGCCGCCAGATTCTTCGGACTCGAGAGGCGAATGGTTCGCCGGCGGCCCGAGGTTTCCTCGGGATAGACGCGCACGTGGCTATCCGCAGCGGAGGCCAGATAAATCACGGCGTCCCGTGGTTCAATGCCGCCCAGGAGCGAGATGCCGTCGGGCCATTGACGCATTTCCGCCGGCAAAGTTTTGTCGGACATCCGCGGATCGGACGCCTCGCTGACAATCTTTGCCACCGCAACCGTTTTGCCGCCGACGATGGCCGCCTTGGATTGGGGCGCAGGCGCGACCGTGAGCAACCTCCACGCTTCGAGGATCTTCGTGGCTGCATCGACGTCATTCGCCTGCATGGCATTCCGCATCAGAGCCTCCAAATCTTCTTTGTATTTCCGATTGATCGGTTCATCCGCCGCGGCGAGCGCCTGATCGCGCTGTGCGGTGAGTTTAGCCAAGTCCTGAAGAAAGGACGAATCGGCGAAAGCCGATTTGACGGTGAACAGGAGCAGCAGAAGTCCGAACGAGATCTTCATGGCGTGCGAAATTTTTGCGGGGCGGTGCATACCGGTCGTACGCTCTTACCACATGGAGGGCTCCAGACGAGCAAAAAGGGTCGCAATCCAGGCGACAATCGACAAATAGAATTTCGTGGACAAAGCCGAGATGCTTTTGTCCTGGGACGACCAAACTCCCACCATGGAATTCCCGATCGTGCGGGCGCTAAATGACGCTCCTGCGGTATGCATTCCTTGCCGGCGAGCGTCGCTGTACTGCTCCAAGCAATGGCGCGCCATCTGCTCACGATTGCGGCCATGAAATGCGTTCGTCTCTATTCGGTCCTGGCCGTTTACCTTGCTCTTACCGCCGGATCGGTGGATGCGCAGGTTGCTGCGCTCAAGGAGGTGTCGGTAGCTGTGCCAAAGGGAGACACACTGGTTCTCCATATACCGAGCGATTGGCACAGCTCCGTGAGCCGGCCCGAGGCGCCTGCGCCGACGGTGCAGCTCGATACGAAGGACGATTCGCTTTCGTTCCTGTTTACTTTCCTGGTGGATAAAGACCAACGATTTTCAACGAAAGAGGCCGTCGAGCGTCAGGTGATCGGGACGAGTCAAATGTACGTGGCTGGTTCTGTGGAAAAGCAGCTCAAGCTGACCCCGATCGCCACGAAAAACGGCCATGGTTGTTATGCTTCGTTTTCGGACGCCGACCTCGTGAATGTGCCGGCTCCCGGCAAGGGACAATTCAAGTATGTCGTCTCCGGCATGCTCGTCATCGGCAAGCAGTCGGCCGTCTTTACGCTCCTGAGCAATGACAAGAATAGCGCGGCGTATAAACAAGCATTTCAGCTGTTGGCAGACGGGATTTCGGTTCAGTAATAACTCCGACGGAATGCAGGCGCATGTAAAACCTGCCTGCGTCTTCCCCTTTTCCCGTCGACTGGCGGACCTCGGTTAAGGTGAAAGGGGAGCGGAAATCAACTTTTCGGGCTCGAGAAGGCCATCACTTATCACTCCGACCGTCTCGAACGGCTTGCTCACCCTCATCACAATATCGTCAGGCGACCTCCGGGGACGTTGATCCAAAAGCCAGGCTCTTCGCCGGTCCGGATTATTGTAATCGTCCAGCGGCATGTCGACCGGCCGAAAGGCGAACCTTAGGCCGATGTGCCCGGAAGCTGCGGCGTTTTGTTTTACCACGTACTCGTTGTAAATTAAGGCGGCGCAGTCACCCTGCTCATTGCAAAGTACATCCACGAGATGCCGCGTGACGCCGGAGTGCAATGCCGCCAACTGGTCCAGTTCTCGTTGTGGCAGCTTCTCAACTGCCACCGGTCTGTGGCTTTCATCTTCGAATGGAAAGAGCAGGTCACTGGCGAAGTAATTGAAATAATACGTATTGAAATCCTCCAGGAGGCGTTTCGTTTCCTCTGCAGGCAGGGAAATTGGAAGTTCAATCGGTTCGCGAATCGTCGCAGGTCCCTCGATGGTGGGCGCCGACACCAAATATCCGCCGCGAAAAATCAATCCGACCCGTTTTCCTAAATTCTCACGCTGCAATTGCGCCAGCTTCCGTGAACCATCGGTCGTCAACACCAAAGCAATGACTTGAGTGTTCCCAACAGTTTTCAATGAAGCCTTCTTAACCGCGACGTAGAGCAAAGGAAATGGATGGAACTTCAGCGTCTCGTTCGTTTGAGACAACGTGCGGGCAAATACTACGCTGTCGTCACTCTCCTGACTGGCTGCCGAGTAAATTTCAAACTGCGCCCATGCGTGGCCGGTAATCCCGATCCCGATCAGGCAGGAGCCGAACCATCTTTTCCAGATTGTCGGTTTTCTGCGAGGGGCGGCGCACATCTTGAGCTCTTCGGGAGTCATTTCCCCGATTCTACTGCGAACCGCGTTCGCCGCAAGCCGAGGTCGATTCTGCAAAAACTTTCACCTTGGAGGGCTAGGCGTCGGCTTGGACGCCGATAAGATGGCGTCTTCAGGACCCTCCTCCTTCAAAGCATTTCGGAGTCTGGTCGCCGCGGGCGCCGCAATCTCTTGCGCTCACACTCACCTGAAACATCCAAGAAACGTTCAAATGCCAATGCCGACGCCGAACGACTCAGCCAATGAACTTTCCGACGGACGCCGGCAGTCGGCGTCGGCGCAAGCACACCAAATCGGCTTCAGATCCAAAACCCGCGGATTATTTGTTTTGCACGTCGAAGCGCCTGGGCCGTATGGCCGCGTGGACGGCTGCCCTCATTTTCTCGGCGACCCTGGCCTGCTCGCCGTGGGCCACAGCCCAGACCGCTCCCAATGCGGAAGCGGTGTATAGCGGTTTCCTGAGCGCCTATCTTGTCCAATCGGCCATCGGAGACCACTGGTACCGGACCTACTCGCCCAGCGCCAGGGTGCTCATAACCCAGCTTCTGAATACCTTCGTCTCGACCAACAAATCCTCCAGTCTCGCGGCGGCCGACTTTTCCTGGGATACCTGGGACGACGATATCGGCTGGGCGACCATTGCGTTCATCCGCAGCTACGCGATCACCGGCAATGCCACCTTTTGAACATCGCGGAGACGAATTTAAACACGGTCTGGACCCGGGGTTGGGATGCGGCGGGTGGCGGAGGGATCTGGGAACAAATCGGCAGCGGCAATGAAAACCAAAGGAGCATCCTGGCGATCGGAACCTTCATCATCACAGGGGCAGCTCTCTACCAGGCGACAGGCAATGCCTCCTATCTTTCGGAGGCCGAGACCGCGTACGCCTGGGCGCGCGCGAATGTCTTCAATACCACGAGCTCGACAAATGCAATCGGGGCGCCGGGTCATATCGACGAAGGCCTGACCGACACCGAAGCTCTGCAAAAATCAAGCCATATCTACAACCATGGGCTGATGCTCGAATCCGCCGCCGCGCTCTACACATCTACAAACAATGTGATGTACTTCGACGACGCCAAATTGATCGCCCGGTACGTCATAGGCAAATGGCCGACCATGACGGAGCAATCGGATATGTTCACTCGGGGCCTGAGCAACTTTGCGGCGCAATACAATCTGTAGCCAACCTACTTTGCCTATCTGAAGTCCAATGCAACAGCCGCGTGGAACAATCGCCGCACCGATTTTAACATCACCGACAGCAACTTTAGCGCTGCGAGTTCCACGGGTACGGATGTGAGCGCCCTGGGCGCCATTTCTTCGCTCACCATTCAGCAGGTCGAGCCAATCTACCTGCAAGCCAACCTTTTGACCGTTGTCGACCAGAGCGCCGGGATTTCGCAACGGGTCATCACGGATCCAGGCTTTGCCGGAGATGCTGGGACCATACTCGACGCGACCGCGGTGGAAAATTATGTGACCTATCTCGTTCCATACATCCCGGCGTCGTCCTACGATGTTCATGTCGGAGTGAAAGACGCATCCACCCGTGGCCTATGGCAATTGGCCATCGGCCGCGCAGATAACTTCGCCAGAACGAAATCAAACGTCGGTGCCCCGCAAGATCAATATACGCCGGGAACCGTCTACGCGGACGTTGATCTGGGAATCTGGAAGCCGTCCACGACGGGTGATAAATAGTTTCGGTTTACGATCACCGGGAAGAATTCGAGCAGCACTGGGTACTCTGCAGCGTTCAATTACATCGAATTGATACCACAATAGGGGAGGCCCTTTCGATCTCACTGTGAGACGCGCTTGGCTCGAGCTAGTGGAAAAGGGCCCAGTCCCACGTCGAATTCGAAGGTCGCAGCGACGATCATGGCCATTCTTCCAAGATGGCGCCAGCCTTGCCAAGGATAGCCAGCGAGTTCGGAAAATAAACCGCGTCTCGAAAGAGGGCGAAATTGAAGCCTCGCTCTCCCTTGCGATGCCGAGCATTGGAAGGAAATCTGATGGCTGTAATTACCGTCTGAACGGCAATCGCTTTCCCGAGGAGTTGCAGCGCCGTAGGACTGGTGGCGAGCCGGAAGCTTTGAAAGAATTCGTCGGCTTTTACGCGGAAATGGCGGCAGACGGCGGCATCTCCAAAATTCAAAATCGCGTTGGCTTTAAAATCTCCGTAGTAGATTAGCTCCGGCTCGGGGTCTGTATAGTAGCTCGCGTATTCCGCATGCGCAGTCTCGCGGTCCTCTGCCATGTAGAGTGTTTTTACACCTGCCAGATTGCAGCGATTAACGGCCCCAGAAGTAAAGAGATAACTAGGCGGCGAACCTTGATTGAAAGTCAGTTGCGGGACGCACCGAACCAAGCGGTTCGAAAATGGCTGCGTTGGCGCAGTCGCGAGTAATTTTTTCCAATCCCGTACAGCCATAAACGATTAAGACGGCGCACCCGTCAACATGCTTTCCACAAGATCTGCCGCCACTCCCGCTCGACCGCTTTCGATGATCTGCATCGGAGTCTGATCGTCCAGATGCTGATTGGCCCGATTCAGCCACGCCCGAAAATCGGCTTGGGAAAGGATCGCCCGCAGCCGCGCGACACGCTCGAAAGGGCGCAAACCATCCTGAATGGCCGCAGAATCCGGGGTTTTTGCCAGTGCCTGCCGTGAGCTGCCTATGAGCCGGCCGAGCTTGGCGGTGCTCAAGCCGAACAACTCCGCTACCCTTAGCGCAGAAAGTCGTCCGCTGGGAGCCAGGAGAGGCCGGAGAGCGGCAATCACCTCGCGGGCCTCGCCTAAAGCATCCGTTGCTGTTTTCGGCGCAGCAGGCAGCGGCTCCTTCGGTGGGATTGTCCCCTTTTTCCGCTTCGTAAAAGCCGTACCCTTCGGCGCACCGTCATAGACGAGATACTTCGCCACGGATTGCGTCAGGCTTTCCTTGAGATGAGCCGTGCCGTTAGCAAATTCCACCTGCCGAGTGTTGGGGAAAAGCTTCAGAACCTCAGCCAACTCGTCGGCGCTCGACTGGGTTGATTTGGCAAATGCCACCACGACATAGTGATTAATGGCTGTGGCAGCCTTGCTCCACGAGAGCAGATATTGGCCTTGCTTCATCAGTTCGGACGGGGCGCGCGATTGGATCACCACGATGCCGGGCTTGATTTCTGTCGCCTGAATTTTATTCAAGGTGCTGACGTTCCAGCTTTTCGCCCATGAGGGGATGCGCGCTTTCCCCTGGAGGCTGGCAAACTGAATTGGCAACGATTCGATTGCGGTGCTCATCGTATGAGTGTAAACTAATTGTCAACCTGTTGTCAACCCGCTTGCAGAGCGACTTTGTCTAAAACTACTTGAGCGACGCCTCCAGCAATCAGGACGATTTGAACTGATAAATGGACCTATTCTCACTGAAAAGAGCGCCAAAAACCCACCGAGAGATGGGTGAAAGCGAGGTAGACCTTCCAGGTCTTCTCTTAAAAAACTTGGCGGATGGGGTGGGATTCGAACCCACGGTACTTGTTTAGAGTACACACGCTTTCCAGGCGAGCCCGATCGACCACTCCGGCACCCATCCGCATATTCCGAGGAGGTCATCCTCGGTGAGGGAATGATGCTGGCCTGAATTTCCAGAAATGCAAGCGGGAATCGCACTTCGATCGGAAGCTGTCTCGGACAGCCTCAGGGGCCCGAGGCTGGCGCATCCGGCTCCATTGCGTAACGTGCAGTCCAGACGTGGGGCCATTGTAGTGGCGACCTTTGGCCAAAATCGCCCGGTCTTCAGAGGAGCGGCTTCTCTTTTTGGGGTCCAGTAGCGGATGTCGGGGTTGCAGGAGCGGATGGAGAGACCAAGGCCGATTTGCACTGGGAGGCAGAGCTCAAAGCCGTTCCGCGCGATCGAAATGCCCATCCCTCCGGATGTCCGTCCACCGCCTCCGGCGCTTCTCTCCGGAAGGTCTGCGGGTGAGCTTCGTGTCTTCGTGTCTTCGTGCCTTCGTGTGAGATTTTCTCCGACAAAGGACGCACACGAAGCCACAAAGCGCCGCCGACTCGCCCAGGCCATTTGCCTGCTTGCCCGCGTCGGCGCGCCGTCTACGGTTTCACGTCGTGTTCACGAATTCCCCCTTCCTTTTCCCCTATGTCGTCCGGGTCGGTGCTCGCAGGGTTTTGCCCTTGGGGACGCGGATTTTTGAGGGGAGAGGTTTGAACTCGGGCGCGGCGCGCATTTTCCGCTTCCGATGACGCGACTGGAGGTGGATCGCGCGGTGCAGGAGGGCCGCAATTTTCAGTTTGCCGGTCTGCCGGCGCAGGCCGAAGCGCGCTTTCGCCAAGCTTTGGCGGCGGATCCCGATCATCTGGATGCGCTGCAGGCGATGGCGGAATTTGCCATGAGCTTGCAGCGGCACGAAGTGGCCGTTCCGCTGCTCCAGCGGGCTCTGGCGCTGGGCGCGGCGGAATCCATAGATTTCGCGCTGCTCGCGCAGGCGCTCCACTTCGGCGGCCGTCCGGCGGAGGCGATCGAGGTTTACCGGACGGCGCTGCGGCTCGATCCCACCCAGGCGGCGATCTGGTCAAATCTCGGGGTGGCGCTGCTCTTGAGCCGGCGCCCGGCGGAGGCGCTGGGGCCATGCCAGGAAGCGGTGCGGCTCGAGCCGCGGTCGGCGAAATTTCATTACAACGTGGGCCATAGCCTGCAGGTCCTGGAGCGGCTGGAGGAAGCCGCGGCCAGCTACCGGCAGGCCGTGGCGCTCAAGGCCGATTACGCGGATGCGCTCAACAATCTCGGCGGCGCGCTCTACGGGCTTCGCCAGATGGAGGAGGCGATCGCCGCCTTTCGCGAGGCGGCGCGGTTGCGGCCCCAGGATGCGGCGACGTGGAGCAATCTCGGCTCCGCGCTGCACAGCCACGATCTGGTCGATGAGGCCGTGGTCGTGTACCGCCACGCGCTTACCCTCGATCCGACGGCTGCCGCGACCCTGAACAATCTGGCCAATGCCTGGAAGGACCTGGGCCGCATGGAGGAGGCGATGGAATGCTATCGCCAGGCGGTGACGCTGTGTCCCGAGGTCGCCGAGGTGCATAGCAATTGGTTGTACTCGCTGCATTTCCTTCCCGGCGTGGATGCCGCCTCGCTCCTGCGCGAACATCGGGTCTGGAACGAGCGGCATGGGGCGCCGCCGCGGCTGCTGCGGCCCGCCTTGGCTCCGGATCGCTCGCCGAACCGGCGGCTGCGCATCGGCTATGTGTCGGCGGATTTCTATCATCACGTGGCGGGGTGCAATCTGTTGCCGCTTTTTCGCGCGCACGATCACGCGGCCTTCGAGATCTACTGTTATTCGAATACAGTGAAGGAGGATGGTGTCACGGAGGAATTGCGCGCGCGCAGCGATCACTGGCGATCGATCATTGGCCTCTCTGATGACGCGGCTGCGGATCTGATTCGAAAGGATGGGATCGACGTGTTGGTCGATCTCGGTTTGCATACCCGGCGGAATCGGCTGCTTACCTTCGCGCGCAAGCCGACGCCCGTGCAGGTCACCTATCTCGGCTATTGCAGCACTTCCGGTTTGGAAACGATGGATTTCCGGTTGAGCGATCCCTATCTCGACCCGCCGGAGACGGATCTTTTTGTTTACTCGGAGGAAACAATAAGGCTGCCGCGCTGTTACTGGTGTTATGAGCCGGGGGCCGAAGAGGTCCCTGCGGCAGCGGGACCGCCGCCCTCTCAGGCCTGCGGGTTCATTACTTTCGGCTGCCTGAATAACTTCGCGAAAGTCTCGAAGGCCGCGCTGGATCTGTGGAGCGAAATCCTGCGCGCCTTGCCGAATTCGCAGCTCGCGCTGCATGCGCCGGAGGGGTCCTCGTGGCAGCGTGTGGGCGATCTCTTTGCGCAGGCGGGCGTCGACCCGGCTCGCATTCGCTTACATGGCCGGCTGCCACGCGCGGCTTATATGGAGCTGTGGGGGCGGGTGGACATCGGGCTCGACCCTTTTCCTTACGGCGGAGGCATCAGCACTTGTGATGGGCTTTGGATGGGCGCGCCGATCGTGACGCTCTCGGGAAAGACCGCAGTCGGCCGCGCGGGTCGAACGATTCTCTCAAACATTGGCCTGCCGGAACTGGTGGCTTTTGACGAGCGCCAGTATGTGGAAATCGCGCTCGGGCTCGCGAACGACCCGGACCGTTTGGCGGCGTTGCGGGCGGGCTTGCGCGAACGAATGGAGAAGTCGCCATTGCGCGATGCCGCGGGCTTTGCGCGCGATGTAGAGGATGCCTATCGCACCATGTGGCGCAAGTGGCTGGCGCGGTCGGAATGACGATCTCTGCTCTACCGCAGCGGGCGGCCGACGATGAAGCCGGCGTCGCTGCGGAAGCGGCGGAGGTAGTCGGCCAGGCGCACGTCGAGCACCACTTTCCCGTAGTTATGCGGGGCGGAGGCGTGCATGAAGTGGATGCCGTCCGGCATCCGTACGGCGAGTCCGACATGCGAGGTGCCGATTTTTCCGCCATCGTAGGTGGTGATGCCGATGATGTCGCCGGTCTGCAAATGCGATTCCACCGCTGCGAGACGGTCTTTCGGTATATGGTACAAGCCATTGCCGAGCACGCGCTCCTCCATCGCATGAATGCCCACGCGCAGGTCGGGATTGTTGCGCATATAACGATAGGAGCGCCAGTGCAGCGTCATTTCGTCGGCGGATTGCGGGACCTGCACGCCGCCGAGTTTCCGCGTGAGGTCTTCGATCAGGCCGCGCCGATTGTTATCCGCGAGCCAATCTTCGAGATAGTGCAGCCGCGAAAGGTAGCTGCCGGTGCACTGACCCTCGCGGTAGCGATCGAGCTCGATGTAGTGCAGGAAGGTTTCGGGAGTCCACTTCTCGCGCGGTTCGCCGAGCATGCGCGCAAAGGCCAGCGAGGTCTCGAAAAAGGTCCAGCAATCCAGCCCATTGAAATCGACCGACGGCGATTCGACGTGATCGTCGATTTCGAGGGTGAAGCTCTTGTACGGCGTCCCGCAGAGCGCGCGGCCGACGGCGGCGGTGCGCTCGCCGATGGGCAGATCTTTCCAGGCATCGGCCCGTGCGACGAGCTGGTCGAAACGGCTGCGCCCCTTGAAAACAGTGTCCATGGGCAGAGTCACTGCGGCTTCGACGGCGGCGGTGAGCAGGAGGCAGGTGCAAAGGAGGGCGAGAAGTCCGCGCATAGGGGACGAATGAATAAGCGATCCGGCGGTTTTTTGCAAAGGCGCGCGGCTACTTGTCACTCACGGGCGCCACACTCATCCAGCGCGCGTCCGTCAGGATCTGGGTCTTGCCTTTCCCGTCGAGCCCCGCGCGGCAGACCACCGGATCCTTGTCCTTCGGACCCTGGGTGAGAAAGACGATCTGGTCCGGGCTGATCCAGCGGCCCGTCCAGGCGAGCTGGCCTTTGGGCGAGACGCGGGTGGCCTTGCCGGTCATGAAATCCAGCGTCCAGAGCGCGGAGGCCGGGCCGTCCCAGTCCTTGCGCTTCACGGGCTCGTCCATTTCCAGATCCATGAGCAGCTTGCCGCCATCGGGCGAGACGGCGAGCGTCACGTCGCCGCCCATGCTGGCCTTCGGCGCGAGCTTCGCGACGACCCATTTTTTCAGGTCTGCGCCCTCTAGGCTGAGCTGATGGATGACTTCCATATCCTGGGCGTAGATGGATTGCCCATCGCGCGCCCAGCAGGCCGACCAGTAGGCCTTGGTTTTCCCGCCTTCCTTTTGCAGATAGTGAAAGCCGCTGCCGTCGGCATTCATCAACGCGAGGCGCATCTCGTCTTTCACATAGAGGGTGAAGAGCAGCTTGGCGCCATCCGGCGACCAGGCCGGCTCAAGGCAATTGTCGCTCGGCACATCGTTGAAGACGGTCACTTTTCCGTCGGCGAGATTGGCCACGGCGATCTTGCGATGGGCCGGCTGGCCCATGGGCTGCACCGTATTGAAGGCGAGGAGCGTGGCATCCGGCGACAGCGCCGGGGCCTGGCCTCCGGCGATCTTTTTCGCGCCCGAGCCGTCGAGATTTGCCACCCACACGGCATCGGCGCGCTCGAAGGCGATCTGCTGAGCTTGCGGGGTCTGGCCAAAGACCGTCCCAAGGCAAAGAAAAACAAGGGCGAGGGGCAGAAGCGACTTCATGGACGGGCGATAGTGCCGGCGAAAACACAAATTTAAAGCCGCGATTTCGGTCGGCGCCCTCCGTGAACCGCGCCTTTAGCCGCACCTTTATCCGTGGATTGCCACCGACGTGGGGAGCGGCGTAAATTGCCGGTATGAGCACGCCCACCGTCCCCGCCGCTGTCGCTGCCATCCTCGCCGGAGGATCTCTCGACGACGCCCTGGTCGCCACCATGAATCACTTCCACTGCCAGGTCGGCACCGTGCACCTGCTGCGGGAAGGCGTGCTCCGGCTCAGCGCGCACCGCGGCCTGCCGCCGCCCATCGTCCAGATCGTCGACGCCGTGCCGATCGGCAAAGGCATCGCCGGCCTGGCCGCCGAACGCCTGGAGCCGGTAAGCCTCTGCAATCTTCAGACCGACACCTCCGGCCAGGCGCGTCCGGCTGCGAAAACAACGGGCATGGAAGGCTCCGTCGCCGTGCCCATGCTCACCCCTCGCGGGGAATTGCGCGGAGTGTTGGGCATCGCCACCGCCGAGGCGCACGACTGGCAGCCGGAGGAAACCGGCGTCCTCCTGGCTATCGGCACGGTCCTGGCGAACCGCTTTTCCGCCTAGAGCGGGACCCCGGAATAGATTTCAGAGAGAAAACTCTCGTGACGAATCTCCAGATTCGTCACGCGCAGAGGAGCGAATTTCCAATTCGCATGGCGGGGGTATCCGCGGGCGGGGAGGGCGGCGGGCCACATTGATGGCCAACCCCGCCGAGGAGCGCCCCCAAGCTGCCCAAAAAAGGAGCGCTGCAAAAAAGTGAAAAAGTTCCTTGCACGACCGCGGCCTCTCGCTACTTTTCGCGTCCGCAGTTGATGCGGATGTAGCTCAGTTGGTAGAGCACTTCCTTGCCAAGGAAGATGTCGCGAGTTCGAGTCTCGTCATCCGCTCCAACCCCTTCTCGCTGAAGGGGTTACGCGACGTAAAAAGTTCAATTTGAAGCGAACTGATAACGGTTTCTGTCAACAAATCGCAGAAACGTGCCAATGTCGCCGAGTTCAAAGGTCATCCGAGCGGAGAAAAGCGAATGACTACCTTGCCCCCCTGAAATGCGCGGCGGCTCCAAAACCAAGGGTCGCTTGCGACTTGCTTTGGCTTCGTTCACGAAGGTCTTGGCGCAAATTTTAATATTAAAATTTTCAGCCGTCTCCTGCGCGAGCCCTTGAAATTTTAATATTAAAATTTCGCCCCTATCGCCCGCCGGACGAACCCGTCTCGTCCTCATCACCATCCGTCGGATCGCCGTCGAAAATTTCCCCGATTGAGCAATTCAATCGGACAAGGAGCAACTGCACCGTGTCCAGAGTGATATTCTGTTCCCCGATTTCGAGGCGCTGGAGTGAGGAATCGGAAATTCCAAGTTTCCGCGCAAATTGAGCAAGGGTGAGATCTCCTCTTCGTTTGCGGAGATATTTTCCAAGCTGCTTTCTCAAATTGACGCGACGCACCTTCGCAAAGTGCGGCTGTCGCTATCCCACATATGGGATTTTCGCTTTACCGAACAAACCCCGAATGCTCGATTACTGAAATGCTGAAACAAGACTCCGCTTTTGAACCGAAATGCCCCTACTGCAAAGAATCTGTAAGGTGGGGAGCAACGGTATGCCCACATTGCACACGCGATCTTTCCCGAAATCACCGGTGGAAACTAGAGCAACAATTCAAAGCGATCGTCCTGATTTGCGCTGTAATTGCCATTTATGTCTTCTTCCACCGGATAATCCACTAGGATTCCGATTGATCCGACTCATGTGCATTTTTGACTGACTCAACGCATCAGCTCGGAAGATTCTGCTGGCGTGTCATCGAGGCTATGTCCATAAACTCCACCAGGCAAGTGCCCAAAAACCCTAAAATCCGACCTCTCCGAAAAATCCCCCCTATGCTTGCACAATCGCTCAAAGCCACGTTAATCTTGATGCCGATATTAGCCGGATGCAGCACGACGCAATATGGCAACAAGGAAATGAGCAACGTGAGCAAATTCATGGCCTTAAAAGCTGGTGTATCGACGAAGGCAAACGTATATGACTCGTTCGGCCAACCGCATGCTGTAGAATATTCAGCGTCGGGATCAGATTGGCGCTACTTCACCGTTCAAATGCGGAGCAATGGATTAGAATTTGTGCCTTTTCTCGGAATCGCAGCTGGCGGACAAAATGCGGATACAAAGACCACGGACATTTATTTTGATACGCATGAACATTTCGCGAGTGTCGCTTCGAAATCGAAAACACAATTTGTGCAAAACTGGTACGGCCTTGTTGAAGGCATCACACGAATGGCCACTGATGACAAAAAAAAGCGCGTGCAAGCTGAGATGGCTAAGATCGGGCGACCATACGACCCCAAGATTGCGAATTCCGTCTCTACCGAATAAAACGCCATCGCTTCACCGCACAGCCAGTCCGCCGCACCTTCCACCCTTGAGCGCGCCAAAAAGCGTTCAGTCGCAATTCTAAAGCGATTAGAGCAGAAGAAAGAAGATCTTGTGCACAGCCCCGCCGAGTGAGCGGCATTTCGCGCGAATACGCGCGCTCGAACAAGCCAAGGCATCTCAATCGGCGAAATCCCCTTTCCGCTCGCCTCCCGAAAATTTTTGGCGATAGTCCAGGAGTCGTGAAACTTCATCGAAGCCGAAAAGCATTTGAGCGAATTGAATGGGACTTCTCTGGATTGCCAAAGGAAGAGCAGTTCGCTTGCTGCTTTCACGAATACCTTCGCGAAACGGGAGCGGCCGGGAAAGAAGACAAGCCGTGGAAGACGATCTCACCAAAGCGCAGGAAGGTACTCGCGAAACGCTATTCAGCTTTTGTAAAGCGTGGTAATACCTTTTCCCCCGGCGAGGACGACATTCAGGACATTCTTTCGGCTAAGAGGCCCCGCGCATTCTTCGTGAATAAAGATGGAGTTTTGCAAATCCGCTGGCGCGGGTACACCGATGCGGAAATTATTTCGAGTTGCAGACGATGGTTAAAAGAGCATCGACCAAAAGGCACCCGCGCTAAAGGATCTGGTCAAAAGCACGTAGATCATATTGTGGCACTTGAGCGACTTGCGATTACACGTCTGCTCCATCGATATACGCCAAAAGAAATCGACGCCCTTCCCGAGTCCGCTCAAATCAAAAGAGAAGTGTTTCGAGGGCGAGACATCTTCAAAGGACGAAAAGCGGCTCTAAAGTTCTTTAATAAATTCTTCCCCGGAAACCCAAGAAGCTTTAAAACTGCTAGTCAGCAAAAGAAGTAGATTTGGTGACTAGTAGCGAAATGCATCGCGATTAACAGGGGACGGCGTGAATCGGCTCTTTTTGATAATGTCGGAGACATGAAGATCCGAATTGCAACAAAAGCTAATAAATCTCCGAATCAATCCTGCACGCCCGTGCGCCCTAAAACAAATTCACCCCGGCGCGCTGAGGACTGGGTGCGATTGCCAAAAGGGAGAGAGCGCTTGGCTGGACTATCGCGAACAACTCTCTTCGAGTTGTGCTCTCGGAAAATCATCGTTTCGATGCTCCACAGCAAGCCACGCTCACGCCGAGGAATCCGCCTTATTCATTTGCCGAGCCTACTTGATTACCTCGAATCAAATGCGACGGGGCCGAGTTGGTAAGACGCGTGCTCTGTAACACCCGAATAGAAAGACACTTTAGTGGCAAATGGAGAGACATTGATGTTTGATACCGTGAAATTTAAAGAGGATCGTTTACTTCGTTCATTCATTCAGTTTTCGAACGGAAACTATACTGGTGTCCCGACTGGATGGCGCGTCGAGCCGATTCGAAGCAATCTCTTCAGATTTTCATTCTTAGAGGGAGGCTTCTCGGTAACCGTTAAGGATCGCGCCCTTTGCGTAGCTCAATGCGAACTGCCGCACGTGTTGCATGGACGCAATTCCAGACTCCTCACATGCCAGGCGGAAATCGACTCCGCGCTTAAACGGGTGCCTGAAATCCTGAATGAATTGTTTCTTCCTAAAACCAAGCCACGGGTATACACACGTGTCGATATCGTATGGCAT
>FTBG01000151.1_pt1 | contig 23908 bp, 21 predicted proteins | sample 1639311 | NCBI WGS metagenome assembly FTBG01 (sample SAMEA3914864, study PRJEB12502) | metagenome | biome: forest; material: soil | place: USA | collected 2012-03-12 | depth 0.3 m | reverse complement strand
TTCCCGTTGACACGCCCCCGCTGGCCGCTACAGTGCGCCCCCTCTTTTTCCAGCCTTTAGCCCGACCACGCCTTTTATGAAACGCACCTATCAACCCTCCAAGCGGACCCGCAAGCGCCAGTTTGGATTTCGCGCCCGAATGAAGACGAAAAGTGGCCGGGCGATCCTGGCGCGCCGCCGTCAGCGTGGCCGCAAGCGGCTGCTGCCGAAGGGAGTCGAAGTCCATTTCGACCGGCATACGGATCTCAATAATAACGCCGCCAAAAATCAGGCAAAGCGCAAGCAGCGCCGCGCCACCGCTTCCAAAGCACGCCGGACCGCCGCGAAAGCCGCTCCTGCCGCCTGAGGCCGCCTCCGGCCCTCACACCTTTAGCCTGCGGCGCACCACCCGCCCGCGACGATGGCTTTGCGATTCCCGAAATCGGCGCGCTTGAGCCGCGCTCCGGAATTTCAAAGACTCAAGCGGGACGGCCTTTCCTTTCACGGAAAATATATGGTGTTCAGCATCCTCACCAACGTGCCGGGATGCGATCATGCCCGCGTGGGAATCATCACCTCCCGCCGCGTCGGTGGCGCGGTGGTCAGGAACAAGGTCCGCCGGCGATTACGCGAAATCTTTCGGCACGCGCGCGCCCGTCTGCTCAAGGGGGTTTGGCTCGTCATCGTGGCCAGGCCCCATGCCGGAAACGCCTCCTTTCAGGATTTGCAGAAGGAATGGTGGAAGCTCGCGGAGCGCGGCGGCATCGTGCACAAAGAGGTCCCCGCGCCATGATCTTTCTCGTACGCCTGCTCATCCGCAGCTACCAGCTCTGCATCTCCCCCGCCCTTTCTTTTCTCATCGGCCAGCCCAACGCGGGCTGCCGGTATGAACCCACTTGTTCGCGTTACTTCCTTGAAGCTGTGGAAACTCACGGCATTCTCCGGGGTTCCTGGCTCGGATTTAAAAGGATCGGCCGCTGTCATCCCTGGGGCGGCGAAGGCTACGATCCGGTGCCGTCGAAAAACAAACCATCCTGCTCGCATCACTGAAGACTTTCCCACATGGACCGTAAAGGAATCATCGCCGTCACTCTCGCCGTAGTAGGGCTCGTCATTTGGCAGATCAATTATTCGCGCCAGATGGATGTTTACCAGCGTGCCAAGCGCGCCGCCGACGCCGAGGCTGCGGCGGCGGAAAAAGCCAAGCATCCAGACGCCACTGCGGAAACGCCGAAAAATTCGACAGCACCGGCTGCCAATGCAACTTCGACTCCCGGTACGCCCAAAGTGGAGGAAAAACTGGAGCGCATCACCACCCCTTCGGTCGAGTACGCCTTCACCAATCTGGGTGGCGGCATCGCCCGCGTCGTTCTTCTCAAACATATCGCCGAGCCGGGCGGAAAGCGCGCCGGCGATCTGGAAACGAAGGTTACTTTAAACGCTTACGGCGATCTCCCCATCGGTGCGGTCGTCGAAAGCACGGGCGACGATGCCCGGCTTCCCTTCACCGCCACGATCAACGACCAAACCGGCGAAGCCACATTTGAGCGCACCGACAACCGGCAACTGCAAACGGTCAAGAAGTTCACCGTCGTCAAGGAACCGGGCGGGCGGGACGAATATCTCGTCGGATTCGATCTCACATTTAACAATCAAAGCCAGCAAGCCATCTCGGTTCCCGGTTATCTCGTGCACACCGGTTCGGCGGGTCCGGTTCATCGCCTCGATCTCGCCAACTACACCGGCTTCGATTGGTACACCGGCGGTAACACTTTCAAGGATGTCACTAGTTTTCATAGCGGCGGAATTTTCGGCTTTGGCCGTGTCGAGCAACCCACGTTTTCCCTCGGCGGCATCAACGCCAACTGGGCGGGCGTGACTAACCAATATTTCTGCACGATCATCACCCCCAGCAATGCCAAGGCCGCCGGCGTGTGGTGCGAGAAATTTGGCATCGACGAGTCTGCGGTTCCTGCCGCCACGCCGGACGCTGCCCCCTCGGGCGCGAATTTGCTCGGCGTGCACGGGGCTCTTTCCATGGCTGGTTTCACTTTGGCTCCCGGACAATCCGTCACCCAGCATTTCGATATCTATGCCGGCCCTCGCGAATATAACCGGCTGAAGAAACTCGGCGGCGACCAGGACGAAATCATGGATTTCGGCACCTATATTAAATTCGTGAGCGAGGCTTTGCTAGGTTCGATGAACTGGCTCCACTCGCACCTCGGTTCGTACGCTGCGGCCATCATCGTGCTCACGCTCATCATCCGCTCGCTCATGTGGCCGCTGCAGAACAAATCGACCGAGTCGATGAAGAAGATGCAGGCGCTCGGTCCGCGGATGAATGAGCTGAAGGAAAAATATCAGGACGATCCGCAGCGGATGAACATGGAGGTGATGAAGCTATATAAGGAAAATGGAGTAAACCCGCTTTCCGGCTGTCTCCCCATGTTTATCCAGATCCCCATTTTCTGGGGTCTCTTCCGCATGCTTGGCAAAGCGGTGGAACTGCGCAACAGCCACTTCCTCTGGGTGCACGATCTTTCGCAGCCCGATACGATCGCCCACCTCCTCGGCAAGCCGCTGAACATTCTCCCCCTCTGCATGGCCGCGACCATGCTCGTGCAAATGCGGCTCTCGCCCAAAACGGGCGACGATACGCAGCAAAAAGTGCTGATGTTCATGCCCGTCATCTTCGTGCTCTTTTGCTATAATTACGCCTCGGCCCTCGCGCTCTACTGGACGGTGCAGAATCTCTTCTCCATCGGGCAGCTTTACGTGACCCGCAATCGCACGACCCCCGTCTTAGTCTTGCCGAGCGGCGGAAAACGGTCCAAAAAGAAGGGCAACCGTTAATTCGCTGCCATGCCTCTCAATCCCTCCGAAACCCTGGACAATATGCTCGGCCTTCTGGGCTTCATTTGCGACATCCGGGAAACGCAGGACGAATTTGGCGTTCATCTCCAGATTTATACCGGCGAGAAGGATCGCCTGATCGGCCACAATGGCGAGATGCTGGAGGATATCCAGTTGCTCCTCAACCGCGTCCTCCAGGCCAAGGACAAGCACGCCCCCAAAGTGCAGGTGGATATCGAGCACTATCGCAGCATGAAGGAAGACGCCCTGGCCCAGCGCGTGCGCCAAGTGGCCGACGTGGTGCGCCAGACGGGCCGCTCCTACCAGCTCGAGCCGATGAACGCCTACGAGCGCCGCATCGTCCACAACGCTTTCAAGGATGATCCGGAGATCATGACCTGGAGCCCGCCAGATGATGCCCGGGTAAAGCGCATCACGATCAAGCGGCGGCCAGCTGCTTCGTAGGATCTCATCCTCTTCCTCTTCATCATCCTCAAAATTCGAGGCGCTTCGATAGGAGGAGGATTATGAGGAAGAGAAAGGTATCCGCCTATGCCGTCGCCATGACCATCAGGCGAACCTCGCGTGCTACTCGGTCCATGACCTGCTTCGCATTGCGGAGATCGCATTCGGTTTGAATATCATGACGGCTTGCGCAGTTCGCCACAACGGGTGGTTAAGCGGCGTTAACATTAGTGAAATGCGGAAGCGTGCCGGATATGAATGGTGGTTCAGTCAGAAATGACTAATTTAAAAGTGCTTCCTTGCGTGTGTGGATGCCATCCAGAATCTACCGCGCGCCTGATCCACGAAGCAACATTCGAAGGAAGCACTGGCACTTCAACGCCTGCTGGAAAACAGCGCTCATCAACGATCCAAAGAGTGCCTCGCCGTTTGCGCCCCAGCGGCTCGACGGCAACGTGGGCGCAGACGCGTCCATGTCGAATCTGCACATCTGTACCCCTGTGTGTGACCAGCCAGCGGAATCTATCGCCATCGACGACAATTTCGCGACTTCCCTTACGTGGTATAGCCATGTTTGTCACTGGATGAATCTTCAGGAGACATCGTCCAAGGTGTAACGCGCCGAGTCGCCTAGACTTTACGGCTGCCCTTCGTTGGAGCGCAGCGTGTTTTAAAGAGCTAATTAGTTAGTTAATTTCTGAGGAGTTGACGAACCGCTCCGCAAAGAACGGGCCAAGATGGGGCTGCTCATGGGTAAACGCTACTGTCCATTTCAGGTTTTGGTGGGCAACGTAGATGTCGCGGCGCAATGCGGACAGATCGGGATACGCTTGCGCCTCGCACAACGCACAAAAGTCGAGTGCCTCGTCGAACATATAGAAGGGTGCATACCATTGGTCGAGGTACGCAGACAACGCGGCTGCACCCTCCAAGCACTGGTAGAGCTGAAAACTGAACGTGTGCCAGCGGTAGGGACAAGGTTGGGGCGGCGGTGAGGGAGCGAAGGTGGAAGACCAACGCTGAGCAAAGGCACGAGCCGCCGTCGTGTCCAGTGGCGTGCAAACGACATCGCGTTGCAGGAGTTCAGCGTGCAAATCGAGCGTCATGGAACGTAGTCGCCTAGACTCAGAGCGTTTCGAGTTTCTGTGCAGCTGCGAGGAGAGCGGTGGCAATCTCTTTCGCTTCAATTGCAGTCAATTCTACCGGATCACCATGGGAAGTAACTGCCTTAAGGCAGATCGCCCCCTCCTGTTCGATCCAGAAATAAACGTCGCCGTCGGAAAATTTGTTTAGATTAGCTTCAGCGCTCATGGGTATCTATTGACGGAACGTGTGCGAAGAGCCCTAACGCCCCCAAGTTCAGCGACTGCGGAGGGGAGTGCGTGACTGCTGCGCGGTGGGTTTCCTTGGGAAGCACCAGGCATAACCACTCCGATCAGTTAGATGCGATTGGTTAGCCTTCGTTGGTGACGCAATCGTCGTCATGCAACTACCGGTCTAGTTTGGCGAAGCATACGGTGGTGGTAACCCAATCCTCTCGGTCAGGAGATCGCGTAGATATCCTGTGGCTTCATTCAGCAAGTCTCTAGAACAGCCTGTATAACCTGCCCACGTCCCCAATTCAGCTGGGGGACGAAGAATCTTCATCATTCGCTTCAGATGAGAGGGATCCTCACCGGAGAAAATCTCTGGGCCCCCACAAATGAGTGCGCGAGCCAAATTATCGGTCTCTCCATCAGAGTTCTCGTTTAGTCCGTGATAACTCAAGCCAACGAGCAAATGGAAAAGGGGGTTACCAACCACCATCCCAGACTCGGCGTAGTGTTCTGGTAGGACTGAAAGTGCACTAAATGCCTCTTCAAAGTCACCAAACCGGAGCGCAGCATTCGCAATGGATAGAAGCAGCCACACCCGTTGCGCCTCAGTAAGTTCGTCCTGCAATTGCGACCACGCAGCCTGATATGCGGTAAGAGCGTCCTCATGGCGCTTGGCACGCATGTGTTCGTCAGCAGTTTCAATCATCTCTGAGTGCATCGCGCGCAACGCAAAGGTCGACCCAACACGAAGTAGGCGACAAGTGGCACCCATTCAAGTTGGTTTCAGAAAAGGAATCAGCATAAAATGACAGCGTTTCGAAAAGTCCCCTGGGTGGCTCATATTCGAGCCTGAAGCTGGGCTTAGCTCTCGTTCTGCCAGGACCACAGCGAAAGGGGTGGGTCATCATCCTCAAATCCGAGGCGCTTTGAGGGGAGGATGATTAGGAGGAAGAGGATGAGGATGATGCCCCCACACCGCCTTACCCACCCCAAACACCCGGCCATCCTCCGCGGCACACCCGATTTATTTTTTCAACGTTTCATTTGACAACCCCGCACTTGGCGACCATCCTCGCCGCTCATTTTCCCTTGTTCCGGTGAAACCTGATATGTCCAGCCTACTGCTCGAAGAAGCCTTGAAGAAAATTGCCAACCAGCAAGTCCTGGTGAACGTCGTCTCCCGGCGTGTTCGCCAGCTTTCTCAAGGTCAGAGAGCCATGGTCGATCATGGCGTGCGGATGGGCTTCGCCGATATCGCGCTCAAGGAAATCATCGAAGGCAAGCTCACCTACGAGCTGGTCGCTGCTGCTGCTGTTGAAGCCGAGTAGCCCCTGCCGGCCCGCGCCTCCGCAATGAGCGCAGACATTTCCGTCAATCGCAAGGCGCTTCGCGATTACCACATTCTCGAGCGAATGGAAGCTGGCTTGGAGCTTCGAGGCACCGAGGTCAAATCGATCCGCGCCGGTTTCGCCAACCTGAACAACGCCTTCGCGCGTGTCGAGGGCAGCCAGGCCTTTCTCTACGAAGCCGACGTGCAACCTTATGCCAAGGCCAGCCACGAGCAGCACGAGCCTAAGCGCCGCCGGCGCCTCCTGCTCCATCGCAAGGAGATCGACCGTCTCCACGAGCTCTCCCAGATCAAAGGGAACGCCCTCGTCGCCTTGCGGATGTATTGGAAGGGCCACCGCGTCAAAGTCGAAATCGGCGTCGGCCAAGGCAAGGAAAAGGCGGATCAACGCGCCGACTTGAAAGCAAAAGCCACCAAGCGGGAGACGGACCGGGAAGTAGCGCGGTTTAACAAGCGCCACGGGTAACGAGGGCAGAGGGAGAAAACTCTCAGATCTCAACTCCCAACTCTCAACATCCAAGGAGGCGTGGGGTGATTAATTCGCGTGATCATGTTGAGACTCGCGAGGCACTTTCGTTATGCGGTCTCGAATATTTGCAGGGTTGCCACGGAGGACCGATTGGATGTTGAGAGTTGGGAGTTGAGATCTGAGAGTTTCTCCTCCTCTCTCCCGCGCCTCTTGCCCTTGCACCCCACCAATGCTACTCAAAGCATCACCCCCGAAATGCTCTCCCCACACCCGCCATCCTGGGAGCGCTGGCTGCCTCACTGGCGTATCGCCCGCGCCACGCGAGCATTTTTCGCCGCGGCCCTGCTGATTGCCTTTCATCCTCCCGCCCCCGCCGCTGATGCGCCCCTTCGCACGCTGACGACCATCCGCGAAGTCAGCGAGCTCAGCGCCGAGGAGGCCGCGCGCCAGTACCCGGTGCATCTCCGCGCCATCGTCACCGGAGTCAATGTCAGCCCGGCCTGCTTCCTGACCGATGAGACCGGCTCCACTTACTACGGGCGTCCTGGCGCTACCTCGGATCTCGTCCCAGGCCAGCTCGTCGAGATCGAAGCCGTCACCCGCCCTGGTTCGTTTTCCTCGCACGTTTTGGAACGCAAATCGACCGTGATCGGCACCGCGCCTCTCCCTGCGCCGGAATCGGTTACTTTTGACCAGCTTTCTCTCGGCGCCGCGGATAGCCATTATGTGGAAATCGGCGGCATCGTCCGCAGCGCACAATATATCGAAAAATTCCGCTGCCTGGATATCCAGCTCGCCGCCAAAGGCGGGCTGCTGCGTGTTTACTTGTTTCATCCAGCGGACACCGAAGGCAATTCTCTCATCGATGCCAAAGTGCGCATGCGCGGTTCCGTAAGCAGCCGCTTCAATCAAAACCGCCAATGGATCGCGGCCCGCCTCAATGTCGATGGCATCGCGAATATAACCATTGAAGTCCCTCCTCCTGCCGATCCCTTCGCCATCCCGGCGCATTCCGCGAGCAGCCTGGGGCGCTTTGAACCGCAACCCTCGGGGTTCGCCCATCGCGTTAAAGTAACAGGCGTCGTCCTCTACCAGGAACCCGGCGAAGCCCTTTACCTTCGCGATGAAGACCGCGCGTTACTTTTGCAGACTCGCCAGACCTTGCCGGTCACGCCGGGAGATGTGGTCGATGCGCTCGGCTTTCTCGGCATGGGAGTTTACTCTCCCTATCTGGACGATACCCAATATCGCCGCGTGCGCTCCGGCTCGCCAGCCAAACCAGTCCTCACTTCTGCAAAACAGCTCCTTCTCGGTGAGCACAATGCCGACCTAGTGAGTATCGATGCCGATCTCGTGAACTCGGTCGAGCGCGGCGACGAACAAACCCTCGTCCTGCAATCCGAAGACGTGCTTTTCAACGCGCAATACCTGCGCACCGCCACCCAGCCTTTTCTACCTGCCATGCGCAATGGCAGCCGGCTCCGCCTCACCGGCATCTCCACTGTGCTGGAAACCGCGGAGAAAAGCTCCGCCATTTCTCCGAAATCCTTTCGCCTGAAGCTAGTTTCGCCGGAGAGCGTCACCGTCCTTCGTGAGCCATCGTGGTGGACTCCTGCTCGCCTGCTCTGGGCGCTAGGCGCCATGGTTTTCATCGTGGCGCTCGGCGCTTGCTGGATTTGGCTGCTCCGCCGCCGCGTCACGGAGCAAACCCAGATCATCCTCGAAAAAGTGCAGCATGGAGCCGTGCTCGAGGAACGGACGCGCATCGCCCGCGATTTTCACGACACGCTGGAGCAGGAACTCGCTGGCCTCTCCATGCAACTCGATGCTGTCGGACGCAAATTTGATCAAGCGCCACCCACTGCTCGCCCTTCGCTCGATCTCGCCCGCCGCATGCTCATGCATTGCCGCCTGGAAGCGAAGCGCTCGGTGTGGGATTTGCGCTGCATGGCCCTTGAGCAAGGCGATCTCGTCGATGCCTTGCATGAAGTAACACAGCCGATCCTCGCGGGGCAGAATGCTAAACTAACCTTCCACATCGAAGGCGGCCGGCGCCGGCTGCCCGGCATCATCGAACGTGATCTGCTCAGGATCGGACAGGAAGCCGTGACCAATGCCATCAAGCATGCCAGGGCGAACTGCATCGATGTCTATTTTTCCTTTGCCGGAGCTAAAGTAACACTGACGATTACCGATGATGGATCAGGCTTTAACGCCTCCAAACTTCCCGCCGCCGCCAGTGGCCATTTTGGCCTCGCCGGAATCGGTGAACGCGCCGCGAAACTCGGCGGCACCCTCTCCGTCGAGACTTGTCCCGGCGCCGGCACTCGTCTCGTGATCGAAGTTCCCCTCCACGAAGAAACTACTGAAGCCCCTACCCCGGAATCCCTCCTCTCAGGCGCATGAAATCATCCGCTGAAAAAATCCGTCTTCTCGTCGTCGATGACCACCTCATCTTTCGCGTGGGCCTCATCGAATCAATCCATACGGAACCAAACATCACCGTCATCGCCGAAGCCGCCACCGGCCCGCAATCGCTGGAGGCTTTTCGCAAGCACCAGCCCGACGTGACGATCATGGATTTGCGCCTCCCGCTCATGACCGGCATCGAAGCCACCACGGCGATTCGCAAGGAATTTCCCGAAGCGCGCATCATCATCCTCAGCAGCTACGAGGGCGACGAAGATATCTACCGTGCCCTCAACGCCGGCGCGAGCGGTTACTTGCTCAAGACCGTCTCCCAGGAAGAACTCATCGGCGCGATTCGCAAAGTGCACCACGGCGAATCCTATATGCCCGAGCATGTCGCCACTCGCCTCGCCTACCGCCAATCCCGCCCCGATCTGAGCAGCCGCGAATTGCAAACCCTCGAAATGCTCGTCAAAGGCAAAACGAACAAAGAAATCGGCGCGGCGCTGTTTATAGCCGAGGTCACCGTGAAGGTCCACCTCCGCCACCTTTTCCAAAAACTAAACGTCAACGACCGCACCAGCGCCGTCACCGCGGCCATTCAATCCGGCATCGTGCATCTGGATTAAGCAACCGCAGCCTGTTTATTCCCATCTTGATCTTTAACCTGAACTCCCCAACATAACCTTCACCGATGAGCCTGCTGCCGCGCCTCCCTTCGCTCTGCGCAGCATTGCTCTGTGGAGTGGCCGCGGGATGGGGTTCTGCCACTCTCTTTACAGGAGGCAGCAATCTCTCCTCCACCCGTTCAGAACCAAAAGCGTTATCAGGAACCGGCGCCCAATTGACGCCAGGCGCGGAGAACCGCGATCACAATCCTTCCCGCCTTTCACCAGATTCACCTGATTTCCTCCACGAACTTCGCGCCGCGCTGGAAATTCAAAATCGTGAGGAAAGCCAGACGCGAGTGGCGGAAATCATTAACAGCCTTTCGCCCGAAGATTTCCCCTCAGCGTTTTTGGCAGCGCAGAAGCTCGAAAATCCGGGGTTGTTCCTCGATGCTCTGGCGGGCCCTTGGGGAAAAATTGATCCCGATGGAGCAGCCAGCTTTGGTGCAGAACACCAAGCTCCTCCCAATTTCTTTTCCGAGATCGGAAGCGCCTGGGCCAAATCAGATCGCAATGGCGCCATGGCGTGGATTGAAAAAATAGCTCCGCAGCCCGGCCATGCGGACCTCACTTTTCTCATCATCAACGTCATCGGGAACCTAGGCCAATCCGATCCCCGAACCGCGCTCGAATTTTGGGATCGCGAGAAAAGCTATGTAGCGGAGTGGGTGCGGCGCGACTACATGAATGATATTTATGCTCAATGGGCGGAACGCAATCCACAAGAAGCCGTACGTGCCGCACTCGAATTGCAGGGTGAGCAAAGACAGGGGGTCTTGACTAGTGTCGCCAAAGCCTGGGCGACAAAGGATCCGAAAGCCACACTAGCGTGGCTTGATCAATTGCAAAACCGAATCACGCGTACGTCCCTCACACATGAGATTGCCTCAGTTTATGCTGAAACAAATCCAGCCGAAGCGATCAAGTGGGCGCAAGACAGCCAGGATCTGAACGTGCGCAAGACCGTCTTCGTCCGGGCAATTTCGGCGCTGGCCGCCACTGACGTTTCCGCTGCTCTGGAAGCCCTCCAAACTTTGCCCAACTCTAAAGAGCGAGATGCCGCCGTTTCCAATGCCATTTCCAGTTCCATCTTCAAAAATGTACCCGACCCTGATACTGCCGCGCAGCTCCTGGAACAGCTTCCACCAGGGGCGGAACGCAATAGAGCCGCTTCATCTATTTGCGACGCCCGAGCTTCCTCCAATCCACGCACTGCGCTCGACTGGCTTGTGAGCGAAGCCACTATCCCGGTCGGGACGCCGAATGCCACCTTCGCTGATTGGCTCAAGAAATCTGCAAATGACGCCTTGGCCTGGGCACAATCTCTCCCGGCGGGAGAAAATCGTGAAGGCGCCTATTACTCAATCGCCGTGACCCTCGCCGGCTCCGACCCAGCTCAAGCAAGATTGTACTTCGCTCAACTAACTCCAGAAGATCAGGATCAAGCTGCGGCCTCGATGGCTAAGGAGTTCTTTAATCGCGACCCGGCGCAGGCACGCCAGTGGGCAGAAAGTCTGCCTCCCGGCGACGGAAGAAACAGCGCGCTTCGCCGCATTGCCGGGGAATGGTATGACGTGGATCCGAATGGTGTCACCAACTGGTTAAACACGATGCCATCAAGTCCCAGTCGAGACAAAGCAGTAGGCGCATATTGTGAACATTTGGCAAAAAAAGATCCCGGCGCCGCGATGAACTTTGCTATCTCCATTCAAGACAATCTGGATCGTAGCAGCGAGATTGAAGACGTTGCGAAGACGTGGCTGCAATCCGATCCCGCCGCCGCGCAAAAATGGATTAACACGAGCCAATCCCTATCCGATGCGCAGAAGGCGCATCTGCTGAAATAGGAGGGGTGATTTCTTGGATTTTTCCATCTTGATCTTCTGAAAAGCCCAATCCCAGAACATAGCAGGCCGCCAGCAGCGCCGAACAAGGAATGGATTTCGTTACTTGTTACTGTAATATTGGGCGCGTTCCTGGGCTGGTTTCTCGAAACGCGATGGAATCGAAACGCCGCGGCCTCAAATAGCGCAGCGCCTTTTCCCACGTCACCATTAGCGGCTGCTTCGCCTGCGGACTCCACTACGTCTCCCTCTTCCCCCGGAACACCGGCACGCGCGCTCCATGCTGCGGAATTCATGGAGGCCGTTGCTGCTTTGGATTCCACCCCCTTCGCTGAAGGCGCACTCCGCCTTCGTGACCTTGTGCGTGCCCTTTCCGCGGAAGAAATTCCCCTCGCGCTCGAAGAAGTCCGGAAACACAAAGATCCCGATCCGTACGCGCTCATCTCGGCCCTCGCCTCGCGCTGGGCGGAAATCGATCTTCACGGCGCCATCGACCACGGTTTGGCCTGGAAAGACGACGAGAACAAGAAGACGTTTTTCGCGGCGCTTGTAAGCAAGTGGATGAAGACGAACTTTTCCGCGGCAAGCGCTTGGGCTCAATCTCAACCTCCCGGCCCAACGCGCGATGCTGTGATATCCACGATGGCCGGCGAGTTGCAAAAGCATGACCCAAAAGAAGCTCTGGCCCTCGCGCGCCACATGAGCACTCAGCAAGGCTCAGAGTGGATTGCGACTCAGATTTTCACAGAATGGATTCACTCCGACCCGGCAGCGGTCGCGGCCGCATGCGGCGAATGGAATTTGGTTAGTTTACACCTTTTTGATTCGACCCAACCGTTGCCTCGTAGCATGGAGAGCATTGGCGAAATCTGGGGCCGAAAGGATCCCAAAGCGGCATTGGCTTGGGCCGCTGGGTTGCCTCCCACTTCAGCCAGTCGCGACATGCTCAAAAAGATATCCGAGTCGTGGGCAAAGCGTGACCCCGCAGCGGCACTGGCGTGGATTTCCCACTCAGAAGACAAGTCACTCCATCCGGAGGTAATCAACACCGCTATCGGGACACTCGCGGCAAAGGATCTCTCCGCAGCCATGGCTCAAATCGAAGCACTTCCCGCGGATGAACGAAGCGATGCGACCTTGGCGGCTGCGCTCAAAAATGGAGCGAAGACCAGCCCCGAGACTGCGGCTCGCCTTTTCCAACAACTGCCAGAGGGAACGCCTCGCAATGAGGTGGCGCTTAGTATTTGTAAAGCCTTAGCCGCGACCGATCCACGAAATGCGTTGGATTGGCTGGTTCATCAAGCGCCGCAAACAATCAGTTCAGGCCAAGGCTCCCAAGTCAGCACCGTCCTGCAAAATTGGCTGGCAAAGTCACCCGGGGAAGCGGTCGCGTGGACCCGCGGCCTTCCCCCCGGGAAAACGCGAGACATCGTTCTGAATTCCACGGTTTCATTACTTGTTAACTCGGATCTCAAGCTCGCCCAGTCGGTCTTCGAGGAACTTTCTCCCCAAGCGCAGGGCGAGGCCGCGGCGGCATTCGCACAACATTACGCCACGCAAGATATCGATGAGGCCCGTGCCTGGGCGGCCGCGCTTCCCGGAGGCCGCGGCCAGAGCATGGCCTTCCAGGCGCTGGCCGACGTCGGTGCGGAGACCGATCCCCAAGAAGCGGCCAAATGGATCAATACGCTTCCCCAAGGGGATAGCCGGGATCGCGCCATTATTCCCTTCACCCGCAAAATCATGTGGGATGATCCGGATGGCGCCATGGACTGGGCTCTTTCCATTTCTGATCCCATGGACCGCCAGGACCAGCTCGATGAAATTGCAGAACGCTGGAATCAATTCAACCCCAGGGCCGCCCAGTCCTGGATCAACTCGTGCCCGCAGCTCACGCCGGAACAACGACGTCACCTGCTGACCAAGTAACCGATTCTTCCCGGCCCTGGGATCGTAATGAAAAAGCTTCGCTATCAGTGCTATCTAGGGATCAATTTGATATAGTCAAAACAGATCGAGTAGCCGGTACTGCTCGCGTTCTTTCCTGTGACTAGGAACTTGAAGGCTTTGTCACTCGTGCTTCCCGGCGTCCAATTGCCCTGATCCACTTCTGTAAACACATCCGTGGAAGTATATTCATCGCAGGGGGAACCGACATTGGAGGAGCCGCCCGTTCCGTCCGTGCGGCTTGCGGAAAGCTGAAAAATCCCGCGCGTTGTGGTCTTTTTCATGCCGACCCGAATGTCATAGGTCCCGGCGGCTACGTTGGGAAGAACGTAAGTAACATAGTCATTCACGGCATTCGCATCCAGGATCGTGCCCTCGCCACCGCTGAAACGGCCATCGGCGAAAATCCGCTCGGTGTCTCCCGATGATGTTGCCATGACCGCGAGCGATTCCGTCTCAAATGTGAGCGGCACCCACGGCAAGGCTACACGAATTGGCGCTCGCGGTGTGAAGTCCAGCGAGGTGAGCTGGATCAATGTAAAATTACTCCGATCCCACACCGACTGGCCCGCTAGATTGAAGTAATTGGAATTCTGGATTTGCAAACCGGAGGAACCCGGTCCGCCTGCCCAAGCCAGCGCTCCCGATGCCGGCAAGCCACGTCCCTGATCCGTGTTGAAATTGTCCCGCGAGCGGGTGCGATTGAAAACAACATTGGTTCCGGGATACGCGGAAAAGCATCCGTCCGACTGATGAATAGCATCGACATCCTGGCACAGGCCGCCTGTGCCGACTCCACCACTCTGCTCAAACATGATGCCCACGCCGTTCGTCGAATTATTTCCATCTACCAGACCGCGCTGCACGGTCACGTTGCTGCTTTGAAAGACCGAGACGATGTCTTCCGGCCAGCTCGTGGCAGGCGGATTTTCACAGGAAAAATCCTGCAACGTGCAGGTGTCTGATTTGTCGAACTGTACGAGCTGCCCACGGGGATACGGTCCGCGGAAATCGTGGCCTTCAATGAAGCTGAAATTCGCGCCAGGGCTGCTCAAGACTCGGATGCCCGAGGAACCGCGGATCAGCTTGAGATTCGTAAACACCAGGCCCGTCGAATACTGGCCTGAAATATTGCAAAGGTTAGTTGACGGATTCTGCCCGCTCGCGGGCGATCCATCGCAAACAATCAGGCAATTCGAAATGTGCAGATTATTCGCGTTACTAAATGAAATCCCCGACCCGGTGACGTGATGAATCTCGCAGTTCTGGATGGTGACCCCGACGTGGCTATTCACGGTAATGCCATTGCCGGTGCTTGCGGTGATCAAGAGGTTTTGCACCACTTGATTGTCGGCCGTGACCGTCACCGGCCCGGAATTGGTGAGCACCAGCGCTTTCGCCGTGGAGATGAGCAGGCCGAAAGCCAGTGCGGTATTTCGAATCAATGAGCTTCGTCGCCAAGTCGGCGCACAAAGAGAGTGAGAACGTTTTAGAAACGCAGGGAGGGGTAACATGGATCGCAGGGGAAGCGTCAACCCACACCACACGCACAGAAGGAGCACGCGCGGCGAAGGAGACTAGGTTTGGGGGAGTTGCGCGCCTCGGAAAAAGCACGCGACTAAGTTGGATCGTCTAGTATTCCAGGCGGGAAAACAAATCCTCTTTTACGCTCCACGGTGCGCCTTCGATTGAATTTGCTTTTATTCACTCTTCGAAGTCGGGCGGTTGCAAGCCGCATCTCCAATGCGGCGGAGGGGCGCTTTGCAAGCGCCTGGCGAGTTGCTCAAATGCGCATCCATCCCGTTTCCTTCCTTCCGCTCACGAACCGCCTCTAATACCGTTCCTCCCCCATGCCCGGCCTCCACGTACATCGCAGCAATCGCCTCGAGCGGCTCGCCGATCGGCTCGGCGAGATTTTGCGTGATCCGCTGCCTGATCCGCTGCAGGCGGAGGTGATTACCGTGCAGAGCCTCGGAATGCGGCGCTGGCTGCAACTGTCGCTCGCAGATCGGCTGGACATCGCGATGAATTGCGAGTTTCCCTTTCCGGAAACGCTCGCCCAGCACGTCTTCCGCGCGGCGTTTCCCGAGCAGCCTAAATCGTCGGGCTTCACGCGCGATTTGCTTTTGTGGCGCATCCACTCCGTCTTGCCCGCGCTGCTCGAACGGCGCGATTTCGCCGCATTGCGCCAGTACATCGGCGAGGGGGAATTGCGCGCGCTCAAGCAATTCCAGCTTTCGCGCCAGCTCGCCACACTCTTCGACCGCCATCTCGCTTTTCGCCCGGAGGAACTGCTCTCCTGGCAAACACGCCGCGCGGACGAAAACGCCGATTGGCAAATCCCGCTGTGGCGGGAGCTGGCCAAAGGCTGGGAAGACGCGCATCCGCCGGCGCTTTTGGCTCGGCTGCAGCAGCGCATCGCGCAGGGAAAAATAGAGCTGCCGGGCATCCCCTCGCGCGTCTCGATGTTTGGCATCTCCAGCTTGCCGCCTTTTTATATTCACCTGCTCGCGGCTCTCGCGCGCTGCGTAGAGCTCCATTTGTTTCTTTTCGAGCCGACCGATCAGTTTTGGGCTGATGTCCAATCGCCGCGCGAACAGCGCCGCTTCCTGCGCAGGCACGCCAAGCCGGAGCAGACCGCGGCGGATTTTCACCTCGAAGTCGGGAATGCGTTACTTGCTTCGTTGGGCAAACCGGGAAGGCTCTTTGCCCGCGCGGTGCAGGATTTGGAGCCGCTGGAGGAAGGAGACCTTTTCGAGGGGCCAGCTGAGGCGACTCCCAACTCTCAATGGCAGCCGGCCACCGTTCTTGGGCAAATCCAGGCGGATATTTTCACGCTCGCGGATCGCAGTGAAGAGGAGCACATCCCGATCGAGACTGGTGATCGCTCCCTCCAGGTGCACTGCTGCCACGGGCCCATGCGCGAGCTCGAAGTGTTGCACGATCGGTTACTTGATCTCTTTGAATGGCTGCCCGGGCTCACTCCCAAAGACATCCTCGTCACCATGCCCGACGTGGAGCCCTACGCTCCCTTCATCGAGGCCGTCTTTGGCGCGCCGGATCAAGAGGGGCATCGCATCCCCTTTACCATTGCCGATCGCAGCGCCGCGGCGGAGAGCGTGGCAGCGCAAACCTTCCTGCAATTGCTCGCGCTGCAAGGCAGCCGCTTCGGCGCGGCCTCGGTCCTCGCGTTACTTGATTCGGCTCCCTTGCGCCGTCGCTTCGGCTTTTCCCGGGACGATCTCGAGCTCATCCGGGGCTGGGTCGAGGAAACGAATATCCGCTGGGGCATCGATGCCCCGCATCGCGCTGGTTTTGACCTTCCACCCTTTACGCAAAATTCCTGGCGTTCCGGCCTGGATCGCATGCTGCTCGGCTACGCGCTGGCCTCGGAAACACCACAAGTTTTCGAGGATCTCGTCCCGGTCACAGGCATTGAGGGCCACCTCGCGGATGTCCTGGGACAATTCGCCGACTTTGCCGACAAACTATTCGATCTCATCCCGAAACTTTCTGAACCGCGAACCCTGGGCGCGTGGTCGCGTACGCTGGCTCATTTGTTGCAAACCTTTCTCGATGATTCTGAAGAATCAGCCCAGGAAATGCATCGCTTGCGTGGCGCCTTGGAAAAGCTGGGAGAACTCGAAAATGTTCAGCGCGATCCGGTGCCATTTGAAGTCATTCACGCGCATCTCACCCACACTTTCGCCAATACCGATTCCGCCCGCGGTTTTCTTGTCGGCCATGTTACTTTTTGTTCGTTAAAGCCGATGCGCAGTGTTCCGTTTCGCGTGATCTGCATGCTGGGCCTGGACGACACGGCCTTTCCGCGGCGCGATCCTTCCGGCGCGCTCGATCAGCTTGCGGGCACGGGGGAAGCCGGCCGGTCCCGCCGCGATGAAGATCGCCAGGTTTTTCTCGAAACCATCCTCTCCGCGCGTGATGCCCTGCTTTTGAGTTACTCCGGTCTTTCCCCCACGGACAATAGCGAAGCGCCGCCTTCGGTCGTGGTCAGCGAGTTACTTGATTATGTGGATTCTCATTTCAGCACATCGCAGGGTGCACCCCGTGACCGAGTCCTCATCAAACATAAGCTTCAACCTTTCAATCCCGAATACTTCAGGGGCAGTGACCGCCTTTTTTCCTATTCCCAGGAAAACTGCCAGGCCAGTCTCCGATCCACAGCGAGCCGCAGCGCAGGCCTCACGCTGGTCGATGGTCCGCTCCGTGAACCCGGCGAGGAATGGCTGCGCATCGAGTTGCAGCAGTTGCAGCGTTTCTTTCGCCATCCCACGCGGTTCTATCTCACGGATGTTCTGAACATTCGCCTGCCTGAAGCCGCGGCGATTCTCGAGGAATCGGAACCGATGGATTTGCCCCCCTTTGATCGATGGACGCTCCAGCACGGTCTCACGGCTAGTTTTCTGGCCAGCACGAGCCATGCGGGTGATCTGCAAGCTTTGCGCAGCACGGGCATCTTGCCGGCGGGGCATGCCGGCGATGCGGCCCTGGCAAAAATCACCGGTGTCGTTTCGAAACTAGTACAACGCGTGAAGAACGCCGTCACCGACCAGACGCTTTCTCCGCAGCCCTTTAGCTTTCGCCTGGGAAAATGGACATTGCACGGCTCCTTAAATGATCTCTATCCCTCCGGCCTCGTGCGCACCTTCGGCTGGGATATTACGCCCAAAGAACTCATCAATACCTGGCTGGAACATCTGGTGCTCAATTCCCTGCCCGATTTTGGCGCCGACCGGCACACTCGCCTCTTTGCCGCCGACACCACGATTCGCTTTAAACCCATCCCCGAAAGCGAAATCCTTCTCGAGGCTTTGCTAGGTAACTATGCCGAGGGATTGCGCAGTCCTCTGCCCTTCTTTCCGGAAGCGTCGCACGAACTGGCCCGCCGCACTTTGAAGCCGGGCAAAAAGGAAACCAGGAACCCGGAAGATGCCGCGCTCGACATCTGGCGGGCGAAAGAAGGCGGTAAAATAGAAATCGCACTTTGCTATGGAGAACGCGAGCCGCTCGATGCTCAGTGGCGCGATCTGGCGCTGCGCTTTTTCAAGCCAATGATAGAACACATGTCGGAGGAGGACGAGGAATGACCTCGCCTGTGGCTCCGCTCGACGTTTCGGACTTTGCCATCCCTTTGGAGCGGGGTGTCACGCTCATCGAGGCCAGCGCCGGCACGGGAAAAACTTATACGGTCGCCGCACTGGTCTTGCGGCTCGTCGTCGAGCACGGGCTGGAGATCGGGCAAATCCTTGTTACGACCTTCACGATTCCCGCCACGGCTGAACTTCGCGAGCGCGTCCGGATTTTACTCCGCAATGCGCGTGACTTGTTAGCGCAACCTTCGGATGCAAAGGATCCTTTTCTCAAAGCGTTACTTGCTCGATTTCAAGCCGATCCCGGGGTCGCTCTCCAGCGCCTCGATCAAGCGCTGCGCGACTTCGATGAAGCGGCGATCCACACCATTCATGGCTTCTGCCAGCGCGTGCTTCAGGATCGCGCTTTCGAAAGCGGCTCGCTCTTCGATCAGGAATTTCTCGCTGACGAAAGCCCGCTGATCCGCGAGGTCGCGGAAGACTACTGGCGCAAACGCTTTTACGACTGTGATCCGCTTTTCGCCGCGGCAGCCATCGCCGAAAAGCTCAATCCAAGCTTGTTCTCCGATCTTCTCGATCGACGCCTCAAACATCCCCTCGCGGCCCTTGAACCCGAAGGGGCCGAAGGTGAACTCGCGCGCATCGAAGCTAGTATTACCGCTGCTTTTGCCCGGCTGCGGAGTGCGTGGTCCACAAGCTTCGCGCAGATTCAGGAGCACTTCTTTTCCAATATTAGCTGGACCAAAGGTATCTATCGCAAAACCGAAATGATGCGCGAGCATTTCCACGCGATTGCCGCTTGCTTTGCCGTCTCACCGGACCTGGCCGGTTTTCCGTCGCTGCTCGTCCTGGCCGCCAGCGCGCTCGCGGAGGGCACACACGCCGGGCGAACCACCCCTCAGCATCCTTTTTTCGATGATTGTGAAACGCTGCTCTCCAGCATCACAAAGTACGCACTCGCACTGCAGCAAGATTTCCTCCGCTGGGCGCCATGCGAATTGGAAAAGCGCAAGCTACGCCTCAACGTGCTTTCCTATTCCGATCTGCTCACGCGCGTTCATGCCGCGCTGCAAAGCGCCGCCGGCCCCACCCTGGCTGCCGCGATTCGATCCCGGTTTCGCGCTGCATTGATCGATGAATTTCAAGATACCGATGCGCTCCAGGAGGAAATCTTTCGCCAGATATTTGGGGAATCAATCTCCTGGCTTTTTCTCATCGGCGACCCCAAGCAGGCGATCTTCGGCTTTCGCAGTGCGGACGTCTTCACCTACCTGCGCTCCGCGGAGAAAGCGCAGCGCCGCTTCACGCTCGAGACAAATTATCGCTCCGCTGCAAAGCTGGTAGAGGCTACAAACTATCTTTTCCATCGCGTCGATCACCCGTTCGTCATCGAGGGGATTGAGTTTCGTCCGGTAAAAGCGAGCGGCTCACGCGAAGCAGAACTTTTTTCCGGCGATAGCATTGCCTCACCGCTGCGCATTTGGGATTGGGAGATCGCTCCGGGCACCTCCACAGATACCGCGCGCGCGGAAGTATGCGCCGCGATTGCCGGCGAAATCGTCCACCTGCTCCAAAGTAACGCGAAACTCGGAACCCGGCGCATCGTTCCCTCCGACATCGCTATATTGACGGCCAAGAATGACGAAGCGCGGCTCATGCAATTTGCCCTCAGCCAGGTCGGAGTGCCAAGCGTACTTTTGAGCAATGCCAGCGTTTTCGATTCGGCGGAAGCTCGCGATCTGCTCGCGCTGCTCGCGGCCGCATCGCACCCCCGAGATGAGAAACGATTGCGGGCCGCGCTTTTCACCGATCTCCTCGGCGTCCGGGCCACGGAAATGGATCGGCTCACCCAAGACGCACCCGGTTGGGAGGAGCGCCTCCTGCAATTTGCAAGATGGCATGAAACCTGGAATACCCAGGGATTCATTCAAATGTTTCGCCGCGTGCTTCTCGATGCGGCCGTGCGGTCACGCATGCTATCGCGCATCGACGGCGAGCGCCGCATGACAAATCTCCTGCAGTTGTCGGAGATTCTGCAACGCGCCGCCATGGAGAGCCGGCTCGGTCCCGAAGGCCTCACGAAATGGCTGGCGGAACAGATCGGTGGCATCCAGACGGCAAAGCAGGAGGAATTCGAGCTCCGGCTGGAACGGGATGATGACGCCGTCCGCATCATCACCGTGCACAAAAGCAAGGGGCTCGAATATAACATCGTGTTCTGCCCCTTCCTCTGGAGCACGCGGGACGATACCCGGCGCAACGCCTTTCGCTTTCACGATCCGGAAAATGGCGGCCGGCTGACCCTCGATCTCGGATCAAGTAACGTAGAGCTGCACCGCGAGCTGGCGCGCAATGAAAATCTCGCGGAAAATGCCCGCGTCCTCTACGTGGCTCTCACCCGTGCCCGGCAGCGCTGCGATATTATCTGGGGCAAATTTAAGGGAGCGGAACGCTCGGCCGCCGCCTGGCTCTTCCATCCCCCTCCTGGCCAAAACGAATTCCCCGCCGCCGCTTTGGAGGGATATTTCAAAGCTCTCTCCACGGAACAACTGCGCAACGAACTCGGCACGCTGGCCGAAAATTCAGCGGGAACGGTGGAACGCGTGCCTCCTACCGAGCACGACGAGCGAATGCTCTATGCGGCTTCCGCTCCGACGAGTTCGCCGAGCCAGGTGCGCTTTTTCGGCGGCCAGATCGACCGGGAATGGAGCGTCTCCAGCTTCTCGTCTCTCACCGAGCATCACGACGCGGAGGCGCCGGATTACGATCTCGTCTCCCATCCCGCACCCATCGTCGAAGAAGCCGAACCCGAGGGAATCCACGCCTTTCCCGCAGGCACGCGCGCGGGAATTCTTCTCCACGAAATCCTGGAGACGCTGGATTTCGCGGATACCGAAAATCTCCCAAAGCGCGTCCGCGGCAAGCTGCAGGAGTTTGCCTTTGATCCCGCACTATGGCAGCAACCGGTGACCGACTGCCTATCGCGGCTGCTCCAGGTTCGCCTCGCTCCGGGCTTTTCTCTTAAACAAGTAACGAACCGGCAAAAAAGAGCGGAACTGGAATTCTATCTGCCTGCTCGCCGCCTGGAGGCGCACGCGCTGCGGGAGCTCATGGGCGCGGATGATGCGCCAAATCTGGATTTCGCGCCGCGGCGAGGCTGGCTCAAAGGTTTCATCGATCTCGTCTTCGAACAGGAGGGGCGTTACTTTATCATCGATTGGAAATCAAACCGGTTGGGCTCTCAGGCCAGCGCCTACTCGCAGGCCGCTTTGGCCGCAGCCATGGCCGCGCATCACTACCGGCTGCAATATCATCTCTATACTGTGGCCCTTCATCGCTATCTCCGCTCGCGGATTCCTGGTTACAAATACGACCGGCATTTCGGCGGAGTTTTTTACTTTTTCCTGCGCGGGATCGATCCCGCGCGGCCCGAACTTGGCATTATCTCCGAGCGCCCAAGCGCGGAAGTGATCACCGCCTTGGACGAATGGCTCTAATCTCATACCGATGAGACCGCGCTCCCGCAAATCGACCCTCTCTACTGACCAACTTCAGCTCGATTTCGGCGCGCTGGCGATGGCCAGCACAGCCGACCCAGCCACACCGCTCCCTGCAGCGCGCCTCGAAATTCCTACGGGACCACTCGATGAGCGTTTTGCGGAATTGATGGCGCGGCTCGATGGAGGTTCCAATCCTGTGCTGGCGAGTGCGGCACGGGCAGTCAGCGCCTGGCGCGCCGCGGGACACATTTGTTTTCCGCTGGGAAAGCTATTTCCCGGCAGTCACAGCGCGACTTTCACCCTTCTCGAGAGCAAGGTAGTCGGGCGTCCCGGTGAATGGAAACCCCTGGTCCTCGACGAAGCGGGCAGGCTGTATCTCCAGCGCTATTGGCAATATGAAACTCAGCTAACCGCCGTAATCCGCCAGCGCCTGGAAGGTTTTCCACCCAAATACGATCCCGAATTGCTGCAGCGCGGCCTCGATGCGTGGTTTGATGCCCCTCCCAGCGAACAGCGCGCCGCGGCGCAAGCCGCCATTACAAGTAACTTCTGCGTTATCACCGGAGGCCCCGGCACGGGAAAAACACGCACGGTCGCCGGCATCCTGGCCCTGCTCCACGCTCAAACAACCGCTGCCGGAAAAGAGGCGCACATCGCCCTTTCCGCTCCCACAGGCAAAGCCGCCGCGCGAATGACCGAGTCCATTCGCCAGGTGCTGCAACAATTTCCCGATTCCCCATTTCCATCGAAAAACGCTGAGGCGGTCACGCTGCATCGCTTGCTGGGGATCACTCCCGATTCGCCCATTCCCCGCTTCGATGCCAAGCATCCGCTCCCGGTCGAAGCCGTTATCGTCGATGAAGCTTCCATGATTGATCTCGCGCTGATGGCAAAGCTTTTTTCCGCCGTGCCGCCCTCAGCACGAATCATCCTGCTCGGAGACAAAGATCAACTCGCTTCCGTCGAGGCCGGCCACGTTCTCGGAGATATTTGCGGTGCAGGAAAAAGTAACGCGCGGCTGGGCCACCGTATTGTCGAGTTACAGAAAAGCTACCGTTTCCTTTCCGGTGGCGGCATCTACGAATTGGGTAGAAAGATAAACGCCGGGGAGGTTAACGAACTTCTGGAGTTTCTGCGCCATCCGCCTCCGGGGATCGCTTCTCTGAGCATCCCCGCTGCGGATGCCATGCCGCGCCTGATTCGCGATCGCGCCGCGGCTGGATTTCGCTCAATGCTCGAAGCCGGCAATCCACTCGATTCCCTCCGCGCGCTCCATGAATTCCGCATTCTTTGCGCCGTGCGGCAAGGCCGGCAGGGTGTGCTCGCGCTGAATGCCCTATGCGAGCAGGCGCTCGCCAAAGAACGCCTCATCGTGCCGGGCGCGCTTCACTATCATGGCCGTCCGATCATGATCTTGCGCAATGACTATACTTTACGCCTCTTTAACGGCGACACTGGCATCCTCTTGCGCGATCCGGAAAGCGACGGCGAACTGCGCGCCTTTTTCCTGAATCAAGATGGCACGCTACGAACGCTCTCTCCAGCACGCCTGCCAGAGCATGAAACCGTGTGGGCCATGACGATTCATAAAAGCCAGGGTTCTGAATTCAACCAAGTGCTTATTGTTTTGCCAGATCGAGACTCGGATTTGCTCACACGCGAACTGATCTATACCGCCATTACGCGCGCAAAATCGGCGGTCGAACTTTGGTGCGATGAAGCCATCTTGCGCCAAGTCATCGCCCGGCGCACGGAACGATTTAGCGGACTTGAAGACAAGCTTAGCGAAAATTCGAAACTCGAATAGCGAACGCTATATTTCGAGTGCGAAGACTTCGAACTTCGGCGTTTGCCTTCCATTCCTCTGCCCCATTCGGGGCGGACCACGTGTGGTGCGTGTTCCGGCGGCTGGCGCCGCCGGCTAATCTCCGGGCGACCCTTCGGGTCTGCAAGACTCGGTGTCTTCTTCGGGTTTCGGAATTCGAGCTTCCTTCGT
>FTBG01000287.1_pt1 | contig 23950 bp, 11 predicted proteins | sample 1639311 | NCBI WGS metagenome assembly FTBG01 (sample SAMEA3914864, study PRJEB12502) | metagenome | biome: forest; material: soil | place: USA | collected 2012-03-12 | depth 0.3 m | reverse complement strand
TAGTGCCGCTTGATGTGATCGAAATTCACTGTCTCTGCGATGCCCGGCTGTTGGTAGAGATCCATCAAGTAACCCTGGAGGTTTGGGTAATCAATGATCCTGCGGATGTTGCACTTGAAGTGCCCATGATACACGGAATCGAAGCGCACCAGCGTGCAGAAGAGGCGCCAGTCAGATTCCACGATGCGGTTTCCAAAAAGATAACGTTGCGTCCTGAGGCGCGACTCCAGTTGATCTAGCGCGAGGAATAGCGCAAGACAGCCCACTTCGTAGGCATGCTGTGACGTGGCGAAGCCGGCGCGATAGACTCCATTATTGACATTCTCGTAGATGAATTCCGAAAGGGCCTGCTGTTCAGCTGCAATATCGGCCGGGAAGAGGTTCACATCCGGATGGACGGCGACGCTCTGGAAGGCGTCGTTGAACATCCGGCAGATATCATCCTCGGAGTTATTAACGATTCTGCGTGTTTGCTTGTCCCAGAGGACGGGCACGGTCACGCGATCCTGAAATTGCGGATTGGTTGCCGCGTAGGCTTGCGACAGAAACACGAATCCGTTGACCGGGTCGGTGCTGTAGCCTGGGCCGTCTCGAAACGCCCAGCCGTGCTCGTCGCGGATTGGATCGACGACGGTCATACCAATTGCGGCTTCCAGTCCTTTGAGCTTGCGCACGATGAACGTGCGGCTGGCCCAAGGACAGGCGAGCGAGACATAGATGTGGTATCGTCCGGCGACCGCTGGATGCGGCGACGCGGGATCGCTGGAGACGAAGTCGCGGAATGCGTCTTCCTGTCGCTCAAATTCGCCTTCTTCGGATTGTTCCTCGGGAAATTGCGCCATGAGAGAACCATGGCCGAAGAGGCTGCTTCATGCAATGGCGGCACGCTTCCACAAGACATCCGCCAAACCGCTGCGACGTTCTGTCCGCTGGCGGATGGCGCTCCGCAGGACCTCTTCGCGATACCAGATCTCACTTGCGGTCCGGGAGCGGGTGACGGCTGTGTAAAGCAGCTCGCGCGTGAGCAGGGGCGACTCCCGGTCGGGAAGAACAAAGAGAATCCGGTCGAATTCGGATCCCTGGCTTTTATGGACGGTCATGGCCCAGACAGTTTCGTGCTCGGGAAGCCGCGCTGGGGTAATGCGCCTGAGCCTTCCGTCGGTTCCCTGAAAAAACGCACGCAAAGCATTTCCCGACTTGGGGTCTCGCAGGATGATACCAGTATCTCCATTAAACAGGCGCAATGGGTAGTCATTGCGAAGAATCAGGATGGGCCGACCGTGATAGAAAACGGATCCGGGGATGATCAATCCGGCTTCAGCGAGCGCTTGATTTGCAAGCAGATTCAAAGTTTCTACGCCGTACGGACCCTTGCGCACAGCACATAGGATTCGATACTGACTTAGCGCTCCCAGTGCGGTGGCAGGGTCTGATGCTGTCAGGGCATCGCGATAACCTGCAGTGACGCGTTCCTTTAAGAGTCGGCTGAGTAAGTCCGGTGGAGGCAACGAAGCGGCAGTGATTCCCGGAGCGCCTTCTCTAAGCAATGCGACGGCTTCGTCTTCTTCGCCTGCATTCACGCTTCGGCTGAAGCGGTCGATTCCACTTCCGGTGGCAAAACGGAAGCTATGGCGTAACTCGGCGATCTGCCCCGCGAGCCGCGGATTTCCCGAATCCGATGGCTGGCAGATTTCTCCCAGGACGTGGCCGGCTTCGACTGAAGCCAACTGGTCCTTGTCTCCAAGCAGAATGATTCTCGCGTTGCGCTGCACGGCCGCGAAGAGCTTTGCCATGAGCGCGAGATCGATCATCGAGGCTTCGTCCACGATGATCGCATCGACAGGGAGGGGATTCCGTGCATCGAATCGCGGCACTGGAGCGTCCGGTGTGCAGCCGAGAAGACGGTGTAAAGTTACCGCTTCGACGTCGGCTAGTTCCGAGGCTATCGCGTCTCCGCGTAATTCCGAAATTGCATTGCGGATGGATTCCGTCATGCGCGCCGCTGCTTTGCCGGTTGGTGCCGCGAGAGCGATGCTCGGGTGCTTGCCTGCGGCGGCGAATTGCGCCTGTAACAGGGCGAGGATCCTTGCCACGGTGCGCGTCTTTCCAGTGCCGGGACCGCCTGTGATTACGCAGAAATTTCCGGACAGTGCTTTTTCCGCAGCTGCGCGTTGATCGCCGGGCTTCGGGCCAAAAAGCTGATCCAATCCAGAATTGAGCAGGTTCCGATTTAGCGCCGGTGGCTCGGTGGCGATACGGGCGCGGATCTCGGCTGCGAGATCCTGTTCGTATCGCCAGTAACGGTGAAGATACAATCTTCCGGATTCATCGAGAATCAGCGGAGTTCTGTCTCCGGGGTGCCCGACAACGTTTGTTGCCAGAAGCTTTTCGGCGATTCCGTCCGTCGCGGAAGGTAATGACTGCACCGGCAGGCAGACGTGACCTTTGCGGCGGGCCGCACTTACCATGCGAGCCGCTTCCGAAAGCTCGGGGATGTTGGTGCCGGCGAGGCGGAGCATGAGTTGTGCAAAACGCTCATCGAGCGGACCGGGCTCGAGTTCGGCTGCATTTACAGTGGATTTCGCGATGCGAATCGAGGGTGCGGGTCGCTCGGGCTTCGCGGTGTCCGTCCAGAGCGGCAATTCGGTCTGTTGAACTGCTTCCTCAGTCGCAGCCCTGCGGCGGGATTTGTTGACGGGGAGATTCATCGGGTTCCGTTCAGCCACGCGTCGAGTCCTTCGATCGTAGTTTCCTTCGGGCGGCGGTGGACGATTCCAAGATCCGGGCGGGTGGGATCGACGCCGCGCATGAAGACATAGAACACACCGCCGAAGTGCTCTTGATAACGATAACCAGGAATCCTCCGGCGCAGGTAGCGATGCAAGGCCACCGTGTAGAGATGATACTGAAGCGGGTAGTGATGCGAAATCATCGCCGCGTTGAGCGTCGGCTGCGTATAGGCGGCGGCATGGGTGCCCAGCCGATTCGATTTCCAGTCCGCAAGATAGTAACGGCCATTGTGCCGGAATACTAAGTCAATGAATCCCTTGAGCCAGCCGCGGCGGGGAGCAAATTCCAGGCGCTCGGCTTCGGAAGCAAGCAGGGCGCTTAGTGAGCCCGCTTCGAGCCGGCGAGCGGGAAGATAGAATTCCAGTTCGGGTAGCTGTTCCTTTTTGCCAATGTCGCCAAAAGTGAATCCTGGCGCGAGAGGCACATCGAGCATGCGCTCCATACAGGCTGTAACCGGCGCCTCCCATTGCTTGAGGTCGAAGGAATGGGCCGGAAGCTTCTGCTTTACCAGCGAGGCTAGATTCGTGCGGCCCTTGAAATCGAGGTTCTCCAGGATTTCGTGCAGGCAGACGCCCGCGCGCGCGCCGGCGGGAAATGCGTGGATGCCTTCCGGTTCCTTCTCGTCGAGTTCCGCGATCGGTTCGGCATGCGAGTCATGATCCGGCGTCTCCGACTCATAGTGCTCCGAGAGCGAGGTGAAGCTCGAAACGCTCCAGTCGGATTCGATCGCTCCGGCGAATCGGCGCGGTTCACCGGCTACGAGCGGCTCGCCGCGATGCGGGGCTCGTGCTCGCGAAGGTTCGGGTGGATCGACGATTTCAATCGAGCCGTTGGAGGTGGCTGCGAGGTTTTCGAGGCTCGCTCGCCAGTCTTCCGGCGACAATGGTTTGACCTGGTCGGCAAGGATTGGAGCAGCCGGACCCGGTGGTGCGTCAGGACCGTGAATCAACCAGGCTGCTGCCGTGTTGTGGTAGCCGTTGAACCGCCCCCATGCGATATCACAGCGCTGCTTGGCTCGAGTGAGTGCTACATAGACAAGCCGCGCCTGTTCAGCGAGGTCTTCCTCAGTGGCGAGTTGCTGGTGCTGTACGGCTTCGTCCGTCCCCATGTCGTACATCAATTGCCAATCGTGCGCGGGATCATGAAAGCGAACACCAGATGCATTGTGCTTATCGTTGCGGTTCCACAGGAAGGGGCAGAAAACGATGTTATATTCGAGGCCTTTGCTTTTGTGGACCGTCACGATGCGCACGGCTTCGTCATCGCGCTCCAGCCGCATTTCCATTTCCTCCTGGCGGGTATCGCCTTTCTCGGAAATCTGACGGGCGAGCAACTTGAGCAGTGCATCGGGAGATAGATCATCTTCCGCGACTGCCTGCTGCAGCAGCTCGGAGATATGGAGTAAGTTGGTTAGTTTGCGTTCGCCATCCTGCCGGACGAGTGCGCGAGCGCGGAAGTCGGTATCCAGCAAAAGCTGGCGGAACATCTGGATGAAACCTTTGGTGATCCAGAGTTCATGCCAGCGGGCGAATTGCTCGAGCTTGGCTTCCCACTCGGTTTCGTCGTCGGAAAGCGCGAATAGCTCGGTCGATGTCATGCCGAGAATATCGGTCAGGAGCGCGGCGCGGATTCTTGATTCGTCGCGCGGATGGACGACTGCGGAGAGAACGGCGAGGAGTTCGCGCGCCTCGGGTGAGAGAAAGACATTCGCGCTACTCAGGACGATCCCCGGGATCCCGGCGCCCTGGAGTGAGGCGAGCATCTTCAGTGCATCGGCATTTGTCCGTGTAAGGACGGCGATGTCGGCGGGAACCACCGGGCGGTCACCGAGCTTCGTGTTGCCTCGGAGAAGGCTGACGATCTCCGCGGTGACGGAGTTGACGATTAAGTCTTCTGTCGCCGCCTTGTTCGGGGAGGTATCAGGTGGATAAGCCCAGATTCGCAGCGGCGCGGTGATGTTATCTCCGGTGAAACGCTCGTCTTCTTTTTTGCCGCAGGGTTTCACCGGGTGAAACTGGATGCGATCGATGATGAATGAGCGATCCGGCTGCGGGCGTTGGAAGAGATGATTCGTGGCTGCGACCAGGGCGCTGGCTGAGCGGAAATTGGTCCCCAGCGTGAAGCGGCGATTCGCCCGATCGGCAGCGTTTAAGTAAGTGAATACGTCGGCGCTGCGGAATCCGTAGATAGCCTGTTTCGGATCGCCGATGAGAAACAGCCACGACTGGCCATCGGCGAAGATGCGCTCGAAGATCTTGTCCTGCAGCGGATCGGTGTCCTGGAATTCATCGATAAGCGCTGCCTTGAAGCGCGAGCGGATCGAAGTGGCCAGGGCTTCACCGCCTTCGCCGTGGAGTCCATCATGCAGCCGCGTGAGCAGGTCGTTGAATGAGAGTACGTTTTGGCGCGTCTTGCGCCGCGCAAGTTCCGTCGGAGCCCAGGTGAGGAATTCCAGCCGTAGCGCCATGACGTACTGGTCGCAAAGACGATTGAGCTCATCGCAGATGTCGAAGAATTCAATGGCGGGAGCAGTCTTCTTCGCCCTGGTGTTCGCCTCGATTACCGATCGTGCGAACATAAACAGCGACTGGAAACCAGGGAGGTTATCCAAGTCGGACAGCGTCGCGTGAACATTATCCAGATGGCCCCGCATGAGGGCAGTCTTGGCGCAGTCACCTTTCGCCCAGCCGTTGTCTTCCTGGAAGTGCCTCTCAACTTCCGCGGCTTGTCGTTGCCAGATTTCCGATAGCTGACTTACTAACTGCGGAATCCGGCGACGGATTTCCTGCGGATCGTAGTCGGCGAGGGAAGGAATGATTTTGGCCTTTGGATGATTGAGACGCTTGCGGAGTTCGCTGGCAAACTCCTGCGGATCGAGGCCTTTGGCGATGGCGGCTGCGACCAGGCACACCTCGCAACCATAGAATTGCTGACGCCAGAAATCCTCGGCCACTTCCCGGATGATCTCCCCTTCGTCGGCGAGGAATTCCTGATCGAACGACGCTCCGCTTTCAAATGCGCGATCTTTGAGGATGCGCTGGCAGAAGCTGTGGATCGTGTGGATGGCAGCTTCGTCGAAGGAATGCAGGGCTTGCTCGAGCCGCTTGCGCATCGCGACTGCTTCATTTCCAAAACGCGCGACGACTGCGGTAAGGAATGGATCCTTTGAGCCTTTGGCAAAGGCCTCGTGCGCGTCGCGGAGCAGTGTCCGGATACGATCGCGCAGTTCAGCGGTTGCAGGAATGGTGAATGTCGTGACGAGGATCTGTCCGACATCGAGACCCTGTTCGAGGATTAGCCGAAGGAAAAGGGCTGCTAGCGTGTAAGTCTTGCCCGTTCCTGCGCTCGCCTCGATCAGCGTGGTGCCGGGATCGAGCGGCGACTTCAGATCACAAATGTCCAACTCGGCGGTATGAGTGGTCATTCGGCGGTCTTTTCCTCGGTTGAGTGCTCAAAGAAAGGCTTCCAGATTCGCAAGGCGAGTTCCTGCCAGCGCTCATCGAGAGGCTCGCGTCCGCGGAAGCCGAGTTCGGTGTAAGCGTCGTCCTTTTCTTCCTTTTCCCACACGTCGCGAGCAGATTTTGCTGGCGAAGCTGTCTCTCGTTTGCCCGCCCGGAGCGTTCTGCGGGCGAATTCGAACGATGATTTTTGAAAGTACGGCACTGGCTCGCGTAGACCTTCCCAATAGATCTGGAGAAGGTCTTCCAGAATGCTAAGCGCCGTGGATGCCGGCTCGATTTTCACCGTTGCGTCTATGGCAAAGAGCCGTGTAATCGGCGCGGTCGAGCCCGATTGAGTGGCGCAGAGTACGAGGTGATCGATCCACGCCGATAGCTGCTCGCGGGGCGTCATCTTCCAGGAGGTCAGCCGGTAAATACCACTGGGGTAACGGTTGCTCAGTGTTCCGATCAGCTTCCATTTCCCGATCTGCAAAACGTGTGGCTCTGGCGGCAAAGGACTTTCCTGGATGGCGTCCTTCATTCGCTGGACGAGCGGGGCTACGTCCTGTGAAAGCTCACGTAGGATCGTGTTGCCCGAGTAGCCGACAGGCAGGAGGCCCGTGGCGCGGATGGCATTAAGATTTGCATCGAGCGCTTCTCCTGCGAAAAGGCGCGTGCCGAGCTCGTGCTGAACGCGCCAACGATCGCGCGAATCCATTGCGAGTGGCTCGGATTCCTCGACAAAGGATTCTGAGTCGGGCAGGCGAATGCCGAGTCGTCGGGTGAGGAAATACGCTGCCGGCTTGCGAAAGAAACGATGCAGATCGGAGAGTTGCACCGTCTCCCATTCCGGGCCGGGCTCAGACAGGGGACCGTCGATACGCGCGGCAGGCGGCATTCGCACAGGCGTGACCTTCTGACTGGCACGGCAGTTTTCCTTTGAGTACGAGAAGAGCCGGTTGTCACTACCGGAAAAGTAGTCGCGGTTGAAGGGCTGGAGGCGATGCTTGACCCGCAGGCAATCCTTGAGTGCTATTCCGGGTATCTCATAGTTGGCGCCCAGATAATCCACTAACTCACTAACAATGACTGACGGAGGCGCTTCACTGTTATCGCGAGTGGAAAGGCCCGAGTAACTGAGATAGAAGACTTCGCGCGCCGATAGCAGGGATTCGAGAAAGACTTGGCGGTCTTCGTCGCGGCGCGAACGCCCTGTCTGTCCGGCGCCGGCCATTTGATCGAGCATTCCCTCTGGATCGCGGCGGGGAAATTCGGAGTCATTCAAGCCCAGCATGCAGATGACGCGGAAGGGAATGCTTCGCATCGGCTTGAGCGAGCAGAAGGTCGCATGGCCAACGAGGAAGCCGCGGCCTGAATCCGTATCCGCGAAGGACTGAGTCAGGTGCGTGCGGATGACTTCGAAGGGAACAGCGGCGGGATGCACCGCGGCGAGGCCGACGAGCGTTTCCAATGTCATGCGGATGCGGCGTATCTCGTCCGCAGACTCCTCACTATCGTCGATAAACGCCGAGAGGATCTGGCCAAGCGCGCTTTCCCATTGATCGAGCGTTCTTGCTTCGGCGAGGGGCGGGATCAATTCGAAGAGTTTTCCCGAAAAATCCGCGAAGGCTCCGAGTACGTCGGTGAGCCCGCCTTCGATTCCTTCGGCAGGGAGCATTTCGGCGAAGGTATGAATGCCGTCTCCCGGGAGCGCGTAGCCGAGCAGCAGTCGATCGAGCCCGTCCTTCCACGAGTTTTGTCCAAAGGCCGGTACATCGAAGCCGGCGCGGTGCTCCGGATCGATGCCCCAGCGGATGCGGATGGATTCCACCCAGTCGCGAATGATCTCGAGGTCCGAGTCGGAGAGCCGGAACCGTTTCTGGATGGGCGGCATTTCCAGGAGCCCAAGCACGGTTGCAGCTCCGAAGCGGCTGCCTTGCATGCCGAGCAGTTTGAGAAGGGCGCGAGCCGAACCATTTTCCGCAGCGGCGCTGCGGTCGGCGATGGTGAAAGGAATGCGCAGCGATTCGTCCTCTGGGGCATCGAAGACGGCTTCGATGAATGGCGCATACTTTTCGACATCAGGCATCATCACCAGAATGTCCTTCGGCGTAAGTCCGGGCAGTTGCTGAAAGAGGTCGAGTAACTGATCGTATAACACCTCGACTTCGCGCATCGGGCCGTGGCAGCAGTGAACCTGGATGGTCCGATCACCGGACTCAATGGTATCGCACTCTCCGTCTTCGCGATGGCGTAGTTCGAAGAGGTCCGCCTGCAGCCGCGTGAGTAGCGATCGTTGCGGTGGAGGGACGAAGCATTCGTCGAATCCTGTCGGGTCGAGACGCAGGATATCGTCGACAAAGAGACGGCCAGGTTTGCCAAGCGAAGCCAGCAGGGCATTGCCGATCTCCAGATGAAAGTCCTCGGCGGTTTGCTCCGGTTTCGCATGCCGGCGAAGGAAGCGCTTCTGTTCGACTGGAGACTTGATATCGCCCCAATACTGATCGGTGGGCTCGAAGAGAAAGAGATGAAGCTCCGCACATTTCGCTACGGCTCGAAGCAATTCGATGTAGTAAGTCGAAAGGCTCGAGATGCCGAAGACCGAGAGCCGTGGCGGAAGGTCGGGCAAGCTAGTCTCGCCGTCCGCGATGCGCTTCATCAGCCTCTCCAGTAATGCGGGCGGATGATCCTGTTCATGCCCGCTGACGAGTTCCCGCCAAAGCGATTCCTGCCATGTATTGCCTTCGCCGCGTTGCCATTTGAGCAGGTCTTCCGCGCGATGGACGAGGTGGCGGTCGTAGAGCGTGGAAAGCTGGCGCGAAAGCTGGAATTGCTTGAGCGCGCTGGTTTCGCCTGAGCCGATGTAGCGACGCAGGTCTTCGAAGGCTGGGCGAGTTATGAGTTCTGGTAGAAGCGCATCGATGCGCCATGGCAGCATTTCGCGGCTGAATGCTGGGGTCTCAGGAACATCAGGAAATGCCGAGCGAAAGACCTGATGCGCAAGAGCATGAGGAAAGGGGAACTCGCAATTCATCGCGACCCCGAGCCGGGCGGCTAGCGTGAGCCCCAGCCATCGCCTCATCCCGAGGCTCTGGACCATGATAATTTCTGGCTGGAGCGGATCCGGCAACGGTTGCTCGACCAGCGTGCCAAGCTGTTCGGCCAGCTCCTCCAGACGATTGCTGCGATGAACGTAGAGACCTGAATTCAAGTGCCGCAACTATAGGAATCTGACTGGGATCGTGCACGAACTCTTGCCGTAGAAATTGCGATTGCATGGTGAACGCCGGCCAGTCTCGCCGTGATGGTGCAAGATCTCTCAAGCCGCCTTGGTCGGCGGCGCTCCACTTCAAATCAAGCAAACACACGCAAGGATGAGGCCAGAGCCTGCAAAACCTTGCGTGGTGCTACCTTGAAATTTGGCTCCCGGATTCGATCCAGGAGCTCTTGGTTACTTCTTCTTCTGCATCGCAGCCGTGAACCAGTCGACCTGGCCGGACGACTGCGAACCGCGGTCATTGCGTTCGTTGAAACGCTTTACGTCGCGCTGGTTGCCTTCCTGCTTGTTTTGGCCGCGGGGTTCACGCGGGCCGACTTCCGGGCGTGACTTGAGGGACAGGGCGATGCGCTTGCGCTGGAGATCCACTTCCATGACCGTGGCCATGACTTTCTGGCCGACCTTCACGACGTCCGCCGGGTTCTTCACGAACTGATCGGAGAGCTGCGAGATATGGACGAGGCCGTCCTGATGCACGCCGATATCCACGAACGCGCCAAAGGCAGTGACGTTCGTCACGACGCCGGGCAACTTCAGGCCGGGCTGCAGGTCCTCCATTTTCTCGACGCCTTCAGCGAACGAGAACGCTTCGAACTGCTGGCGCGGGTCACGGCCAGGTTTCGCCAATTCGTTGACGATGTCCTTGAGCGTGGGCAGGCCGACTTCGTCGGTGACGTATTTCTGCGGATTGATTTTGCCGCGCTTCGCCGAGTCGCGCACGAGATCCACGACGCTGCAGCCGAGATCGGTGGCGATCTTGTCCACCAGATCGTAGCGCTCCGGATGCACCGCGCTGCCATCGAGCGGATTCTCACCGTCGCGAATGCGGAGGAAGCCGGCCGCCTGTTCAAAGGCCTTCGGACCGAGCCCGGAAACCTTGAGCAATTCCTTGCGCGACTTGAAGGCGCCGTTTTCGTCGCGGTGGGCGACGATATTGGCCGCGACGCGTGAGTTCAGGCCGGACACGTAGGAGAGGAGATGCTTCGAAGCGGTGTTCAATTCGACGCCAACGTTGTTTACGCACGAGATCACGATGTCATCGAGTGAACGCTTGAGCGCGTTTTGATCGACGTCGTGCTGGTACTGGCCAACGCCGATGGACTTCGGATCGAGTTTGACGAGTTCTGCGAGGGGATCCATGAGGCGGCGTCCGATCGAGACCGCGCCACGGACCGTGATATCGTGATTTGGAAACTCTTCGCGCGCGATGTCGCTCGCCGAGTAAATCGAAGCGCCGCTTTCATTTACCACGACAACCGGAATCGAACTCGCCAAACCGAGCTTGCGAATGAAGGACTCCGTCTCGCGCGAGGCTGTGCCGTTGCCGATGGCAATGGCTTCGACGTTGTACTTCTTCACGATGGCTTTGACCATCTCGGCAGCTTCGGCCATTTCGCGCGCGCTCTTCTCGGGGTAGATCACGTCATTGCCGAGCAGCTTGCCCTGGCGATCGAGGAGCACAACCTTGCAACCGGTACGGAAGCCGGGATCGATGGCTAGCACGTTCTTCTGGCCGAGGGGCGAGGCGAGCAGGAGTTCGCGCAGATTGTCGGCGAAGACGCGAATGGCTTCTTCGTCGGCGCGCTTCTTGAAATGGGTGCGTGCTTCGCCTTCCATCGCGAAGCCGAGCAGGCGCTTGTAGCAGTCCTGAACGGCGGTGCGGACTTCCTGTGCAGCGGCGGAAGTGCCTTTCACGACGTGCCGTTCGAGTGTGGAGAGCGCTTCCTCTTCCGGAGGCGTGAGTCGAGTGAAGAGAAATCCTTCGGCCTCACCGCGGCGCATGGCGAGCACGCGATGCGACGGTGCTTTGTCGGCCGGTTCGCTCCAGTCGAAGTAATCTTTGAATTTCGCGCCTTCCTCTTCCTTGCCAGAGACGACCTTGGAACGGATGACGCCTTTTTCAACGTAGAGCGCACGGAGCTTGGCGCGGGCGGCGGCATCATCATTCACGCGTTCGGCGATGATGTCGCGAGCGCCGGCCAGCGCTTCGGTCACGCTTTCGATCTTGGCGGGGCCTTTCTCGGTCTGATACTCGCGTCCGACGTATTCCTGCGCGGCGGCTTGCGGATTCGTTGAAGCCTCCTGCGCCCAGAGCAATTCCGCGAGCGGATCGAGGCCCTTTTCCTTGGCGATCGTTGCGCGGGTGCGCTTCTTCGGACGGAAGGGGAGGTAAATGTCTTCGAGCGTCGTCAGCGACTCTGCCGCGTCGATCTTTGCCTGCAGCTCAGTTGTGAGGAGGCTGCGTTCCTTCAGTGACGAGAGGATCGATTCACGGCGCTTGTCCAGTTCTTCCAACTGCTCCAGGCGGTCGCGGATGGAGGTAATCTGGACTTCGTCGAGCTCACCGGTCTTTTCCTTCCGATATCGGGCGATGAAGGGGACCGTGGCGCCTTCTTCGAGGAGCACGGCAGTGGCTGCGACTTGACGGGGTTGGAGCCCGAGCTCCTTGGTGATTTTGAGAACGTGATGCTCGATCATTGAAAAGCAGAAGGGGTGCAAATCATGGGCCGCGGAACGCCGGAGTCAATCGCCTGCCGCGAAAAGTGACAACCACCGACGGACTAATTTTCCGGCACGCTTCCGGTTTCCAGCCGCGCTTTCAAGCGGTTGAGGTCGGTCAAAACCATCCGAACATCCTCGGCGAAGCCCTCTTCCGTCATGCCTGGGGTTGGAAAGACGGTGAAGATCACTTCGCTGCCACCTGCGGGATTCGCCAGGACCCGCATGGGCACGTAGACCTGCAGATCAGGACTCACATTCACCCAGTGGTCGAGGACCCGGAACTCATTTTTCGGGACGAACCGAATGCGGACTGAGCCGGTGGGCGTCTGTGCGATCCAGTCGTCGCCATCACGTTCAGTGACCCGCACGAATAGACTCCACTGCGAAAAGTTTTCCGGATCTGCGAGGAAGCGGTACGTTTCGTCGGCAGAGCAATGGATGGAAACGCTGACCGTTTGGGCGTGCTGCATGGAATTGCGAGCTATCGGTTTTCCTAATTGATCAGCCCAGGCTCAGCGACACTCCGTAAAGCCGAAGCCCATTCGCTGGTGCACTTTGGTAGGCGCGTTGGGTCGCTTCATTTGCGGCTCGAAGCAGAGGTCAACCTCTCGTATAGCGCGTCGAGTTGCACGCGGGCATGAGGGTAAGTGCGATATCGATGGCACTTGGGTTGAATGGCTGAGTATATCAATTGTCGGTCGCGAGCGATCAATTCGGGTGTAAGGTCGAAGCGGAATTCCGTATATCGGCTGAGATCCTCACTACCAAGATCCTGCCACGATTTGGGCCATTTCTTGGGGTGCTCGCCCACGAAGCGATCTGCTGCGGCAATGACGCTAGCGGTAACATACTCGCTCTTCATATAGTAGAGTTTGGGTCCGAGAGCGGAGCCAACGCTGACGGCAATAAAGATCAATATGCCGGAAAGGCAGAGTAGTAGTGCTTTGAAACCACGATTCATGCTGCCGTGCGGAATGCGCCTAAACAAACGTTGGCCCGAATTTGAGCCAAGTCTTCGCAAACTTGTTAGATCAGATCGTTAGGAAATTCTTCAGCAGGCGCTTGCCTTCCAGCGTGAGGATCGATTCCGGATGAAACTGCACTCCGTGAATCGGGTATTCGCGGTGGCGCAGGCCCATGATTTCGCCTTCAGCGGTTTCGGCGGTAATTTCCAGGACGTCACGTGGGAAGGTCTCGCGCTTCACGAGCAGTGAATGATAGCGCGTCGCTTCGAAGGGATTCGGCAGGCCGGCAAAAACACCCTGGCCCTGATGAAGAATCGGCGAAGTCTTGCCGTGCATGAGGCGTCCGGCGCGGACGACCTCGCCACCGAAGACATGGCCGATGCACTGGTGGCCAAGACAGACACCGAGTAGGGGAATCGTCGGGCCGAATTGCCGGATCAGGTCATTCGAAATGCCGGCTTCCTTTGGCGTGCACGGTCCGGGCGAAATACAGATCCGCTCCGGTTTCATCGCGGCAACCTCCTCGACGGTGACTTCGTCGTTTCTCTTCACGACGAGATCAGCGCCGAGTTCGCCGAAGTACTGGACGAGATTGTAAGTAAAGCTGTCGTAGTTATCCAGGACGAGAAGCATGATCGGCGGGAAATTAGGAGTTCGGGATCTGTTTGGCGCGGGCGATGGCGGCCATGAGTCCCATGGCCTTGTTCACGCATTCCTGATGTTCGCCCTCGGGGGTGGAGTCCGCAACCACACCGGCCCCGGCCTGGACGTAGGCTTTGCCGTCCTTCAGGACGACGGTGCGCAACGCGATGCACGAATCGCTATTGCCATCGAAGCCGAAGTAGCCGACGGCGCCCGCATAGACACCACGCTTGCTCTTCTCGAGCTGATTGATGATCTGCATGGCGCGGACCTTTGGGGAGCCGCTCACTGTGCCGGCCGGGAACGTGGCTCGCATCACGTCGTAAGCATTCTTGTCCGGACGAAGCTGGCCCGTCACGTTGGAGACGATGTGCATGACGTGGCTGTATTTCTCGATCGACATGAAGTCGGTGACTTCAACGGTGGCGAACTTCGCGATGCGGCCTACGTCGTTGCGGGCGAGGTCCACGAGCATGAGATGCTCGGCGCGTTCCTTTGGATCGGCGAGCAGGAGCTGTGCATTCCGGTCGTCTTCGTCCTCGGTTGCACCGCGGCGCTTCGTGCCTGCAATCGGGCGGATCTCGACTTTACCATTGATCGCGCGGACGTGGACTTCCGGTGAAGATCCGACCAGCGCAAAGCGACCGCCGAATTTCAGGCAGAACATGTAAGGCGAAGGATTCACGAACCGGAGGGTCCGGTAGAGCGTGAGTGGATCGCCTGTGTAGTCGGTCTCAAACCGTTGCGAAGGGACAATTTGGAAGATGTCGCCCGCGTGGATGTATTCGTGGCTGTCGCGGACCATCTGCATGTACTCTTCAGGAGTCGTATTGCAGCGGGGGACGAGAGGTTCCGGCTTTCCGTGAGTGAAGATTGCAGGTAGGTGCGACGGACCGCTGAGGCGGTTAACCACTTGTTCGATCCGGGCCGCAGCCTGCGCATAGGCGGCGTCTGCATTGCCATCGCGGATATACGCATTGCACACAATGCGGAGTCCGCGCGTGCGGTGATCGAAGATTAGCACGGTGTCGGCGACAAAGAACAGCGATTCCGGCAGGCCGATCTCGTCTTTTGGCGCTGGCCCGATACTCGGCTCAAAGAAGCGCACCATGTCGTAGGTGAGATAGCCGACCGCGCCACCGAAGAAGGGCGGCTGAGCAAGCTGCGTCGCCGGACTGGACACCAGCTGGTAGCGGCCCATCAGCACCTGCAATTCGTGCAGAGGGTCTTTCTCTGTCTCAAATTCGCGAGTCTCGCCCGCTTCAGTGATGCGAATCTTGCGTCCGTGACTTTCAAAGATCACGTGCGGCGCAGTGCCTACAAACGAGTAGCGTCCCGCCTGATCGCTCTGTTCGGCAGATTCGAGCAGGTAACAGTAGCCGCCGTCGTCGATTTTCTGAAACGCGGAGACCGGAGTCTCGGAATCGGCGATGAGTTCGGTTGAGACCGAGATGAGATTACCCTGCCGTGCGAGTTCGCGGAATTCGTCCAGGCTGGGGTTGAGTGGAAGCGTTGTCATTTAGGATGTCCGAAGGGCCGGATCGCAGGGCTGCGAGGATCGAGCCGCGCGAGCCCCTGGATTACTTTTGATAGGTCGTTTCCGGATCGAAAATCTTGTGTTCGGTAACAGCGAGCGGGGATCCGGTCCGGCCGAGTTCCTGGAAGAAGCAGCTCTGGTGTCCTGTGTGGCAGGCTCCGCCGATCTGCTCCACTTCGAAGAGGAGGGTATCGGCATCGCAGTCGACGTACCATCGTACGACCCGCTGCGTGTGCCCGCTGGTCTCGCCCTTGAGCCAGTACTTCTGCCGCGAGCGGCTCCAGTAATGCATCATCCCGGTCTCCAGCGTGGTGCGCAGGGAAGTCTCGTTCATCCAGGCCATCATCAGGACACGCTTGGTCGTGGAATCCTGGACGATCGCGGGGATGAGTCCGTCGGCATTGAATTTGAACTGGCTGATCATGAGAGCGGGTGTTTGAAGCGGTTTGGGAAAAAGAAAAAGCCCGACGATTCGGAACAGCGAATCATCGGGCCGGAAAACTCGACGCACGGTGGCGACGACCGGACCGGCTTCGAAGCCGGTCACTGGCCCGTCTTAATGGCGCCACCAATGTTGGATAATCACGACGTCGATATAAGGGGTGCGTCTCAAGCGTGCAAAGAAATTTTTTTCTGGATGCGGAACATCCGTTCGGATTGTGGCGATTCCACAACGGTGTGGAACACACACTGCTGTCATCTGAAGGAGCGCGGCTTAGGTGGTGTGCCTGTTATTCGCGAATTTGCGAAGGCGTGAAGAAAGGCATGGATCTAGCTGTGAAAAGACCCGTTCATGAACGCAAGCCCAGCGATGATCTCTTCCGAAGAACAAGAACAACTCCAGCAGACGATTGAGATGTTCGAAGTCATCGTCCAGGCGAGTCCTCAGGACTCCCAGTCGATGGAAATTCTGAAGGACGCCTATTTCAAAATGGGCAAGTCCGCAGAGGCCCTGGGGATCTCCCGGAAACTCGCCGATACCTATGTGGAGTTGGGGCAGTTTTCCCAGGCGATGATCGAGTACGAAGGCATCCTCCAGCGGGATCCGAATAACGTCGAAATCATGGCGGCGCTTGGCGAGGTGGAGGAGCGGCTCCAGAAGAGCGGCCAGATGAAGGTCCCGATTGCCGAGTCGCGCCCGGCTGCCAATGGCCAGCCATCCAGCATCGCTCTCGATTTCCAGACGTCGGTTGGCGAGATGGGGACGCTGATGATGACGGATCAGACGCTCCGGGAGGTTGGAGGAGAGACGGTGCCGGATCCGCGTGGGCACGAAATGTCCTTTACAGACGATGGGAACGAAGCCCTCGCAAAGTTCATCATTCAGCATCGGTTCGTGGAAGAGGACATCGTGGCTTCCGCACTCGAGCGCGTGAACAAAAAGAATCTCGAACGTGGCGCGAATTCCCTGGCGATTTCCCTGATCGATGAAATGTGCCGCCGCGGCGCCGTGGAGCTCGAGTATTTGCTCAGTAATATCGTCGACCGCTCGAAATTTGCCTATATCCCGCTGGAATACTACGACGTCGACCGGGCTGTCGTGAAGATGCTTCCGGAGGAAATCACGCTTGGCCGACTGATCGTGCCATTCGACGTGATGAGCCGCACGCTGATGGTGGCGATGGCAAATCCCTTTGATGCCGCCGGCAAGGAAGCGGTCCAGCAAGCGCTGGATTACAATCTGCAATGGCACATCGCGTCGCCGGAAGCGATCTCGCGAGTACTGGTCGAGACCTATCGCCTGAGCAGCTCCGTTTCTGAATCCTCTTCGTTCCGCCTCGCCCAGTAACGCAACATGAGCATCAAATCTTTTGGCGAACGCATCGCAGACGTCCTGATCGAGGATGGACTGCTTCTCCCGAGTCAGCTCGCGGAGGCGATGGATATTCAGAAGAAGCAGGGCGGACGACTGCTCAAGCTGCTGACGGACAAGCAGTACGTCACTGAGCAGGACATGGTGATTTCCATGGGGCGCTGCCTCGACACGCCTCCGATCAATCTTTCCAAGGTCCGCGTGCCGGAGGAAATCCAGGCAATCGTGCCGAAAGAGATGGCGCGCGCCTACAAGCTCTCGCCGGTTGCCAAGCTGGGCAACAAGCTCTTCGTGGCGATGGCGGATCCGCTGAACGTGCTGGCACTCGATGACCTGCGCCAGCGGACGAAGCTCGAGATCATCCCAATGATCACGACCGAGCGCGCGGTGACTGAAGCCCTTTCGGGCGTCGGTAATACCTCGGCGACGATGAGCAAGGTGCTCCAGGAGGCTCACGAAGCGACGACCGTGGAGGAGGTCGTTGCGAAGAAGGACGACATCGATCTCGATCGCCTGGCCGAAGAGAGTGAAGACGCTCCGGTCGTCAAGATTGTGAACCTGATCCTCGTGCAGGCGCTCAAGGAAAAGGCGAGCGATATTCATATCGAGCCGTTCGAGAAGCAATTGAAGCTTCGCTACCGCATCGACGGTGCGCTCGTCGAAGCGACTTCGCCGCCGAAAGCGCTCCAGATGCCGATCGCGTCGCGTATGAAGATTCTCGCGGGCTTGGATATCGCCGAGCGCCGCGTGCCTCAGGACGGCCGTTTCCGTATTCGCGTTTCGGGCAAGGAGATCGATCTTCGTGTTTCTATCCTTCCGACTGTTCATGGCGAAAAGATCGTTATTCGTATTCTCGACAAGGGCGCGCTGACCGGGAGCATCGACGCTCTCGGAATGGACGAGTACACGCTGGATATTTTCAAAAAGGCGGTCGATGCGCCGCACGGAATGATCCTGGTGACTGGACCAACCGGCTCGGGTAAAACGACGACGCTCTATTCAGTGCTCTCCGAGCTGAATAACCCGATCTACAACATCGTGACGGTTGAAGACCCGGTGGAATACCAGTTGTCGGGCATCAACCAAGTGGCAGTGAAGGCCGATATTGGCCTAGGCTTCTCCGATGCATTGCGCTCGATCCTTCGTCAGGACCCCGACATCGTGATGATTGGTGAAATTCGTGACAACGAAACTGCGGACATTGCCGTGAAGGCGGCGCTTACTGGTCACCAGGTGCTTTCCACCCTTCACACGAACGATGCGGCCGGCGCCATTACGCGTCTGGACGACATGGGCATCGAGCCGTTCCTGATTTCGTCCTCAGTGATTCTGGCGTGTGCGCAACGTCTCGTGCGCCGAATCTGTCCGAACTGCAAGGAAGAGACGATTCCGGATCCGGCCGTTCTCGAAAATCTGGGAGTTGAGAACGTTGAGGGAACTGTCTTCTATCATGGAGCGGGCTGCGACCGTTGCAAACGGCGTGGCTACCTGGGTCGGGCAGCGATCATCGAGGTGCTTCCCATGTCGGAGGCCATTCGCCGGCTTGTCGTCAAGCGCGCGTCGGCTGCTGTCATTAAAAACCAGGCTGTGAGCGAAGGAATGAAGACATTGCGTATGGTCGGAATTGACAAAGCCCGCGAAGGGATTACGACCTTGGACGAAGTCTTGCGAATCACCTCAGAAGATCATTGATGGCTCATGGATATCTTCCGCCCACCTTTCCGACCGCAGCGAAGCGCAGGCCGGGAAGGCCAAGCGGAAGGAGGCGCACTGGAGGAAACCATGCCTATCGTTCCGGTTGGGCCGGTTGCACTCATCCGAAACTTTGGATGGGGGGAGGCGTCCACTGCGCGCGAGGATTTCGCCCCGGCGTCCGGGAAAAGTTGATGCTCGTGGCGGAATGCGTTGCCGAAGCGCTCTGAGGATGCAGCATCGGGCGCAGCGCGTCGAACTGTGAAAATGTTTTTAGCTGTCGTGTTGGGTGGTGTAGGACAAAATGTATCAGGGTAAAGCCTCGAAAAGAAGGCTTGAGGCAGAATTGGCGATTCCTATGATGCAAAAAACTTTATCACCCGTGCGTGCGACGTCAGCCAGTTCCGCAAGCGCATCCACCCCCAAGTCCGGAATGCCGGTTGGGAATCTGGCCTGAGTATTGCACCGACCGTCTCTCGAAGTTCAGCACTCCTCCCGAAATGAAAGCTATGCAGTCATGCAATAAATTCGATCGGTATTTTGGGATAGTTGGCGGCACGAAGCTTCAGGTCATTGTTGCACTTTTGGCACTGCTCGGACTATTCCAGATGGGTGCGGTGGCTGCGGACCGTGTGGTTTTTTCCAATAGCATAGGATCGATTCCCTCGGACGCTGCGCCGACGGTGCGATCCCTGCGGGAGTCCCAACTTGGCGAAACGATGGAGGTCGAGATCCCGCTGAAGATGCGGCATTACCCGCAGTTACTCCAGCGGATCGGGCGCGGAGATAAGATAGGCGCGTCTGAAATGGAGCAGGAGTATTTTCCTACGGTGGCTGATTACGAAGCAGTTCGCCAATGGCTCGTCGCGCAGGGCTTTACAATCACGCAGATCGATCCAAGCCGGCTAAGTATCTTCGTGCGTGGCACTCTTGCCCAGATTCAGGAAAGTCTCCACGTGGAAATGGTGAAGCTGACGGTAAAGGGAAGGGACTATAATGCAGCTCGAACGCATCCCAGCTTACCCAGCGGAATCGCTGATTCGGTTCTGGGAATCAATGGATTGCAGCCATTCGTAATGCCTCATAAGCATCTGATTCAGCCGGCTCCGGCGATCGCGAACCAGCCGCCGTATCTGGTCAATGAAGTCCTCGGGGCCTACAATGCAACTAATCTGAATCTGACTGGTGCGGGGCAGACGATTGCGATCCTGATCGATTCCGTCCCGCAAAATAGCGACCTGACGTACTTTTGGTCAGTCAATAACATTTCGCAGAGTTTGACTAACATCCAGAAGGTAAATGTAAATAACAGCCTGCCGACGGACACAGATGGCGAGGCAACCCTGGATGTCGAGTGGTCTAGTAGCGTTGCCCCGGGAGCAGTCATCCGGATCTATGCGACAGGCGCTCTGTCCTTCACGGATATCGATAAAGCGCTGCAGAAGATCATTAACGATCTGCCGAGTCAGCCGAACCTGCATCAGCTCTCAATTAGCCTGGGCCTTGGGGAAACCTATCTTACTGGAAGCAGCGAGATGCAGACAGAGTCGCAGTACTTCGCCACGCTTGCCGCGAGTGGAGTTTCTGTCTTTGTCGCGTCTGGTGATGCGGGCTCAAACCCCGATAGCTCAGGGCATAATAGTGCAAGCAGTCCGGGACCGCTTCAGGTGGAATACGAAGCATCCGACCCAAGCGTCACTGGCGTTGGTGGAACAAATCTTGTGCTCAATTCAAACGGGCAGGTCAGCAGCGAAACGGCCTGGTCCGGAAGCGGCGGAGGCGTGAGCCAGGTCTTCAGCCGTCCATCCTGGCAGACGGGAACCGGTGTGCCGTCGGGAACCATGCGGCTGGTCCCGGATGTGAGCCTAGTTGCCTCGGACACGACTTACGCCTATCTTTATTTCCAGGGCAAAGCGGGCGGTGTGGCTGGTACGAGCTGGAGCGCCCCCACGTGGGCGGGCTTTGCGGCGCTCATCAACCAGGCACGCGCGAATAATTCAATCAAGCCGATGGGGTTGATTAATCCGCTCATCTATCCACTGATCGGCACGAATAATTTCCGGGATATTACTTCGGGAAGCAATGGCTCATACACTGCCGGTACGGGATACGACCGGGTAACCGGTATCGGCGTGCCGAATGTGGCGACATTGGTTAGCACCTTGACCGGTGGCGGAAGTTCGGCTCCTTCCATTACCAGTTTCAATCCGACCAGTGGCGCGCCCGGAACGAGCGTGACCATTACCGGGGTCAATTTAAACCGGGTGACATCGGTGAAATACAACGGTGTGTCGGATGCCACATTTACCGTCGTTTCAACGACCCAGATCACATCCACCGTTCCAACCGGTGCAACCGCCGGTGTAATCTCAGTCGTGGCTCCGGAAGGAACGGCGACAAGTTCCGCCTCATTTACGGTACTGCCGGCGGTTCCCGTGAATGATAACTTCGCAAGTGCCCAGGCGATCTCTGGAAATTCGGGAACGGTCTCTGGAAGTAATGTGGGGGCGACAAAAGAAAGCGGTGAACCCAATCACGCCGGGAATACTGGCGGCGCGTCGGTATGGTATACGTGGACGGCTCCCCAAACTGCGATTTATACCTTCGATACCTATAATAGTAGTTTCGATACGCTCCTGGCAGTCTATACCGGCAGCAGTGTGAGTAATCTCACGGTCGTTGCGGCAAATGATGATGCCGGAACGGGAGTGGCCAGCGCTGTGTCATTCAGCGCCGTCGCCGGAACCGTTTATCAGATTGCTGTGGATGGAAGCAACGGACAGACAGGGACGATCAATTTGGATTGGGCTGCGAATACGGTGGTCCCGACGATCAATAACTTTGTGCCAGCGTCTGGCGCGCCGGGTACATCGGTCGTTATCTACGGGGCGAGCTTCACTGGAGCGACCTCCGTGACTTTTCATGGCGTTGCTGCAACGAGTCTATCTGTGGACTCGCCGACCCAGATCACGGCGACAGTGCCCGCCGGTGCCCAAACCGGCGTGATTGCGGTGACGACATCCAATGGAACCGGAACCAGTCAGGGAGTCTTCACGGTGAATACTCCGCCGACGAATGATAATTTTGCGAACGCAGCGGTCATTTCGGGGGCATCCGGAGCGGCGACCGGGACCAATGCCGGGGCGACGAAGGAGGTGGGTGAGCCCGACCATGTAGGGAATACGGGAGGACATTCGATCTGGTATACGTGGACCGCGCCGGCCGATGGTCCGGTTACTTTCAATACCTTTGGAAGTTCCTTCGATACCCTCCTTGCGGTTTACACTGGCAGCTCCGTCGATGCGCTCACCGCGGTGGCAGCAAATGACGATGCTGGAAGTTCGATCACAAGCGTCGTAGCGTTTGTCGCAACTTCGGGCGTGACTTACCACATTGCGGTCGATGGGGCCGGCGGTGTAGTGGGAAATGTCGTCCTTAATTGGTCATCGAATGTCGTGGCACCTGTGATTGCGGGCTTTTCGCCTGCATCCGGCGGTGTGGGAATGTCGGTGACGATCACGGGAAGTTCATTCTCGAGCGTGACCGAAGTCGATTTCAACGGGCTGCCGGCCAGCTATTACATTCAATCGGATACGCAAATTATCGCCACAGTACCGGCGGGGGCAACCAGCGGTGATATCTCAGTCACCAACATCAGCGGTAAGGGGATCAGTAATTCCTCCTTCACGGTGTCGGCAGCTCCGCCGAACGATAACTTTAGTTCTGCTACAGTCTTTGCGGGAACCGGGGTTGCAACCGGAACCAATGTTGGCGCGACGAAGGAGGCAGGCGAGCCGAATCATGCCGGCAATCCCGGTGGCGCGTCGGTCTGGTGGAAATGGACGGCGCCTGCCACGGGGGATTACAACGTGTCCACTCTTGGCAGTGACTTCGATACACTTCTCGGCGTGTATACAGGAACGTCCGTCACCAGCCTTACGACGGTCGCGAGCAATGATAATGATCCGAATGGAGGTGTAACCAGCTTCCTCACATTCCACGCGGTGTCGGGTACTGCTTATTACATTGCTATTGACGGAGAGAATGGAGCGACCGGAACGATTGCGCTTTCTGTCGTGGCCGGCACCTCGAAAACGCTCTTTGCCACCGGATTTGAATCGTCGGAAGGTTACAGTGCGGCACTGACGTTGGCGGGGCAAAACGGCTGGATCTGCTCCACGAACGGGGCGGCAGGTTCAGGGGTCGTGAATGGCGCCTTCTCGGGGATGGGGCAACAGGGATACATAGGCGGCCATTTCCCGAGGACGGGAAGCGCGGCTGACTTTGTATGGTATCCCATCGATTATACGCCAGCGACCGGCGATAAGGTCACATTTCAGGTGTCCCTGCAGATCGTGGATTCCAACAACGGATACTACGACGACTTTGCATGGACCGTTTACGATACCGCCGGAAATCCACTGTTTGCGATCCATTTTGACAATTTTCTACTGGAGGTTGGCTACGAACTGGATGATGGGCAGGGAGTGCAGGACGCCGGTTACCCATTCGATAACCAGACGATCTATACGCTGGTGGTAACGATGGACTTCTCGAATAACCTCTGGAGCGCATCTGTAAATGGGGTGGGAATTGCAGCAAATCTTCCGATCACCACTGTAAAGTCTCTGCTGGATCTCGGGGATGTAGATGCGACGTGGATCGAGGAATCGGTGCGGGCTGGAAACAATAAGATGGTGTTCGATAACTATTCTGTGACCGTTGCGAGTACCGCCGCGCCGCAAATCCTTCAGCCGCCGCAGCCGGAAGTGGTGGTCGCGGGGAATGCCACCGAGTTCACGGTGGTGCCGTCTGGATCTGAGCCATTCACATTCCAATGGCAGAAGAACGGGGCGGATATCCCAGGAGCCACGGGTGCGATTCTGAGCCTTTTCAATGTACAGACGGGAGATGCCGGAAATTACGGGGTCATTGTCTCGAATAGTGCGGGTTCGGCTCAGAGCATCACCGCAACGTTGACGGTAAGCTTGCCGCAATTGCCAAATCTGGCTCCAGCCACGCCTTCAGGTTGGAGCGGAAGCATTGTGGTGAGCAAGACTGCGGACGGAATTGTCGATTCGCCATTTCTTTTGAGCAGTGATCCTCTGTACGTTGATTGGGCGATCTTAAATAATGGGTTGCTGTCAGCTCCGGCTGGCTTTCAGAATTCGTTATATGTCGATGGGGTCTTAAAAAACATCTGGCGCCAAAGCACCGCGCTTGCGCCGGGTTCGCAGACCTCCGTCAGCGGGTATCCGATTGGAACATTGCCTGCGGGTGTTCATACGATCG